>Ga0081534_100023_pt1 | contig 75314 bp, 66 predicted proteins | sample MonGeyMetagenome_FD_71019 | JGI IMG/M metagenome (GOLD analysis project Ga0081534, IMG submission 71019) | Hypoxic/sulfidic aquatic microbial communities from Monarch Geyser, Yellowstone National Park, USA - MG (SPAdes) v1 (version 2) | ecosystem: Environmental > Aquatic > Thermal springs > Hot...
GGCTATCTGGTATTCGCGGGGGTCCATGGAGGCCGCCGCACCGGGTGGTGGGCGTCCGAGGACCATATCCCCTAAATTTAGGGGGATATCTGTTTCGGAGGACCGGGCGAAGCACGAGGAAACCGCCCCGATCGCCCCGATCTCCCATTTCCCGGCGAATCCGGCCCATCGGGGCCGAATTCCTGGACCATGAACCTTTATAAATGGAGCTCTCCAGGGGACTTGTGGAAGGGCCGCGCGCGGGGATCCGCGGGTGGGCCCGATCGGGTTGAAGTCGGACCAGTGTGGGATTGAAGCTGAAATGTGGGCTGTGGCTGATAGCACCGCGGGGCACGAGGTCCAGCCGGCGTTGCTGGTCGAGGCTCGAGTATCCTATCGATGGGATGAGGACTCCGTGGCCTTCCTGAGGGAGATCCTGCCGTCCCTGAACTCGAGCTCGTAGACATCGTTCACCTCGAAGCGTATGCCGAGCATCTCGTACTCGTCCTCCGTCAGGTAGAGCACCATCTTCGGGATCCCGAGCTCCCTGAGGGGAGGGAGGAGCCCCCAGCTCTGCAGCTGGCTCATGAGGCTGGAGATCATCGCCGCCTCCTCGCGGGGGATGCCCATGATGCCAGGGGGATGGGAGCGCACGCCGACGAGCTCCACCTGCTTCCCGGAGGCCCCCGTCTCGGGGTCCGTGAAGCTCGATATGCGGAACACCTTGACTAGGACCAATCGCTTATCGTGCCCTCGGCCGGGCGAGCTTGAATTAAACGTTTCCCCCGACGCCCCCTGGCCACCCTGCGCGCCCGCGGCGGGCCCGCGTAGGACCTCGGACAGCCTCTTCGCTATGAAGTCCGCTATTGCGTCCAGCTGCTCCTCGGTCGGATTCGGGAACAAGTCCTCTATTGATCCGCCGGCCGCGTGCCTCAGGTGTCCTCCCCCGCCGAACGCCTCCCCTATGACCTTTGTGTTCACATCCTCGCGCTCGCTGCGGATGCTCAGGTGCCCCCTCCCGGAGACCATGATCACTATGTCGCCGCCGATCTTCTCCTGCACAATGTTCGCGGCGTCGGTGCCGCTGTAGGCGCCGCGCAGCCCCACAACAACACGATATCCGTTCACCTCGCGGACCCTCGACCTGAGCAGACGTTCATAGTCGTGCTTGAGAATACCATCATACTCCTTGACTTGAACGTCCATCTCCACGGTCCAGAGGACGCCGCGGGAGAGGGCGTCGATGAGGCGCAGCTTGAGCTGGTCCCCCCTCTGGCCGCCTAGGTAGTGATAATAGGATATCAGTTTAGAGAGCATTACGGCCAGGGGCTCCCTCCTGAGGTTGAAGTCGCTGTCGTGCGCCAGCTCAGCTAGCCTTGACTCAACGGGATCGCCCGCCCTCCCCACGTGCTCCAAGACGACCTCCGCAGCGCATTTGCCCTCGGTGTCGTGCGTGAGCAGGTCGACGACATCCACGACGGCCCTCACGCACTCCTCGTCCCAGGCGTGGTGGTCCAGCCAGAGGACCCTGGCGCCCCTCGACTTCCAGCCCGAGACGAGCGACGCCCACCTTGATATGTCCTTCTTGTTGCATCCTATGTCCGCTATGACGACGGTCTCGCCGGGCGCCGGCCTGGCGTCCCTCTCCGCGGCCTCGACGTACTCGTGGTCGTAGTCCGCGAGGATCACCTGCGCCCCCGGGTTCTCGCGGAGGAATATCGCGGCCGAGGCTATGCCGTCCAGGTCCTTCGTGTGGGTTACTATGATCGCCACGCGCTCGCTGGCGGCCCGGTGGTTAGTTAGCCTTTCCCAATCTCCGGCGGCCCGGCCTCCAGCTCCTTGAGCTTGCGCCAGACGGTCGACTTGCTCACGTCCAGCTCCCTGGCTATGGCGCGCACGCTCAGCCCCATGTCGCGCAGCCTCCTGAGCTCCGACTCGTCCAGGGCCCTGGGGGGCCTGCCCGCCCTCCTGGGCAGCTGCCTGTCGGCCTGCTGCGAGGCCGCGAGCCCCACCGCCATCGAGAGCGCCTCCATGAGGAGCCTGCCCAGGGCGGTGCGGCCGTCCACCCTGAGCCCCCTGTCGACGAAGACCACCGAGATGCCGGACCCGTAGATCCTCCTGAGGGCCTCGTAGGAGGACTGCAGGCTGGGGCCGAGCGTCTGCAGGTCGCGCACGAGCACGGTCCCCGCGCCGCTCCTCCCGCACAGGTCCAGCAGGAGGCTCGGTGGATCAGGGTCCTCCGAGGCGCTGACCGATCCCACGACGACGTACCCGTGCTCCTCGGCCCACGTCCTCAGGTCGCGCTCGGGCTCCCCATCGCGCAGGTAGAGGACCGCGAGCGGGGGCCTCGATTCCTCCGGGGCGTGGGGCGCCACGCCGGGAGATGCGCCGCGGCCACCTAATGCCTTGAGATCTAGCCCCCTAGACCACCCGCACACCTCGAGGTGCCCTCCGGCGCGCTGGGCCATTTGGGACAGCTGAGCTTCAGGTGGGGCCTCGGAGGACCGCCGCGTGCCGCTCGGGCTCGCCGGGCGGGTCGGAGGCGCTGGCCCGGAAGTAGCCGATCCTGCTGTTCATGTAGGGCGGGCCCCTGCGGCTGAACACCGTGACCACCCTGCCGCCGTGGTCCACCCTGTACCCCTCGCAGGGCTCGTGGGACCTGACGATCATGGATAGGCCGTTGTCCGAGAGGAACCTGGAGCTCACGTCCGGGCCGTAAAGGTGGCCGGCCCCCCTGGGCGACGGCGCGGACCCCCGGATGGGCGACGGGTCGCTCCACAGGAGGTCCTCGAGGTCGGCCCTCTCAGGGCGCTCGAGGTCCGCGAGGCGGCGCGGCTCCGACGGCGGCCCCCCGTGGACCATGAAGAGCCCGTTCCCGGAGAAGGCGGCGTGGGGGAGCCTCTGGAACAGCTCCATGGAGAGGTCGTACAGCTCCCTCCCCCTCTGGCCGAACCTCGACGCCAGCGAGTGCGGGTAGTCGTGGGGGGATGGCAGGAGCCAGGGAGGGGGCTCGTGGTTCCCCCTGAGCGCGACGACGGACCCCGGGCGCTCCATCATGAGCGCGAGGACCGCCGCCAGGACCTCGACCTGCGCCGGCCCCCTGTCCACGTAGTCGCCCAGGAAGACGACGACCCCTCCCTCGACCATCGCCCGGCCGGCGGGGCCCGAGAGCAGCTGGCCGAGGGACTCGGCGTCCCCGTGCAGGTCCCCCACGACCACTATGCTGCCGGGGAAGCGCTCGATGGCCACGAGGCCGCCGCGCCTGCTGGCGCGCCCGCCCGCCGGCCCGCCCCCCTCCAGGAAGGCGATCGCCCTCCTGAGGAGCTCCTCGAAGCCCCCCGCGTCGAGGGACCTCGCCAGCTCCAGGGCCTCGCGGGGTTCCATCATCTCACGACACGCCGGTGAACGTGGGCCTGAGGGACAGCTCCCTGGGGACGTACATTGGCCTCCTGGGCATCCCCCCCTGCTTCCTCTCCAGCTCCGCCAGGAGCTCCTCGCGGCTCATGCGGAGGGTCGGCTCCTCCCCTATCCTGTGGCCCTCCCTGGGCGTCACCGAGTAGAAGCCGCCCCTGACCTCCTCGTCCCCGATGACCACTATGTAGGGGATCCACCTGGACTTGGCGTCGCGCACGCGCTTGGAGAGGGTCAGGTCCCTGTCGTCCAGCCCCACCCTGAAGCCCCTGCCCTCGAGCTCGTCCGCCAGCTCGGAGGCGGGCCCCATGTGGTCGGGGATCCTCACGGGTATCACCCTGACCTGCTCCGGCGAGAGCCAGAACGGGAGCACCGGGTTGTAGCCCTCCCTCTCCTGCCACGCGGCCCCCTCCAGCAGCGCCGCCAGCGTCCTCTCTATGCTGCCGAAGCTCGACGCGTGCAGTATTATGGGCACGGGCCTCTCGCTCCCGTCCTCCGCTATGTACCTTATGCGGAAGCGCTCCCCGTTCTTCACGTCCCACTGCACCGTCGATATCTGCAGGTTGTTGCCGTCCGGGAATATCGCCTGGTACTCGCTCTTGAACGCGTAGTAGTGGGACATCTCCCTCATCAGCTTCACGAACGCGGGCACCCCCATCTCGGCCACGAGCGACCTTATGTAGTCCCGGAACCTCTCGTAGTACTCCTCGACGAACTCGAACCCGAGGACCCAGTGCTCCCCCGATATCACGTCGTCCATCAGCTGCTTGAAGAGCAGGCTCAGCTTCCTGTACTCGGCCCTCGCCTGCTCCTCATCCCTCAGGAAGGCGTGGTGGTCGGTCATCAGGAACCACCTGACCCTCATGAGCCCGGTGAGCTCGCCCCTCTGCTCCTTCCTGAAGCAGTTGGCCTCCTCGTAGACCTTGAGGGGCATCTGCCTGTAGGTGAACATCGTCCTCTGGACGAAGGGGAAGGCGCCGGGGTCGCTCGCGAACCTGAGGACCAGGCCCTCGTCCAGGGAGTAGTCGCGCTCGTGGAACTCGCCCTGTAACATCCTTATGGACTCGACGTCGGTCCTGTAGACGAGCGGGTTCTGTATCTTCATGGCCCCCCACTGGCGGGCCACCCTGAAGTAGGCGTAGTCCAGTATCAGGTCCCTCACGAGGACGCCGTTCGGGTACCACTTCATGTGCCCGACGTCGCTCTCGGGCGCGTAGTCGACGAGCTCCAGCTTCCTCATGTAGTACACGTGCCTCGGCGCGGATCCGCCGGGGGGCCTGCCCTCCAGCTCGTTCCTCACGAACTCGGCGAGCATCCTGTGCCTCCGGTCGCCCTTGTTGAGCGGGGGCGACGACCTCCAGTCCTCCCTGGTGACCTCGTACTCGGTCCCATCGTCGTCTATCACTATGAACCTGTGGAACTTCTCCTTCGCCTCCCCCCCAGCCCTCGCCTCCCCGCCTCCCCGCGCGCCCCCGGGCTCCACCACCTTCAGCTGCTCGGCGAGCGGGTGGGCCTTCACGCGCACGCGGAAGCCCTTCGTCCAGCCGAAGGGCGCCCTGTGAACCTCGAGCCCCTCCGAGGACACGCGCCTGGAGAGCTCCTCCAGCGCGCTCACGGCCTCGCGCGGCCGCGCGAGGCTGCTGCTCAGGTGGGCGTAGGGGTAGATCACCACGCGCCCGCAGCCCACCTGCCGGGCCACCCCCGCTATCTCGGAGGCCATGCGCTCGGCCTCCGCGGGGCCGTCGCCCTCCTCGACGCTCACGAGCGCCACTATCGAGTCGGCGAACTCGCGCGGGCCCTCCGGGACCTCCTCCGCGGCCTCGCTCTCCCTGCCGACCGGCCAGTAGGAGAACTCGTCGACGTGCCATATCAGCGCCCTCATCGGCTGCCCGGGCCTGCCCCGGGCCTCTATTTTGCTTTTCATCGGGCGCCGCTGGGACGCCCACCCTCCGGCAGATGCCGCCCAGGGGGCACCTGTCGCAGCGGGGCGCGCGGGGGCGACAGTAGACCCTACCCAGCTGTATCAGCGCCCTGTGCGCGGCCGCGTACTGGCCGGGCTCGAACGCCGACTGCAGCGCTCTCCTTATCTCCTCGTAGCCGGCGCCGGGCGGGACGATCCCCAGGCGGCGCGACACGCGCGTTATGTGGGTGTCGACGGGGAACGTCGGCATCGATGCGCAGAACAGCAGGACGACGTCCGCCGTCTTCGGGCCGACGCCCGGCAGCTCCATGAGCGCCGAGCGGGCCGCCTCGAGGCCCATCGAGAACACCCGGGACAGGTCCCCCCCGTACCTCTCGAGCACGGCGCGCGCTATCCCCCTTATGTTCCTGGCCCTCGCGCGGTGAATGCCCGCCGGCCTCACGGCCTCCTCCAGCGCCTCCAGCGGCGCCCCGGCCAGCGATCCTGGCGAGACCCCGATCTCCCTGTCCAGGCTCAGGAAGGCGCGGTAGCTGTTCCTGTCGTTCGTGTTCTGGGAGAGCACGGTCGCTATCAGGACCCTGAAGGGGTCCGAGCACCCCGGCGAGACCAGGTCTATCAGGAAGTACCCGTCGCCCAGGGCGGGATCGCCGAGCAGCCTCCCCAGGATCCGCTCGCCTAGGGAGCGCCCAGCCTCGCCTTCACCTCCAGCAGTATCTTCGCGGTCATCCCCCATATCCTCTCGCCGTCCTCCAGCAGGAACTCCGGCCTCCCCATGGCGTCCCGGGAGGCCCTGAGGCCCTCCAGGGGGACCCACGCGTACCTCGCCAGCTCGCCCGACAGCCTGACCTCCACGTCCCTCAGGAGCCTGAAGACGAACGGCTTCACCAGGATCCAGGGCGCGTTGGAGGGGGAGAAGAAGTCCAGCTCGAGCAGCTGCTCCGCGTCGGAGTCCAGGCGTATCCCGGTCTCCTCCATCGTCTCCCTGATCGCGGTCTGGCGGAGGTCCGCGTCCGAGGGCTCCATCCTGCCCCCCGGCAGCGCCCAGTCGCCCGACCACGGGTCGCCCGGGCTCTCCGTGCGCTTCACTATGAGGACGCGGCGGGCGCCCGGATCCAGCACGACGGAAACCGCGGCGTAGTGGCTCCCCCCGTGCACGATCCCACGACCTCTGTCCCCCGGATGGTCCGCGACCGGATAAAAGCGTTAGCGGCGGGCCCCCGGCCCCCTGTCGGCCATGGCCGCCAGCAGGAGCAGCGCCTTGGCCGCCAGCGCGGACGTGATCCCGGAGGGATCGTAGGGCGGGCTGAGCTCCACGACGTCGAAGCCGACTATGGGGGCGCCATCGAGCGCCGCGAGCAGGCGCAGTAGCTCGGAGGAGCTCATGCCGCCCGGCTCCGGGTTCCCGACGCCCGGCGCGAACGCCGGATCCGCGACGTCGAGGTCCAGGCTCACGTACACGCCGGACCCGGAGTCGGCGAGGCCCGAGAGGGCGCCCTCGGCGGCCTCCAGGTCCCGCGCCGTGTAGATGGAGACGCCGTGGGACCGGGCGAAGGAGAGCTCCTCCTCCGAGAACGCCCTGCCGCCCACGTGGATGACGCGCGCCCCGCAGGACTCCAGGAGCCTCCTCATGAAGGTGGCGTGCGAGGTCCTGAGCCCGTAGATCTCGTCCCTCATGTCCAGGTGCGCGTCCAGGACGACCAGCGTAGAGCCGCAGAACGGCCTGTAGGCCCCGAGCGTCACCGTGTGCTCTCCCCCCACTATCGCGGGCACCCTCCCGGACTCCGCCAGCTCGCGGGCGGCCTCCTCCACGAACTTGACGGCGCTGAGGACGTCGGACGTCGGCTCCAGGTCGCCGGCGTCGCCCACCGAGAGGCTCTCCAGGGACATTCCCAGCTCTATGCTGTAGAACTCCATGTTCGGGAGCGCCGCCCTGATCGCAGAGGGGCCCAGGCGGGCGCCCGGCCTGAAGCTCTGGGTCGAGTCGTAGGGGGCGCCCACCATGACCACGCGCGCCCTCCCGGGCGCTGGGGACCACTCCGTGGGGGGCCTCGCGCGGAACAATTCTACGAGAAGAACTCGTCTATGCTAGTTATGCCCATGATCTCCTCGAACGAGTAGCCGAGCGCGTCCAGGAGCTGCTCGAACGTGGAGCGCAGGTACTCCACGTACTTGTCCACGTCTATGTCGTCGGGCCTCGCCATCGAGAGGGGCTTCACGCCGAGCCCCCCGGCCGTCTTGACGTACGAGATTATGTCCCCGGGCTTCACGTCCTTCCCCGCGTTCCTGAGCATGCGGGCCGCCTTCACGTGCTGCGGCGTCGTGTCCTTGTACTGGTCTATGGGCTTGCTGAGCATTACGCGGAAGGCCAGCCCCTCGAGCGGGACCCTCCTGTTCTTTATGTCCAGGTAGGCCTGCCTGATCATGCGGCGGATCTCGGAGCTCGCGCGCTCGAAGTCCTGCTCCGAGTTCACGCGGGAGAGCACCCCCAGGACGTCGTAGAAGACCTTCTTTATGTAGTCGGGGGTGTTGCTCTTCTTCCCGGTGAGGCCCTTGACCTCGACGCGCCCGTCCTGGTACACGCCTATGTAGTTCTTCTTCCTCTCGCTGAAGGCCACGTAGCGGAAGACCTTGTCGACCTCGAGGTCTATCCCCAGCCTCTCCTTGGCCCACCCGGTCAGCTCCCTTATCTGCTCCTCGCCCGGGGACCTCACGAAGAGCGAGTCCGTGTCCCCGTAGATCACCTCGAGCCCCATCTCCCTCGCGCGGTTGAGGGTCTGGGTGATGGCCCACCTGCCGTAGGCGGTGGTCGCCTCCGCGACCGGCAGGTAGTAGAGCGCGAAGTTCTCGAACCCCATGACCCCGTAGCTGGCGTTCAGTATGACCTTGAGCGCCTGGGATATGACCGAGTAGAACTCCTTCTCCTCCTCGGTGACGCCGGGCCTCTTGGAGAGCGCCTTGAAGTAGTCCACGCGTATGTCCCTGAGCGACCCTATGAGCAGCGAGGTCACCCCGCGCCTCCGCTTGCATATCCAGTGGGCGGTGTCCGGCACGCGCCGCGATGGGTCGTCGCGGCACTCCTCGTGGGGGCAGCGCACGGTCTCGTACGATATGTTGTAGACCTTGATTATGCTCGGGTACAGCGAGGCGAAGTCCAGCACGACCACGTTGAAGTGGACGCCCGGGACCGGCTCTATGACCAGCCCTCCCCTGTACTTCTTGTCCTTTATGACCGCCTTCGAGTAGGAGACCGAGCGGGACTCCAGGTCCTCCTTCCTCGGGACTATGGCGCCGAGCCTCCTGTGCTCGAATATCAGGAGGCTCCTGATCCAGTTGGAGACGCTGGTCCTCGCGACGTCCGCCATCGGCATCTTGGCCACCCTCATGATCGTTATGAGCAGCTTCATCAGCAGCTCCCCGTTGAACTCCGTGAGCCTGTAGGTGAGCTCCGAGTCTGTGTAGTTGTAGTGGGCGAGGACCTCGAGCGGCAGGTCGCCTATGGAGCCCTCGAACTCCACCTTCTCCATCCCCAGGAGGGCCTCGGAGAGCGCGTTCAGCGTGTGCTCGGAGTAGCGGTTGTTGAACGCGTAGCCCTGTATCGCGCGGTTGTTGAAGACCTTGTAGAGGTCCACGTGGACGCCGTGGCGCACGTGCGCCTCGTTCCTCCCCAGGGATATCGGGATGGCCTCCCTGGGCAAGCCGAACTTCAGCGCGCGGTGGTAGAGGTAGGGCAGGTCGAAGTCGTCGCCGTTGAACGTCACTATGATCGGGTAGTCCATGATGTCGTTGAAGAGCGCCAGCAGGAGGTCCTCCTCGGAGTCGAAGAGCAGCTCCTGGACGTCCGGCGGCAGCCTGCGCTCCCCCTCCTCCATCTCGGGCCGCCTGAGGAGGTAGACGCGCTTCGCCCCGTCGCTGCCCACGAGGGAGGCGCTTATCACCTTCTGATCGGCCCTCTGGGGGTCCGGCACCCTGTCCATCTGCTCGGTGATCACCTCTATGTCCAGGGCGGCGCGCCTCAGGCTGGGGAAGGGCTGGCCCAGGACCCCCGCCCACTCCTCGACGTACGCCCTGAAGTCCGGCTCCACCCTCTCGAGGGTCCTCGCGAGCACGGCCCTCAGGTCGTCGGGCACGTCGAAGTCCACGCGCCTCAGGGAGCCCGACTCCACCCTGTAGAACGCCCCGGGATGGACCCCGAGGTCGTAGAGGTAGTTCAGGTAGTACGTTATGTCCGCCTCGTAGGCGTCCCCGACCAGGTCGCGCAGGCCCCTCCTGGAGCCGGAGCCGGAGACCGCCAGCGGGTCGTCGACCACGACCCTCGTGAACTGGGCGCGGGAGTCGCTCAGGAGGTCCAGCTTCTCCTCGACCCTGAGCTCCAGGACGTCCTCGCGGTCGCGGAGCCCGGCGAGGGCCTCCGGCGGGGCCCTCGTGTAGAAGTACGGCTTGTGCCCCGTCCTGTCGTAGTGGAAGTAGATCCTCTGCGACCTCGGCTCGTAGAATTGGAGGAACGCGAGCTTCCTCTGCCCGTCGTATCCCGCGCCTATCAGGAGGGACTCGGGGACGTCGTCGCTGTGCTCCGTCAGCCCGGACAGCTTCTCGATTAGCTGCGCGGGGGTGGGAGGATCCACGCGGGACCCAGGGGCCTGCCGCCCCTTTAAACGTTGGGCGGGCGGAACGCACATTAAGGCACCGGCCGGACGAAGCCGCGTGGACGCGGAGAGGCGCCTGGAGCTCGTGGAGAGGCCTCCGACGGAGGAGGTCGTGACGAGGGAGGAGCTCAGGGAGCTCCTGGAGACCTCGGAGAGGCCCAGGCACTACATAGGGCTGGAGATTTCGGGCCCGCTTCACCTGGGCAGCCTCGTCCTGACGGGCTACAAGCTGAGGGACTTCCTGGAGGCCGGCTTCAGGACGACGGTGTTCCTGGCGGACTGGCACAGCTACCTGAACGACAAGCTCGGGGGGGACTGGGACAGGATAAGGAGGGCCTCGCGCTACTACGCGGAGGCCTTCAGGGCGTTCGCCCCCGGCGTGGAGGTCGTGCTGGGGTCGGAGCTCTACGCGAGGACCCCCGAGTACTGGGAGTGGCTCGTCAGGTTCGCCAAGAGGGTCACGCTGGCCAGGGCCTCCAGGACCCTGACGATAGCGGGCAGGAGGGCGGGCGAGAACTTGGACATGGACCAGTACATCTACCCGCTCATGCAGGCGACCGACATCAGGGCGCTCGAGGTCGACGTGGCGCACGCTGGGATGGATCAGAGGAAGGTCCACATGCTCGCGAGGGAGGTATTCCCCAAGCTGGGCTGGAGGACGCCGATCGCCGTGCACCACCACCTGCTCCCCGGGCTCCAGGGGCCCAGGTCCGAGGGGCTGGACGAGGACCGCGAGATGGACCTCAAGGTGTCGAGCAAGATGAGCAAGTCGAAGCCGGAGGGCGCGATATTCATCCACGACCCCCGGGAGGTCATAGAGCGCAAGCTCCTGGCGGCCTGGTGTCCGCAGGGTGTCGAGGAGGGCAATCCGGTGATGGAGATAGCCAAGTACATAGCGTTCAGGGCGAGGAAGGAGCTGAGGGTTGAGAGGCCCGCCAAGTACGGGGGGGACGTCGTCTACGGGTCTTACGAGGAGCTGGCGAGGGACTTCAGGGAGGGCAGGCTTCACCCGCTGGACCTGAAGAGGGCCATCGCAGCCGTCGTCGACGAGGCGGTGGACCCCGTGAGGAGAATTCTCGCGTCCGACCCGGAGTACCTGAGCCTGCTGGGCGCCTAGGGGACCCCCGGGGCTCGGGAAGGCTTAAATTCGCCGGCGGCCGGCGATGGGCGTCTTGAGGGGGAGCAACTATCGGATCGCGAGGGGCATGCCGTACACCAGGAGGGAGTACATCCACGGGCATCCGCAGCCGAAGATAAGCAAGTTCACCATGGGCAATCCGCACAGGGACTACGACCTCAAGCTGGAGCTGGTATCCCGGGAGCGCGCGCAGGTGAGGCATAACGCGCTCGAGGCGGCCAGGGTCGCGGCGAGCAAGACGATGGAGAGCATCGGCGAGGGCAACTACTACCTGATGGTCAAGACCTACCCCCACGTCGTGCTCAGGGAGAACAAGATGATAGCCACCGCCGGCGCGGACAGGCTCCAGGAGGGCATGAGGAGGGCGTTCGGGAAGCCGGTCGGGCTGGCGGCGCGCGTCGAGGACGGGACTGTATTGCTCGAGCTCAGCGTGGACCGCGGCAACTTGGAGCTTGCGAAGAGGGCCCTCGAGGTCGCCGCGAGCAAGCTGCCCGTCAGGACCGAGACCGTGATCGTGGACCTGAGGAAGGAGGGCGGCGGGCGGCGACGGATGTCCGATCAGGTTTATCCGCGCCGAGGCGCGCGACCCGGCGGGCATGCCGGGCGAGGGCGCCGAGATATACGTGCGCGTGGACCTGGGAGCCGTGGACGAGGCCCTCTCGAGGATCAGGCCGAGGAGGGCCGGGGTCGCGGCGCCGGATGGCATGCACGGCGCCGCGCGCGAGGTCTACGATCACCTGAGGGGGAGGGGCGTCGAGCCCGTCATGATCCTGGACCCGACCTACGGATTCTGCGACCTCCAGGACAGGCAGTCGGAGGACCTGGGGCTCGACGTCGTCTTCAACGTCGGCCACTGGTCCCCAGTGAGGTCCTCGGGCAGGACGGTGCTGGTGGACGCGGAGTACGTGATATCCCCCGCGAGGATAGGGGCCCTGGCGGAGGGGCTGATCGAGGAGGCCAGGAGGAGGGGCTGGGGGAGCGTGGGCGTGTTCACGACCTCCAATTACAGGGAGGCGCGGGACTCGCTCGTCCGCGCGCTGGAGGGCTCGGGCGTCGCGGCGCTGCCGGGCGCCGGCGACGAGACGGCCCTGGGCCCCACGATGGCCTGGCAGGTCACTGGCTGCATGTTCCGCGGCCCCTGGGCCTACGCCGGGCGCGTCAACGGGGCGGCGTTCCTCGGGTCCAGCAGGTTTCACGCGGTGGCGCTCCGGATGTCGACAGGCGTCCCGACCCTCATGCTCGACCCCGAGCTCCTCGAGGTCTCGGACGTGGAGGAGGACGCGCGGAGGGCGCTCCGCCGCGCGGCCCTCGCGATCTACAGGGCGGCCGAGGCCAGGTCCTTCGGGATCGTGACTGGGGAGAAGAGCGGCCAGAGGTACGTGAGCCTCTCGCGCGCCCTGGGCAGGCGCCTGGAGGGGCTGGGCAGGGACGTCTACTACTTCTCCGCTTACGAGATCACGGCGGAGAGGCTCGGGCTGGCGCGCTACGTCGACGCTTTCATAGTGCTCGCGTGCCCCAGGATAGGTCTGGACTCCGTGGGGCTGGACCGCCCCGTCCTCTCGTATCCCCAGGCGCTGCAGCTCCTGCGCGTGCTGAGGGGGGAAAGCTTGAATATGGACGAACTCCTCCGCATGCCCCTGTGGGCGTGGTCCGGATATGACGGCGGCCGCTAGGGGCTCGAGGAGGGGGGAGGCTACGCCCGGGGAGCAGCTCGCGGTGCTGGAGGAGGCGCTCCCGATGGGCGACTTCTACGTGGACGCTCAGGGCTACGTGCGCGCCTCGAAGGTCTCCAGGTTCGAGCTGGACGCGCTGCTCAAGGAGCTGAGGGTGAACGGGATACCGCTGAGGAGCGAGGTCCCGAGGCCGGGGGACTACGTCGTGGGGACGGTAGACGAGGACCTCCCGGACGACATGTACAGCATGACGGTCTTCAAGGTGAACGGCTCGGAGGCCAGGTCCGGGATCTCGGTGATACTGCTGGCGGGCAGGAGGGGGCGCGGCGCGGGCCCCCCCTTCGAGCTCAACGACGTGGTCAGGGCCAAGGTCGTGGGCGCCGTCGACGGCATAATCTTCGCGGAGCTCTCGGACGAGAAGTGCGGCGTGCTCTGGACGAGGTGCAGCAGGTGCGGCGGCAAGGTGGCCAGGCAGCACGGCGGGTACGTGAAGTGCCTGAGGTGCGGGAACAGGGAGTACCGCGCGCTGGCCCCCGACTTCCTGTCGGTCGAGGCCATATCCTAGCCTCAGCGGGCCGGGTCAGTCCAGCCGCGGGGACGGTATCGGCGCCCTCTTGTGCTCCGTCCTCCGGTGCCACTCCATGATCGCGTCAACGAGCCGGGGGTTGCTCGCCCTGACGGACTCCAGGGGCTCCCCCAGGTCGAATATGCGGTGGAGCACGGGATCGGCCTCCTCGTAGGAGAAGCCGAGCTCGCCCTCCGCCGTCTGCCCCGGCCAGAGCCTGGGGCTGCTCTTCTTACCCGCTATGGACTCCGGCACCCCGAGGGCGCGCGCCAGGGCCCTCACCTCGGTCTTGTAGAGCCCCAGGATGGGCGCCACGTCCACGCCGCCGTCGCCGTACTTCGTGAAGTATCCCAGGAGGTACTCGCTCCTGTCGCCGGTGCCGGCGACTATCCTGTTCTCCAGGTTCGCATAGTAGTAGAGGATGCTCATCCTTATCCTCGCCCTCAGGTTTCCCCCCGCCAGCTCGGACTGGGGGAGGCGCTCCGCGTACGCGGAGTATATGGGCGCTATGTCGATCTCCGTCCACCTCACCCCGAGGGACTCGCAGAGGGACTTGGCGTCGGAGACGTCGCCGGGCGGCGTGAGCCTGGAATCCGGCATCAACAGCGCCAGGACCCCCCGGGGCCCGAGCGCGCGGACGGAGAGGGCCAGCACCAAGGCCGAGTCGACGCCCCCGCTGACGCCCAGCACCACCCCGGAGGCGCCAGCCCCGGCGACGCTCGAGCGCAGGAAGTCCTCTATCCGGGAGGCGGCGCGCTCCAGGTCGAACCCGCGCCTGATGGGGGACTCGAGCATGTGCGCGCGGGCCGCCGGTCCTTATTTTAGCGTTTCTTGGCCGATCCGCCCCGGCTACGACGGGCGCTTCCCCGCCGAATTGCCGAGATTGTTGATGCTCGGCGCGGACTGGGCGGGACCTCTCGGATCTGGGCTCAGCTATGGGCCGGCTCGGTTTGACGAGGCCGCATCCCGGGCGCGGGGAGAGGGATCCCTGGCTGCGGGGGCCCGCGGGTTCCTTGCCCGCCCGTGGAGGCGCGTTGGGGTGGGGCGCGGAGCTCGGGGCGCTCAGGGGGACTGCGCGCTAGGGGGCATCCCGGGGAGGCCGGGGACCTAGCCGCGGGCCCCCCGCGGGGGGCCGCGCGCCAGCGACCGCTCGAACTCGAAGACCGACTCGACCTGGCGGCGGTCCCTGAGGGAGCCCGGCCTCAGGGAGGACACCTCCCTCACGGCGTCGGAGGCGCTGTAGCCCTCGACCGCCACCAGGTAGGCTGCCAGGACCATCCCGGTCCTCCCCCTGCCCGATAGGCAGTGCACGAGCGACCTGCGGCCGGCGCCGAGCTGCCCCCTGAGGAACTCCACGGCCTCCATGAGCTTCCAGGGAGGGGCGGGCCTCCCGTTCCTCATCGGCACGTGCCCTATGGTGAAGGCAGTGCCGGCGAGGGGCCGCGGGACCCACTCCATGAGCGTCAGCACGGACTCTATGCCCTGGCTGGCCAGCCACTCGGCGCTCCTGTTGGTGGCCGGTATGCCCGAGGCCGCCAGAAGCCCGTCGCGGAACCAGGAGAAGTTGTAGGGCCTGCCCGAGGCCGCCGACTGGATCCACCTGATGGCGAGCTCGAGGCGGTCCAGGACGGGCCTGGCGTCCACGTGCCCGCGCGGCGCGCGGCCTCTATAAACGTTGATCGGCCGGGCGCCCGCATCCGGCCAGGGACCTGATCCTCTCCAGGTCCTCGGGGGTGTCCACGTCGAGCACGACGCCGGGGCTCCCCACGTCGACCTCCAGGAGGAGCTCCCTCCTCGATTCTATGTACTGCGAGAGGCCGCTGTCGCCTCCTATGCTGGACGCGGCGTCCTCGTAGAGCTCCCTGCCCAGGAGGACCGGGTGGCCCCTGACGCCGCCGTACCTGGGCGCTATGAGCGGGGACGACGATTCCTCCCTGATTCCGGCGAGGAGCCTGGGCACCTCGGGCGGCACCAGGGGCATGTCCGCGGGCGCGAACTCTATCGCGTCCGCCTGGTCCCTCAGTGCTGATATCGCTGCCCTGACGCTGGACGACAGGCCGGAGGCGTACGAGCTGTTAATCACCTCGTGGAACTCGATGCCGGAGAGCGCGCGGACCACCGACTCGCGGTCGTTGCCGGTGACGACCACGAGGGGGAGGCCGGCGGCCGCCGCCACCCCGGCGGCCGCCCTGACTATGGGGACGCCGCAGAGGTCCGCCAGGAGCTTGTTCCCCGGGAACCTGCGGGAGAGGCCGGCGGCCAGGAGCACGTAGTACACGGGGCGCGAGCGCACGCCCGATCGGCGGGCGATCGGCGATAAAAGCGCACCCGGGCGGGATTTAGGCGATCGCCTAAACGGATTACGACGCGATGAAATGCATATTAACCATGGGGGCTCCTCGAGCGCGGATTGCGGACCGATAGGCCCGTATACATACTGGGCTATGGCGCATACATACCTATCAGGCGCATATCCACGGAGGAGATAGCCAGGGTCTGGAGCGGCGAGGGGGGCGGGCCCAACAGGGAGAAGGCGGTCGCGCACGAGGACGAGGACGCCGCCACCATGGCCATCGAATCCGCCAGGAGGGCGATGCGCATGGCCGGGGTGGACAGGGTCGAGGCGATATTCGTGGGGACGGAGTCGAAGCCGTACGCCGTCAAGCCGACCGCCACCATAGTGGCGGAGGCGCTGGGGCAGAGGTTCACCCTCGCGGCCGATCTCGAGTTCGCCTGCAAGGCGGCCACCGAGGGCCTCCACATAGTGGAGGGGCTCGTCGGGTCCGGGATGATCAGGTCGGGGCTCGTGGTGGCGTCTGACACCGCGCAGGGGAGGCCGGGGGACGACCTGGAGTACACGGCGGCCAGCGGCAGCGTCGCCTACGTGCTGGGCGGGCCGGAGGAGCCCATCGCCAGGATAGAGTACGGGGTCTCCTACGTCACGGACACCCCGGACTTCTGGAGGCGCCAGGGTGAGCCCTACCCCCGCCACCTGGGCAGGTTCACCGGGGAGCCGGCTTACTTCCACCACATAAAGTCGTCAGTGCTCAAGCTGATGGAGGACACGGGGTACCGCCCGGAGGACTTCACGTACGCCGTGTTCCACCAGCCCAACCCGCGCTTCCCCGTGATCGTAGGCACGCAGCTCGGCTTCAGGATGGAGCAGCTGGAGCCCGGGCTCCTCAACGACAGGATAGGCAACACGTACTCGGCGAGCGCGCTCATGGGCCTGGCGGCCACGCTGGACGTCTCGAGGCCCGGGGACAGGATACTGCTCGCGAGCTTCGGGAGCGGCGCGGGCAGCGACGCGTTCGTCATAGAGGTGCTGGACGGCCTGCCTAGGAAGAGGGAGGGCGGGCACGTGACGGTCAGGAGCATGATCGAGAGGCGCGTGGAGATAGACTACGCGGAGTACGCGAGGTACAGGGGGAAGATCAGGGTATGAGCGGATCCTACGTGAGGTCCGTGGCGCTCCTGCCGGTCGGCGATCAGTGGGACATGTCGCTCCTCGACATGGCGGCGAGGGCTGCGGAGGAGGCGCTGGAGGGGGCGGGCTGGCCCCGCGTGGACGCGATCGTGGTCTCGAACATGCTGGCGGAGAGGCTCCTCTCGCAGGGCCAGCTGGGCGCGCTGGTCGCGGAGAGGGCCGGGCTCAGGGGGGTCAGGGCGCTCCGGGTGGAGGCGGGGCACGCATCGGGCGGGGTGGCGGTGGCCACCGCCCACCAGCTCGTGAGGAGCGGGGCGCTCGAGCGCGTGCTGGTGCTGGGCGTGGAGAAGATGAGGGACTCGCTCTCCGAGGACGCCCTGGAGGCGATGTCCATGAGCGAGGACGCCGAGCACGTGCTGATGACCGGCTCCAACATCTACACGCTCGGCGCGCTCCTCACGAGGATCTACATGGACAGGTACGGCGTGGCGTACGAGGACCTGCTCCACTTCCCGCTCATAGCGCACGCGAACGGCGCCAAGGCCGGGCACGCGCAGTTCAGGAGGCCCCTGACGCTCAAGCAGGCGCTGGAGTCGCCCGTGGTCTCGGACCCCGTCAGGCTGATGGACACTCCCCCCATGGGGGACGGCGCCGCGGCGGTCCTCCTGACCTCGGACCCCTCGGGGGCGATGGCGGAGATAGCGTTCTCGGACTACTCGACGTCCTCGGTGAACTCGTACTTGCACGGCGACCCGCTCTCGCTGCCCGCCCTCTCGGCGGTCGCGGCGGCCGCCAGGGCCTCGGGCCTGGACCCGGCGGCCGCCGACTTCCTGGAGCTGCACGACACGTTCAGCGTGATGGCGGCGCTGGAGCTGGAGGAGCTCGGCGCGGCCCCCAGGGGAGGGGCCCCGGGCCTCGCGAGGTCCGGGAGGCTCTCCCTGGACGGCGAGCTCCCGATATCCACGTTCGGCGGGATGAAGGCCAGGGGGTTCCCGGTGGGGGCGGCCGGGGTCTATCAGGTGGCCGAGGCCGCCCTCCAGGTCTCGGGGGGCGCGGGCCCCAACCAGGTGCAGGGCGCTGAGCTGGGGGCCGCGGTGAACCTGGGGGGATTCGGGGGGACCGCGGCCCTCACGATCGTCAGGAGGCGCGAGCGATGCCGCTCCCGCCCATCGCTTACTGGAGGTCGAAGCGCGGCTACTACAACCTGGTCGGATCCACGTGCAGGTCCTGCGGCGCCACGTTCTACCCGCCGGCCGACGCGTGCCCACGCTGCGGGAGCAGGGACGTCGAGCGCGTCCAACTGCGGCAGGGCGGCCGGATCATCAGTTACACGACCACCCTGGAGATAGGGTCATCGTTCCGCAGGTACAGGCCGCTCAGGTTCGGGCTGGTCGAGCTGGACGACGGGGCCGTGGTGCTGGGGCAGCTCGTGGACTTCGAGGAGGGCGAGCTGAGGCCGGGCGCGCGCGTCAGGACGGTGATAAGGAAGCTCAGGGAGGACGGCACGGACGGCATCATATACTATGGGTTCAAGTTCGCGCCCGAGCGCTGAGCGCCCCCCCGCCCCAGGAGCCCGCGCCTGGCCGCGAGGATCAGCGCTATGGCGAGCGTCTTGGCGTCCCTGATCGCGCCGGACGACGCCATGGCCAGCAGGTCCTCGAAGGGCACCGTGACGACCTCTATGTCCTCGTCGGGCTCGGGCGACGGCTCGCCTCCCCTGGAGACCATGACGTGGTAGAGGCGTATGCGCTCCGTGCTGTAGCCGGGGGCCAGGAAGACCTCCCCCAGGTACTCGATTGAGTCGGGCTCGTATCCCGTCTCCTCCCTCAGCTCCCTCCTGACGCACTCCTCGGGGGGCTCGCCGGGCTCCAGGGTCCCGGCCGGCACCTCCAGCAGCCTCTCGCCGGCGGCGTGCCTGTACTGCCTGACGAGCACGACCCCGCCGTCCGGCCTCTCGGGGAGGAATGCAACGGCGCCCGGATGCTCGACCACGTCGCGGACCACCTCGCCGCGGGGGGTCCTGAGGACGTCGCGCCTGACGGAGAATATCCTCCCGCTGAACACGCGCTCCGACCTGACGAGCTCCACGTCGCCCCTCCGGGGGGCGCGCGATTAAACCGTAGCGGCCCTCCGGCCTCGGCCGCGGGGGGCCGGCAGGGACTCCAGGCGCGCCTTCAGGTCCTCGAGCCCGGGGCCCGCGGGCGAGGCCAGGTCCAGGCTGAGCGGCGTCACGGAAATGGCTCCCCTGGCGTAGATGGCCCAGGCGTCGGTGCCCTCCTCATAGATGCCCAGCCGGCTCCCCCATATCCAGTAATAGGGGAGCCCCCTGGGGTCCCGGCGCTCGGTCACGTGGTCCTCGTACTTGCGGCGCACCGGCCTGGTCACCTCGACGCGCACCGGCCTCCGGAGCCTGAGGGGGAAGTTCACGTTCAGCAGGCTGACCCCGGGCGGGAGCGAGCGCTCGCAGATCCAGAGGGCTATCTCGGCGGCATACTCAGCGGCCTCGCGGAAGCCCTCCAGGAGCGCCTCCTCGTCGACGGGGCCGTCCCCCTCCACCATCATCGAGAAGGCGGCGGCGGGCATCCCGAGCAGCGCCGACTGCACCGCGGCGGCGACCGTGCCGCTGGCGTAGATGTCCTGGAGCCCCGTGTTGTCGCCGACGTTTATCCCCGAGGCGACGGCGCAGGGGGCCCTGTCCAGGAGGCGGAGCCTGCCCAGCATCACGCAGTCGGCGGGGCTGCCGGACACCACGTAGCCGCGCACCCCGGCGATCTCGCGCTCCCAGGCCCTGAGCGGCTTGTGGAAGGTCAGGCTCATGCTGGATGAGCTCCTGGGGCCCTCCGGCACTATGAACGCGACGTCGACCCTTCCCCTCAGGGCGGAGAGCAGGGCCTTGAGGCCCGGGCTCTCCGGGCCGTCGTCGTTGCTCACGAGGATCAGCGGCCTGCCGCTGCTCATGCGCGATGCCTCCCCACCAGCCTGAGGAGCGCCCAGGACAGGGCCAGCCAGAAGAGCTCGTCCGCGGCGAGCTGCGCCGTGAGCACCTCGGTGTACTCCGGGCTACCCCCGGGGCCCGTCAGGAATGTCCTGAGGTAGGGCAGGGGGAGGCCGGCCACCAGCGTGTAATAGGTCACCTCGCCCACCCTGTTGACGGCCTCCAGGGCCAGGGGCCGCCACCAGACAGCGCTGAGAAGGAGCAACGCTATGGACATGGGGATGGCCAGCGCGGCCCGCATCCCGCACGATCCGGCCGGGGTGCCTCTTAACACTATTTCCACGCGCCGAGCGGGATCGGCTCAAGGCGAGGGGGCCATCCCCGGGGAAACTGTTTTTAAGTGGCACGTCTCCGCGGGGGTAATCGGTGATCCGTCACGGAGACCCTTGACTACGACGTCATCGTGATGGGGTCCGGCATAGCCGGCCTCCGCGCGGCCCTCGAGGTCGCGAGGGTGGGCAAGGGGAAGCTCAGGCTGGCGGTCGTCTCGAAGGTCCAGGTAATGAGGTCCCACTCGGTGGCGGCGGAGGGCGGCTCCGCCGCGGTCCTCTACCCGGAGAAGGGCGACAGCTTCGACCTCCACGCGTACGACACCGTGAAGGGCGGCGACTTCCTCGGCGACCAGGACGCCGTGGAGATGTTCGTGAGGCTCGCGCCGTACGAGATAATGATGCTCGAGAGGTGGGGGCTGCCCTGGAACAGGCTGGAGGACGGCAGGGTAGCCCAGAGGCCCTTCGGCGGCCACTCCTACCCGAGGGCCACCTTCGCCAGGGACAGGACCGGCTTCTACGAGATGCAGACCCTGTACGACAACCTCCTGAGGTACGAGAACGTCGACCTGTTCGAGGAGCACTTCATGACGAAGATACTGATCGATGACGGGACGTTCAGGGGATTCTACGTGCTGGACATGAAGACCCAGGACCACAAGCTCTTCCGGGGGAAGGCGGGCATAGTGGCGACGGGCGGCGTCGGGAGGCTCTACGGGTTCTCCACCTACTCGCTGACGGTCACCGGCGACGGCATCGCGGCCGCCTACATGGCCGGGCTCCCGATAAAGGACCTCGAGTTCATACAGTTCCACCCGACCGGGCTGGTGCCCACCGGCATCCTGGTCACGGAGGGCGTCAGGGGCGAGGGCGGGGTGCTCAGGAACAGGCTGGGCGAGCGCTTCATGGAGCGCTACGCCCCGAAGTTCAAGGACCTGGCGTCCAGGGACGTCGTCTCCCGCGCGATAATACGCGAGATAATGGAGGGCAGGGGGTTCAAGGGGCCGAACGGGCTGGACTACGTCCTGCTGGACTTCAGCCCGATAGGCAGGGAGCGCATAACCGAGAGGCTCCCGATGATGATAGAGCTGGGGAAGGAGTTCGCCGGCATAGACCCGAGGGACGAGCCGCTCCCGGTCAGGCCGGCCGCGCACTACACGCACGGCGGGATACACGTGGACAAGTACGGCAGGGTCCCGGGCGTCAAGGGCCTGTGGGCGGCCGGCGAGGCCGCGTGCGTCAGCATACACGGCGCGAACAGGCTCGGCGCCAACGCGACCATGGAGTGCGCGGTCTACGGGATGCTGACCGGCGCCCAGGCCGCCGAGTACGCGATGTCGGTCGACGACCCGCCCGGCGTGCCCCAGGCCGTCCTCGAGGAGGAGGCCACCAGGATAAGCAGGCTGGGCGAGGGGACGGAGAGCCCCTACCAGATAAGGCAGGACCTCTGGAAGATAATGGACGCCTACGTGTACGTATTCAGGGACGAGCAGGGCCTCTCGACCGCGGTGAAGCAGATAAAGGAGCTCAAGGAGCGCGCGAAGAAAATACGGGTGACGGACAGGGCCAAGTACTACAACGAGGACCTGTTCAGGGCCCTCGAGACCGTGAACATGGTGACCCTGGCCGAGATAGTGGCCACCGGCGCGCTCGCCAGGAAGGAGAGCCGCGGCGGACATTACAGGACCGACTACCCCAAGAGGGACGACGTCAACTGGATGAAGCACACGCTGGCCTACTACACGCCAGATGGCCCGATGCTCACCTACATACCCGTGACCGTGACCCGGTGGCAGCCGGAGGAGAGGAAATATTAGCGGCTGCGGAGGGGGTCTGGCGATGTCGGCTCCCGCCTCTAGCGGCTCCAAGTTCCCGAGGAACATGCGCGGCGTCCTCGGCGGATGGGCCAGGGTGTCGCACGCGAACTTCGAGAGGTGGCTCTACCTCATGCACAGGCTCACGGGCCTGGTGGTCGGGCTCTACCTGATAGCGCACCTCGCGGAGACCAGCGACATAGTGCCGGCCTACCTGAGCGGTGACGAGAACATTTGGAACAACCTCATGCAATCCCTGTACACCCCCGCGGCCCACGCCGGCCTCCTGATAATAGCCGCGTTCGCGGTCTATCACGGGCTCAACGGCGTCAGGCTGTTCCTCGCCGCCTCCGGCGTGGGCGTGGGGAGGCCCATAAGGCCCGAGTGGCCCTACGCTCCCGTGAGCCTCAGGAGCTTCCAGAGGAGCCTGGGATGGCTGTTCATAGCGGTGACGCTGATCCTGACCGCCTACGCGTTCTACGAGCTGTTCGTGGTGACCCATTTCGTGTGAGGTGATGGGCGATGGTGCGCGAATCCACCCTCATGTGGATCCAATACATAACCGGGCTGGGGATACTGGTGCTGGGGGCGCTGCACTTCGCCTCCCTCACGTTGCTGGCGCCGGGGGGATATCCGGGGGCGCTGGAGTACAAAATAGTGATCTTCAGGTACACTGATCCCCTCTGGGCGGCGGCGCTCGAGGCGTTCCTGGCGCTGCTTTCCTACCACGTGTTCAACGGGTTCCGCGTGCTCCTGCTGGAGCTGAACCAGGGGAGCGGCTGGACGAAGGCCGTCAACGTGACGATGGCCCTGGCCGCCATCGCGGCGTTCCTGTACGGGACAAGAACGATACTCGTCTTCCACCTGGGAGGTGCGATCTGAATGGCGGCAAGCGAGCAGAAGCAGCTCGAGTTCAAGGTCCCGAACCTGGAGGGCGTCGAGAAGCCGATAAAGAACGTGATATTCCGCGTCTCCAGGTTCGACCCGGACAGGGACCGCGAGCCCTACTACAGGGACTACGAGGTCCCGGTGTACAGGTTCACGACGGTGCTCGACGGGCTCCTCTACATCAAGTACAACCTGGACCCAACGCTCGCCGTCAGGTACTCCTGCCGCATGGGCGTGTGCGGGTCCTGCGCGATGATAGTCAACGGCCGCGAGAGGCTCGCCTGCAAGACCAACGTCCTGTCGCTGAACTCGAACATAGTCACGGTGAGGCCCATAAACAACCTGCCGCTGATAAGGGACCTGGTGACGGACCTGAGGCCGTTCTTCGAGAAGCACAAGAAGGTGATGCCCTACATAATCAGGGACGACATCGAGGCCCACCAGGACAGGGAGTTCCTCCAGAGCCCCGCCGAGCTCAACGAGTACATGATGCTGACGGACTGCATAAAGTGCGGACTCTGCTACTCCGCCTGCCCGACGACCGCGACCGACGCGCTCTTCCTGGGACCCCAGGCGCTGGCCCAGGCCTACCGCTACACCATCGACAGCAGGGACGCGGGCGCCGCGCTGAGGTTCGACGTGGTCGACGACCCGCACGGCGTCTGGAGGTGCCACTTCGCCGGCGCGTGCAGCGCGGCGTGCCCCAAGGGCGTGGATCCGGCGTTCGCGATACAGCAGCTGAAGAAGCTCCTCCTGTACAAGCGCAACGCGATGAAGTCCAGGAAGCCCGCGCCCGAGTCCGAGAAGGTGAGGGAGGGCACGTCCGTAGAGGAGGTCTTGAAGTCCATGCCGAAGGAGTGGCCCTCCCCGCCGGCCCCCAAGTGATCCCAGCCTACGGGATCGAGCGTCGCCCTTCCCTTCCCTCTCTATCTCACCACTGGCGGACCCCGTCACCTGAAGCCTATCTACGAGAACGAATCCTAGGAGCCCTCCCCTCATAGTTTGCAGCACTTCCCGGGCGGGAGCGGCCCTTCGGCGCGGCGCTGATCACGTCGACCCGCCTAATGCGGCGAGGCCCGCGCGACATCCGGGCCCGGATCCGCTGGAGGGCGCGCCAGCGCCAAGGCCCTCCTCATTATCCCCATGAGGGCGCGCACCTCGTCCCTGTCGCCCCTCCGGGCGAGCCTCCTCATGAGGATCTCCACCTTCCTCGCCCTGGCATCGCGGTAGCCGAGGGCGCGCAGGAGCTCGGAGATGATCCCGCCGAAGGCCGAGAGCTCCTCCGCCGTGGGGCCCGAGGGCCCGCGGAGCCCGCCGCCCTCGCGCAAGTGGTGGATCCTGGCGACCTCATATAATATTATCGCCAGCGCGTGGGAAACGTTGAGCGTCGGGTAGTCGGTCCAAGTCCGCAGGTGCAGCACGAAGTCGCACTCGGCGATCTCCTCGTTCGTCAGCCCGGTCGTGTCCCTGCCCAGCACTATCACCACGTCCTCCCTTCCACCAGCGAGGTCCATGAGCTCCTCCGGCGAGATCGGCCTCCTCACGACCTCGGCGGGGGAGTCGGGCACCCTGGCGGTCGTCGCCACCAGGAACCCGGCATCGCTGCGCAGGGACCCCAGTGAGGGGACCACGCGCGCGGCGTCCAAGATCCACGAGCCGTGGGACGCGTAACGCCTCGCGGTGGCCGACCTGAGCTTGTCGCCGCGCTCCGCCACGAGGACGAGCTTGCTCAGGCCGAAGTTCGCCATGACGCGGGCCACGTAGCCCACGTTGATGCTGTAGCGCGGCTCCACGAATGCCACGGTCCAGCTCGTGTAGGGCCGCCAGCTCATCGGGCACAGCGCCGCTGGATCTCCTATAAAGCGCTCGCCGGCGCGCCCAGCTGGATGAACCCTGACCCTCGGGGAGGGCGTGAAAGCCGCGGCGGGCGCCGGTCCGCGGCGCGGGCCGCGGATAGAATGGTTTCAGGAGGCAGCCCGCGCTCGCAACCATTTTATCGGCCGCCGCCCGACCGCTCACGATGATCAGGGAGGAACTGGTGCCGGTGGAGGTCCCTCAGGGCTTCAACGTGATAATAGGCCAGGCACACTTCATAAAGACGGTGGAGGACCTCTACGAGGCCCTCGCGACGTCGTTCCCCGGCATAAAGTTCGGCCTCGCATTCTGCGAGTCCAGCGGGAAAGCCCTGGTCCGCCACGACGGCAACGACGAGGAGTCCGTGCGCCTCGCGGTGGACGCGGCCCTCAGGATAGGGGCGGGCCACTCGTTCGTCATATACCTGAGGGGCAGCTACCCCATAAATGTGCTGGACCGCGTGAGGGAGGTCCGGGAGGTCGCATGCGTTTACGCGGCGACCGGCAACCCGCTGAAGGTCGTGGTGGCGGATGACGGCGAGGGCAGGGGGATACTCGGCGTGATTGACGGCGTGAGGCCGCGCGGCGTCGAGGGCGACGCGGACAAGGAGGAGAGGCACAGGCTTCTCAGGGAGATCGGGTACAAGAGGTAGCGGCAGAATCTATATAGAAATTTCGCCCGTCCCTCCCGGGTGCCCGCGGGCCCGCTGCACTATCTATTTACTAATTGTTTTCTATTTTTGCCCACAGTATTACAGAGTCTTTAATTAAATGGCCGCTTATCATCCAAGATCAAACGTTAAATAGGGGATCGGGCCCTCCTTCCCTCAGGTGATCGGGATGATCGCCTTCGTAAGGAAGGGGAGGGTCAGGGACGCCATGGCGGGCGACGCGCCCGTCGTCGGCGGCCGCGCCAGGGTGGGCGAGGTGGCCCCGCTCGTGGAGGGCGGGCGCTGCGCCGTGGTAATAGTGGACGCCGAGAGGAGGCCGATCGGGATAGTCACCGAGGAGGACATCGAGTACGCGCGGGAGAGGGGGATGCTGGACTCGCCGGTGTCCATGGTGATGAGGGAGGACCCCCTGACCGCGCGCGAGGACGAGCCGCTGGACGAGGCTATAAGGAGGATGGAGGAGGCCGGCCAGCCCTGCATGCCCGTCGTGGACGGGCGCCAGAGGCTGGTCGGGGTGCTGTTCGCGAGGCGCGCCCCGGCGATCCAGGCGATCGCCTGACGGGGCCGTCCCGCGGAATCGCGGGCCCGCTACCCACGGCCCCGGGAGCAGCGCGAGTAGCCCGGCAGCCCCCTTATGTTCCTCATCAGCTCCCGCTCCAGGACGTCGAGCACCGGAGCGTCCGCGATGCCGAGGGCCCTGAGGGCCGCCCCGAGGACCTCGCGGTCGTCGCGGGCGCCGGACCCGCAGGCCTCGCCGATAGCGCGGTCCACCTCCAGGTAGACCCTCCTGGTCTCCCTCAGGTACTCGATGGCCCTCCGCGTGCACCCGTAGTGCGGGACGCAGACCATCCGCGGATTCAGCGACTCCATCCTGGAGAGGGAATCGAGGAACATGTCCATGCGGAATGGCGGGGGCGCCGTGGGCCAGGCGAGCCCGCCCTCACCGATCAGGAGCATCCCGGCCGAGTCCCCCGGGAAGAGGACGCCCTCGTCCGCCAGGTACCAGGCGGAGCTGTGGGGGGCGTGCCCCGGGGTCGCGATGAGCCTCAGCCTGGAGCCCCCGAGGTCCAGCTCGGCACCGTCCTCCAGGACGATGATCCTCCCCGGGTCCACGGGCCTGATACCGCCCCACTCATCGACGAGCGGGCCCAGGACCTCGCGGGAGGAGGCGAGGAGCCTCGAGGGATCCACCAGGTGCTTGGCGCCCCTCGAGTAGACAGCGGCGCGCGCCCCCGGCTCCAGCTCCAGGACCCTCGCGGTCCCCCCCGCGTGATCCAGGTGCACGTGCGTTATCAGGACGTACTCCAGGCGCGCTCCCCCCAGGATCCCCCTGGCGCGGGACACGTACTCGTCCGCGACGCTCGCGGACCCGGCGTCCACGATCGCCGCGGAGCCGCCCGATCTCACCAGATATCCGCTCAGGACCGGCGGATTCCCCAGGATCCCCAGGTCCACGACCTCCGCCACGCCCGGGGGCGGGAGCGGGCAATTATTAACCAGCTGGCCGCTCCTCGCCCAGGATCTCCTCCAGGAAGCGCTTCAGCGCCACCGCGCTGTTGTGCTCCGCGTCCCTCGCGGAATAGACGAGCGTGATGTTCCCCCTCCTGGCCATCCCGAGGAGCTCGCCGAAGGCCGGGTTGCCCCTGAGCTCCTCCCTGTAGCGGGATACGAACTCCTCCCACCGAGAAGGGTCGTGGGAGAACCACCTCCTGAGCCCCGCGGACGGCGCGACGCCCTTCATCCACAGATCCACCCTGTCCCGCCTGATCCCCCGGGGCCAGAGCCTCTCGACCAGTATCCACGGGCCGTCATCCGGCCCCCTGTCCTCGTAGACCCTCCTTATCCTTATCAATTATTATTGAGTTTGAGTTAACATGGCCGGAGAAAAGCATTTCCATGATTGTGCGTCGCCCCGCCCAGCGACGGAACGCCTGGCTCGATCGCGGGGCTTCTGGACGTTCCGAGCATGGCTATCTTCGCCGTCCAATTACGGAGGAAAGCCACGACATCGTTGGGATCAGCGTCGACGGTCCGTGGTGGGCCATGTTCAGCGTGCTGGACTCCCAGACCGTATAGACTCTGCCGTCCCTGACCGCGCTCAGGCCGCTCCATCCCCTGCGATCCACAACGTCCGGGTCCATCCGGAGCCAGGGGTCCAAGTGGAATATTATGATGTCGGGGTCCAGGCGCCTCACCTCCTCCGGATCCGCGCGCACGAAGCCCCAGTTGTGGCCGGAGGTGGCGTTCAGGCCGCCCGCCACGTATATCATCTCGTCCACGTAGGTGAGGGCGCCGGGGGCGACGCGGTCCTCCTCCCCCCTGCCCAGCCAGAACTCCACGTAGACCTTGGGCCTGCGCCGCGCGTTGACCCTCAGGGATGAGATCCCGTCCCTGAGCTCGGCGGCCAGCTCCCTCGACTCCGCGTACCTCCCGGCCAGCGTCCCCACGAGCAGGACATCGTCCAGGATCACGTTCAGGCTCCTGGGGAAGGGCAGCAGCACAGCCCTGAACCCCGCGCCCTCCACGACCTCCTTCAGGCGGTCCTGGACGGTCCCCTCCAGGAACACGAGGTCCGGGCCTATCTCCCTGAGCGCCTTCAGGCTGACCGTGGTGTATGATCCCACGACGCGCCTCCTCTCGCTGAGGAAGGGGAGGCAGTAGGAGGAGACGCCTGCGAGCTCGTCGAGCGCCCCTATGCGCCCCAGTATGTCAGACGCCGTGGGCGACAGGCTGACTATTTTCAACGCCCCCTCGGGAGGGCGGCCCCTTAATATGGATGGCGAATCCATCCGGGGAGCCCGCGGGCTCCCCCATCGCGTCGGGATAGCTCAGCCCCGGGCGGCCCCTCACCGACCCGCGCGCCGCGAGATGAGCTCGAAGTCCTCCTCGGAGAGCCTCCAGCCCATGGCGCCCGCGTTCTCGACCAGGTGCTCCCTCCTCGATGCCTTGGGTATCGCCACGACCGGCCCGTGGTATATGAGCCAGTTGAGGGCCACCTGGGCGGCCGTCCTCCCGTACTTGGAGCCCACCTCCCTGAGAAGGGGATCCGAGGCGACCCTCCCCTTCGCGAGCGGGGTGTAAGCTATCAGCGTTATTCCCTCCCTCTCGCAGTACGGTAGGAGGTCGCGCTCCGCCTCGCGCTCGTACACGTTGTACTTCACCTCGTCAGCCGCCACGTCGACGCGGGACATGCAGCTCCTGGCCTCCTCGAGCAGCCCGCGGTCGAAGTTGCTCACCCCCACGGAGAGGGATAGGCCGTCGCGCACCAGGGCCTCCATCGCCCTCATGGTCTCGCAGAGGGGCACCGCCGGGTTGGGCCAGTGAACCAGGTAGAGGTCGAAGTGGTCCGTGCCGAGCCTCCTCAGGCTCGCCTCGGCCGCCCTCCTCAGGGACCCGGCGTCCAAGTGGGTGTACCAGACCTTGCTAACCAGAAACACGCTCTCCCTCCCGGCCATCCTGATAGCCTCCCCGACTATCTCCTCCGTGTGCCCTCCGCCGTAGAACTCGGCGGTGTCGATCAGGCGCATGCCCAGCCTCACGCCCTCCGCGATGAGCTCCGCGGCGGCGCGGTCGCGCGCCGGGTCGACGTCGGGCGAGGAGTCCCCGCCCACCCTCCAGGTCCCAATGCCCACGGAGGGCACCCTGAGCCCCGTCCTCCCCAACGGCTTCAGGTCGTCCATCGAGTTATCGAGGGGAGTTGCGGGATATAGCGCCTCCGCCCATACCGAAGGGGATCCATGGGCCCCGAGCTGGGCCCGCGCCGCCCGGGTAATCCCGGATGGGGGGACGGCGCCCTGGGGCGGTAGCCACCGGCCCTTTGGTAAAGATTTAAATAAAGAGCATTGCGCGCGCCCGAACGACCTCGGGTGTCGGGGGTTGCCGATAATATTCCAGGCGGCCCAGATAGCGCTCCTGTTCGCCCTCTCGATATCCGCGGCCTACGCGCTGAGCCGCCCGATAGCGTCGCTCGCCGATTGGCGGCCCCCCGGTCCCCGCTGGGTCTCCGCGATCGACGCCCTGCCCCGCAGGGTCCTGGGCCCCGCCTACTCCAGGGAGATGACGTGGCCCGACTACCTCCTGGCGCTCCTCGCGCTGAACGGGGTCGTGCTCGCGCTGGACTTCGCCCTCCTAGAGCTCCAGCCCGCGCTCGGGGGGCCCCGCGTCCCGCCGGACCTCGCGCTCAACATAGCCTCCTCGTTCGTCACGAACACGGACCTCCAGCACTACGCGGGCAGGATGCTCACCGTGACCTCCCAGATGCTCGTGATAACCTACACGATGTTCGTCGCCCCCGCGTCGGGGCTGGCGGCGTCGCTCGCGTTCATGCGCGGCCTCGCTAGGAGGTCCGCGACCATCGGCAACTTCTACGCCGACTTCACCAGGTCCGCGGCCCTGCTGCTGGCCCTGGCGACGGCGTCGGCGCTCCTCCTCGTGGCGATGGGGGTCCCCCAGGCCCTCTCCGGCGGCATCGGGGCGGTTCGCCTGGGCCCCGTGGCGTCGCTGGAGTCCATAAAGCTGCTGGGGAACAACGGCGGGGGGTACTACGCCGCGAACTCCGCCAGCCCGCTGGAGAACCCCAGCGGGCTCTCCAACTTCTACGAATCCTTCCTCATGCTGCTGCTCCCGCTCTCGGTGCCCCTAGCCTTCGGGAGGCTCGCGGGCATGGGGCGCGGCGCCACGATCCTGGGGGCCATGCTGGGCGGCGCCGGCCTCCTGATCGGCCTGGCGCTCCTGGGCGGCGCCCGCGCCGGCGTGGAGCCCAGGCTCGGCGCCTTCGACACATTGCTGTTCAACTCCGTCTCCATGGCCACCGGCACGGGGGCCACGGCCTCGGGGCTGGCGGCCATGTCACCCCTGGCGGTATCGTCCTTCCTCATGGCGATGTTCCTCCAGTCGGTGCCGGGCGCGGTCGGCGCCGGCTTCATGTACATGATGGTCTTCGTCCTGATAACGCTCTTCGTCGCGGGCCTACTGGTTGGGAAGACCCCCGAGATCATGGGCATGAAGATAACGCCGCGCGACGTGAAGCTGGCGGCCGCCACGTTCCTGGTGCACCCGCTCCTGATACTCCTCCCCCTGGTCGCGGCGTTCGCGGCCGGCCAGGCGCAGCACCTGCTGGGGCCGCCGGGCCCCCTGGAGTTCACGGAGGTCCTCTACGAGTTCACGTCGGCGGCGGCGAACAACGGGTCCAGCTACCTCGGGGCGCTGGCGGACTCGCCCTTCTGGAACTGCGCGACGGCCGCTGTGATGCTGGCCGGCAGGTACGTCCCCATCGCCCTCATGCTGGCGCTCGCCGGGTCCTTCGCGGGCAAGGAGAGGCGCTCGACCCCCGAGCCCGTCGAGACCAGGGGCGCGCTGTTCGCGGCGCTCCTCCTGGGGACCGCGCTCCTCCTGGCGGTCCTGACCTTCTTCCCGTTCCTCGTGCTCGGGCCCTTCTCGATGGGGTGACGGGGTTGGCGGCCGGGGCGAGGCTCAGGTGGGGGCAGGTCATAGCGGAGTCGGCGCGCAGGCTGAGCCCCCTCTACCTGGCGGCCAACAACCCGATAATGTTCGTCGTCGAGGCGGGGGCTGTCCTGCTGATCGCGCTCCTGGCCATCCCGGGCGCGGTCGCCCCGGGGCGGGCGCCGCTCTACGCGGCCCTCGCCGCCATCCTGGCGGTCACGGCCTGGTTCTCCACGCTCTCGGAGTCGATCTCGGAGCTCCAGGCCAGGGCCAGGGTGGACGCGCTGAGGGGGCTGGAGAGGGAGATAATCGCGCACAGGATCTCGGAGGGCGGCGGCGTCGCGGACGTGAGGTCGTCGGAGCTGAGGCCCGGGGACAGGGTGAGGCTCTCGCCCGGCGACTTCATCCCGAGGGACGGGTTCGTCGTCGAGGGCACCGCGCTCGTGGACGAGTCGATGCTGACGGGCGAGTCGGAGCCCGCCCTCAGGTCGAGGGACGACCGCGTCCTGGGCGGGACCAGGGTCGTCAGCGGCTCGCTCGTCGTCGAGGTGACGGCGGAGGCCGGGAAGGGCTTCGTCGACAGGATGATCGAGCTGGTCTCGAGCGCCAAGAGGCCCCGGACCCAGAGCGAGGTCTCCCTCTCCCTCCTGCTGCTCGTCCTGTCCCTGGTGTTCCTGACGGTGGTCGGGTCCCTCTACTTCGCCCTCTACTTCATGGGCTACGGGCCCGACGTCGCCATGAGCGTCTCGCTGCTCGTCGCCCTGATGCCGACGACGATAGGCGGGCTCCTCCCAGCCATAGGGATAGCCGGGGTCTCCCGCCTGGCCCGGGAGGGGGTGATAGCGAAGTCCGGCAGGGCGATAGAGGCGTCCGGCGACACCGACGTGGTGATACTGGACAAGACCGGGACCGTCACGGAGGGCAACAGGCGCGCGGTCGGCTTCGTGCCCTTCGGCGGGTACACGGAGGCAGACGTGGGCATGGCGGCCTTCATAGCTTCGATAGGCGACGCCACGAAGGAGGGGAGGTCCATAGTCGAGCTGGCGGAGTCCATGGGCTACGTGCCGCCCTCCCCCCTCATGGAGGAGGCGCTCGTGGCCAGGCGCATAGACTTCAGCGCGGAGACCAGGTACAGCGGCGTGGAGTTCATGTGGTCGCGCAGGCCCTACGGCCCCAGGGGGGTCGGGAGGTACTCCGGCCCCGGGGAGGCGATCGCCAACGAGCTGATGGAGCTCCGCGAGCGCGGCGAGCCGGCCCGCGTGATAAAGGGCTCCGTGGACGTGGTGCTCAGGATGGCCCGCCCGCCCGACCCCAGGTCGGCGGAGCGCGCGATAGAGGAGGTCTCGAGCAGGGGGGAGACGCCGCTCCTCCTGGCGGTGAACGACCGCGTGGTGGGGATGGTGGTGCTCAAGGACCGCCTGAAGCCGGGGGTGAGGGAGGGGCTCAGGGAGCTCAGCGAGATGGGCATAAGGACGTTGATGATAACCGGCGACAACCCCCTCACCGCGAGGGCCATAGCGGAGGAGGCCGGCATTTGGAGCGTGATAGCGAGGGCGAGGCCCGAGGACAAGCTCAGGGCGGTGGAGGAGCAGCAGTCCCTCGGCCACGTCGTGGGGGTCGTGGGCGACGGGACCAACGACGCGCCGGCGCTGGCGAGGGCGGACGTGGGGCTCGCGATGAACAGCGGGACGGCCGCCGCCAAGGACGCGGCGAACATGATAGACCTGGAGTCGGACCCCTCGAACATAATCAAGGTGGTGAAGCTCGGCAAGCAGCTCCTCACGACGAGGGGCGCGATAACCGCCTTCAGCATCGCGAACGACATAGCGAAGTACTTCACGCTCCTGCCCATGATGCTCGCTCCAGTGGACCCGGCGGCGGCCGCGCTCAACGTGATGCGCCTGCACAGCCCGACCACCGCCGTCCTGGCGACCATGATCTTCAACGCGGTGATAATCCCGGCGCTGATACCGCTCGCCCTCAGGGGGACCGGCTTCAGGCCCACGTCCACGCGCAGGATGCTCGTCAGGAACGTCCTGATATTCGGCCTCGGGGGCGCCGCCCTCCCCTTCCTCGCGATAAAGGCTTTAGACCTCCTGATAACCTTCCTGATCTCCGCGAGGTGATCGGGTTGCCCTCTCCCAGGGAGGTGGCCGCGCCGCTCGTCCTGGCGCTGATGGCGCTGGCGGTGCTCGGGGCGGCGTACCCCCTGGCCGTCTGGGCCATCGGGAGGGCCGTCGCCCCGTGGCAGTCGGAGGGCAGCCCCCTGATCGTCAACGGGGCGCCGATCGGGTCCGCGCTGGTGGCAAGCCCGCCCAACTCCAGCGCGCTCTTCAGCCCGCTCCCGCCCTCCTCGTCGTCCGGGGAAGACCCCTACGTCCCCCTCGACTACGCGCTCGCCCAGGTGCCCAGGATCTCCAACGCCACCGGGATACCCCAGGGGCAGCTGCGCGCCCTCGTCTACAGGGTGGCGTCCGAGGACTCGCTCAAGGACCTGGTGATCTTCGGGCCCGGCCGCCCCGTCGTGAACGTGATGCAGCTCAACTACGAGCTCATGAGGCTCTACCCCCAGGCCTACGGGAGGTGACGCCCACGCCGCTGCAGTCGCTGCTCTTCGCGGCCTTCGTAGTTTTCTCTGCAATCGTTTTAGCCAGGTCCCTCTGGAAGTCGCGACGTGCCCGGCCACGGCCGCCCCGAGGGGGCGCGCACCAGGCTGATCCGCGTGGACCCGGAGAGGATCGACGAGGGGGCGCTCGGGGAGGCGGCCGAGGCCATAAGGAGGGGGGGCCTCGTCGCCTTCCCCACGGAGACGGTGTACGGCCTCGGGGCGGACGCGACCAACCCGAGGGCGCTCGCCGGCATCTTCGAGGCGAAGGGGAGGCCCCGCGACAACCCGCTGATAGTCCACGTGCCGGGGGAGGAGTGGCTCCCCGGGGTGGCCTCGGAAGTCCCGCCGGCGGCGCGGCGCCTCATCGACCGCTTCTGGCCGGGCCCCCTCACGCTCGTGCTCAGGGCCGCCCGGCTGCCCGCGGAGGTCACGGCGGGCCTGCCGACGGTGGCCGTCAGGTGCCCCGCCCACCCCGTCGCGCTCAGGCTCATCGAGCTCAGCGGCGTCCCGATAGCGGCGCCCAGCGCCAACGCGTCCGGGAGGCCCTCCCCCACGAGCGCGGAGCACGTGATCGAGGACCTCTGGGGCCTCGTCGACGTCATAGTGGACTCGGGCGAGACCCTCTACGGCCTGGAGTCCACGATAATAGATGTGACGCGCGATCCCCCGGTGCTCCTGAGGCCGGGCGCCGTCCCCGTGGAGGACCTGGAGGGCGCCCTGGGGTCGAGGGTCGTGGTGGGCGACGCCGCCCGCGGGCTCGCCGACTCGGAGGTGGCCCTCTCGCCCGGGATGAAGTACAGGCACTACGCGCCCAGGAAGCCCCTCGTGCTCGTGGAGTCCGATGATTATTCGGGGGAGGGGTACCTGGAGGGAGTCGCCTCGGTCGCCCGGTCCCTCGCGGCCGATGGGAGGAGGGTGATCGTCATGGCGAGCGACGAGCACGTCGGGTTCTACAGGGCCGCGGGCCTCGAGGCCCTGGCCCTGGGCCCCAGGTCCAACCCCTTCGCCGTGGCGCGCCGCCTCTTCGCTGCCCTGAGGTCCCTCGACGGCTCCCCGGCGGACGCCGCGGTCGTGGAGGGCTTCGAGGAGCGCGGCCTCGGGCTCGCGATAATGAACAGGCTCAGGAAGGCCAGCGGCCGCGCGGTGGTCCGCGTCCGAGGCCCTCGGTCACGCTTATATCGGGCCCCGGCGCCGCGCCCCCGTGCCGCAGCCGGTCACGATGCCCCTCGGGGGCGCGATGCGCGCGGGCACCGGCGCGCGCGGGCACCGGGACGGCGGGCCCGCGCCCTCCGGGGCGATGGAGGCGGGGGGTGCCGGGGGATGGGGAGGGTCCGCCCGGTCGCGATGACGATCGCGGGGAGCGACAGCGGGGGAGGGGCCGGGATAGCGGCCGACCTGAAGACGTTCGCGGCGGCCGGGGTCCACGGGACCCTGGCGATCACGAGCGTCACGGCCCAGAACACGGTGGCCGTCACCGGCATCTACGACCTCCCGCCGGAGGCGGTGAGGCGCCAGATACTGGCGGTCCACGAGGACATGGGCATAGACGCCGCGAAGACGGGCATGCTGAGCAGCGCCCCCATAGTGAGGGCGGTCGCCGAGGTCGCATCCCAGTTGGGGCTCACGCTGGTCGTAGACCCCGTGATGGTCTCGAAGAGCGGCGCCGCCCTCCTCAGGGAGGACGCGGTGGAGGCGCTGGCCAGGGAGCTCGTGCCCAGGGCTAAGGTCGTCACGCCGAACGCCCCGGAGGCAGAGAGGCTCACCGGGATCCGCGTGCGCGACCTGGCGGGGGCGAGGGCGGCCGCCGAGCACATAGTGGAGCAGCTCGGGGCGGAGGCGGCGGTCGTGAAGGGGGGACACCTCGGCGGGCCGGAGTCGGTGGACGTCCTGTACCACGCGGGGAGGCACGTCGAGCTCAGGTCGCCCAGGATAGAGTCCAGGACCACGCACGGTACGGGCTGCTCCTTCTCGGCCGCCATAGCCGCGGGCCTCGCGCGCGGGATGGGCATCGAGGACTCCGTCGACTTCGCGAAGAGGCTGGTCACGGACGCGATAAGGTACGGGCTGGAGCTGGGCGCCGGGCACGGCCCGGTCAACCCGAGCTCCTGGGTCGACGTGCCGGCGGAGCGCTTCAGGGCCCTGCAGGACGTGAGGCTGGCGCTGCGCGTCCTGGTGGAGAACGAGTTCTTCGTGTCGAGGGTGGTGCCCGAGAGCTCGATGAACGTGGCGGCGGCGCTGCCGGCCCCCTACGCGTCCGGCCCCGGCGACGTGGCGGCGATCGCGGGGGGCATAGGGAGGTTCGGGCGGAGGCTCGTGGCTAGGGGCGAGGTGGAGTTCGGCGCGGCCGAGCAGCTCGCGGCCGCCCTGCTGGGCGTGTCGGAGAGGTTCCCCGAGGTCAGGGGAGCCGCGATCGTGGCGTCGGGCGAGGAGGTGTCGCGCGCGATGGAGTCCCTCGGCTTCCGCGCGCTCCCCTCCGGGGGGCGCGGCGCGGCGCTCGGCAGGAGGGACCTGGGGATAGCGGTCTCCGAGGCCCTCAGGGGGGAGTCCGCCCCGCCGGACGCTGTGGTGGACGGCGGCGGGCCGGGGCTCGAGCCCCTCACGATAGTGTTCGGGAGGTCCGCGGTCGAGGCGGCCTCCAAGGTGGCGGCCATAGGGAAGGCGATCGCCGGGGCTGGGACCCCCTCGACAGATCGAGGGCGGGGCGCATCGGGGTCCGAGGGCCACCCGAGTGGAGCGCCCGGCCTATTCCCGCGCACATCCAACGTTTAAGGCGCCTGGCCGCGGGGATCCGCGCGTGGGCGGCCCCGGGGGCGAGTACCTCGAGTTCTGGACGCGGTCCGGCCCCGTGCTCTACAGGCCCGCATCCCTCCCCGAGCTCAGGTCCGCCGACGCGCTGTTGCTCGACTGCGACGGCACGATAGTGGACGTGAGGCGCAGCTACCTGGAGGCGGCCGTGGAGACGGCCAGGATCCTGGCCGCGCTGAGCGGGCGCCGGCTGCCCCCCCGCCCCGCCCTCGCCGGGCTGGTGCCGGCCCTGAAGGAGTCAGGGCTCCTGAACAACGACTGGGACACCGCGGCGGCGCTCTACGCGGCCTGGGCTATGCACGTGGACGGCGGGGTCCCGCTGGAGGACGCCGCCCCCAGGGCGGCGTCCGCGGGCATCGATGGCATCTACGAGGCCGCGGCGCGCGCGGGCGGCCTAGACCTCGGGCGGTGCCCCGGCCCCCCGCCCGGCTGCAGGGTCTCCGCGGTGTTCGACTCCATCTACTACGGGGCGGCCCTCTACCGCGAGATCTACTCCGCCGATCCCCCCGTGCCGCTGGATCGCGGGCTGATGGAGGACGAATCGCTGATCGTGGGTCCGGCTGACCTGAGGGCGCTCGCGGCCCGCGCGGGGGGCGCGGTCGCGATCGTCACCGGCCGCCCGAGGTCCGCCGTCCGCGGCCCCCTGGGGGAGCTCCTGCGCTCGGTCGCGGGGGGCCGCGTGGTGCACGCGGGCGAGTCCGGGCACCCGAAGCCGGACCCGACCCCCCTCCTCCTGGCAGCCTCCGCGCTCGGATCCCGCTCCCCCATATACGTGGGCGACTCGCCGGAGGACCTGATGATGGCGGAGGCGTCCAGGGGGCTCGGGCTCCGCACATCATTCGTGGGCGTCTACGGCGCCTCCCCCGACCCCGCGAGGTCCATCGGCTGGTTCGCGTCGCGCGGCGCCGCCGCCATAGCGCCGTCGCCGGCCGAGCTGGGCCTGCTGATCTACCGAGGGGCCGCCGATGGCCCTCCAGAGGGCCGACTCCTCCGCGGCCATGCCCCTCAGGAAGGGCTCCGCCTCCCGGGGATCCCACCCTGCCCCGGCCCCGAGGTGCGACATCGCCAGGTCGTCGCCCACCGCCCTGGACACCTCCAGGAACGCGAGGACCATGGCGTCGAGGAGGAGCCCGGACCTCAGCAGGGCCTCCGCCTTCCTCCGGAACACGTACGCCTCCACCTCCTCGTCCACCTCGCCGCGGAGGATCCTCCAGACGCTCTCGACGGTCCTCCTGACGTGGGAGAGCTCGCCCGGCGGCCCCGGGCCCAGGACCCCCAGCGACCTCGCGCGCCTGACCGCGTGCGCGGGCCTCGGGGCGGCCCCCGCCGCGGCGACCTTCGACGCCACCAGGAGGGCGTAGGACTTCATGGCCCAGTACCACGCCTCCCGGGGGCTCGCCGCGCCCAGGGCGCGGGCCGTCCCCTCCGCCGCCCTCAGGAGGCCGCGCCTGGCGATGATCCTGAGGACCTCCCCCCTCCTGGGCGCCCACCCCGCCCTCAGGGCCGCCGCCTCCATGCGCGGGTCCTCCAGGATCACCATGTAGGGGAGCTCCTCGCGGGGCGGGGCCCTCATCCTCATCACCCGCATCGTGAGCCCGCGGGAGCGGATGACCTCCTGGTCCCCCTCCCCCGGGAACACCACCACGTCCACGGGGCACCACTCCTCGGGGGGCTCCTCGGCGGCGCAGCCCACAAGCACCGCCGATCCGTCCCCCGTCCCCCTCTCCGCGAGGGCGCGCCTGACCCTTTCCTCCAACATCCGGGACAAAGTTTATATATAGTGACCAGAGTTAAGAACCTCGGGTATAAAACCGTTTGAGGTGTTTATGATTGGTCTACGGGCCAAGTTTCGTGGAGTACGAGCCCGGGTCCCGGTGCCCGAGGTGCGGGAGGGGCACCCTGATCCTGGATCCCAACACGGGCGAGCTCACGTGCTCGAACTGCGGGTTCGTGGTGAGGGAGAGGATAGAGGACCCCGGCCAGGAGTGGCGCGCCTTCAGCAAGGAGGAGAAGGAGGACAGGAGCCGCGCCGGCGTGCCGCTCTCGCTCGCCATGCACGACATGGGCCTCGCGACCGTCATAGGCCCCAAGGACAAGGACGCCAGCGGGAAGCCCCTGGAGGCCCCCGTGAGGAGCATGATGCAGAGGCTCAGGACCTGGAACAGCAGGAGCCAGGTCCACGAGCCGGTGGACAGGAACCTCAGGCAGGCTTTCAACGAGCTGGACACGCTGGCGGACAAGCTGAGCGTCTCCCAGACCGTGGTGGAGAGGGCGGCGTACATATACAGGAAGGCGCTCGAGAAGGGGCTCGTCAGGGGCAGGAGCATAAGCGGCCTCATAGCGGCCTCCCTCTACGCGGCGTGCAGGGCCCTGGAGACCCCCAGGACCCTGAAGGACATAGCGGAGGTCAGCGGCCTGAAGAAGAAGGACATAGCCAGGTGCTACAGGCTCCTGGTCCGCGAGCTCGACCTCAAGATGCCGATAGCGGACCCCGTGAAGTCCGTGAGCAGGATAGCCAGCAAGGCCGGCCTCGGCGAGAAGGTCCAGAGGAGGGCGATCGAGCTGCTCAGGAAGGCCACCGACATAAGAATATCGGCCGGGAAGGACCCGATGGGCATGGCGGCGGCCGCCCTCTACATAGCGTGCGTGCTGGAGGGCGAGAACAAGACGCAGAAGGAGATAGCCGAGGCGGCTGGGGTCACGGAGGTCACGATAAGGAACCGCTACAAGGGCCTCAAGGCCGCCCTGGGGCTGGACGAGGCCCTGGCGGTCGCCGAGGCCAAGAGGCTCAAGGCGAAGGAGGCGAGTTAGGCCCCGCGCGATGCCCCTTCCCGCGCGCCCGCCCATATCTCAGCTCGCGCAGGATCCCCAGGGGCGCCGCCGGGTCGGCTCCCTCCTCCAGGAGCGCGGCGACCTCCTCCAGCGACGCGTAGGCGCGGTCCAGCCACCCGATCCCGGGCCTCCTGGAGGAGGCCTCCCTGTAGAGCTCGAGGAGCTCGAGCTTCACCTGGGAGTACTCGGGCCCCCTCCCGGCAGGGCCGGCTATCATGGACGCTATGAGGCTCAGCAGCCTCCTGCGGTACAGGCGCGCCGCCCCATCGCCGGCGCCGGACCTTATGAACCTCCTCTCGACGCGCGTGAGCCTCCTGCCCGTCAACCTCGGATCTCCTCCACGGTCCTCACCCTCTTGGCCGCGAGCTCCCTCATGGCCCCGACGTCCATTATCGATGCGAGCTCCGGGTCCCTCTCCATCAGCTCGAGGTACATCTCCACCTCCCCGTCGTCCATGAACTGGAAGGCGTACCTGCCGCGGTATGGCCTGGGCGCCCCGTCCCTCCTCATGAGCTCGAAGTGCATGAAGGGCTCGCCCCTCCTCACGGTCACGCTCTCGCGGCCGTCGTTCAGGTTCACGACCTCCAGCGCGAGCCTCCCCACGAACCCGCTGTGGACCTTGGCGGCGTTGAGGAAGGAGAGCCCGAGCCTCCCGAACCTGCTCTTAGCCGTCAGGTGGGCCACGTACCAGGGGGGCACGAAGACTATCTCGCGCGAGACGAGGTTCCTGTGCTCGAGGTACCTTATCTCCACGTCGTCCTTCACCGTGAGCACGTAGCCGTCGCCGTCCATGAGCTCGGCATCGAACGGGTGTATGACCCTGTAGCGCTCGTTCAGCCGCACGAACTCATCGTAGCCCAGGACGCACACGCCGCGAGCCTCCCCGGGGGAACTGATATCCCTTTGCCCCGATCTCGGTAGACCTCTATGCCGTCCTCCTTGAATCCCATCTCGATCAGCATCTCCCTTATCCTATCCCTGTGATCCCCCTGGAGCATAATCGAGTCGTTCTTCACGGTGCCGCCGCACGCCAGCTTCTTCTTCAGCTGCTTGGTTAGGTCGTAGAGGTCCAGGCCCTTCCCGTCGAGCCCCTCTATCACGGTCATGGGCTTCCCGTAGCGCTTGGTCTCGAGCTTCACGATGACCTTGGACTGCTCCTTCTCGAGCTCCCCGCAGACGCAGAGGTCCTTGGGGAGTCCGCAGACCGGACAGATCTCCTGGGACACCGTTCGCGGTCTCTGGGGGGATCCCCCTTTTAAGGGTATCTCGGCTAGCAACGCTTATCGGGCGGACCCCCCTGGATGTTGCGTGAGGGCCCTGGTCGTGGGCGGCGGGATCCTGGGGCTCTTCGCCGCGCTCCACCTGGCGCGCGAGGGGGCCGACGTCGCCGTGCTGGAGAGGGGGGAGCCGGGCGAGTGGTCGAGGGCGGCGGCGGGGATACTGGAGTTCACCCGCTTCTCCATAAACCGCATAAGCGCGAGGGGGTACCCGGCGAGCTACCTGCGGATGGCCCTGAGGGGCGACGCGAGGATCCGCGCCGGGGCGCTGGGGGCCCGGTGGGTTCTCTCCTACCTGCGCGCCTGGGGGAGGGAGCCCCCCAGCGGGATGTGGGAGGCCGTCAGGTGGCTGGGGGAGTACTCGCGCTCGGAGTACAGGGCGATGGCCGAGGCCTCCAACGACTTCGAGTACGCGGAGGAGCCCCTGCACGAGGTAGGGGGCGACGTGGGGGCGGCGCTGGAGGAGGCCAGGAGGGACCCGCTCTCGCCCAGGGTGGAGGCCGGCGAGTGCTGCGGCATGGAGTCGCTCGTCTACTTGGACGCGGCTAGGCTCTCCACGGGCGCCTTCATCTCCAGGATCCTGGGGGAGCTCCGCGGCCTCGGGGCGCGCATAATCCGGGCGGCCGCCCTGGGGGTGAGGCCCGCCTCCGGGGAGGTCCTCCTGGAGGGCGGGAGGACCGAGGGCGCGGACGCCGTGGTGGTGGCCGCCGGCTATCGGACGAGGGCCCTCGGGGTGCCCGTCGCCCCCTTCAAGGGCTACGGCTTCCTCACCGGCGCGAGGGCCCGGGCGATGTTCGTGGACCTCCGGAGCGGCATCGCGGTCGTGCCGCTGCGGGGGCGCTCGAAGCTGACGGGGCGCTTCGACCTGGACGCCGGCGGGGACCACTCCCCGGCGCTGAGGGTGCTGCGCAGGGGGAGGGAGGCCCTGGGCGACTTCGCGGTGTACGAGATGGCGGTGGGGTACCGCCCCTGCACCCCGGACGGGTTCCCCGTCGTGGACAGGGTGGGATCCGTCGTCGTGGCCACCGGCGCGTGCAGGCTCGGCTGGACCTACGCGCCGGCCCTCGGTAGGCTCGCCGCGGACCTGGCCCTGGGGAGGGGGTCCCCCGGCGCCCTGGGCGCGGGGCGCTTCGGCCCCCCGCGGGGGGTCCCCGAATCGGTTCCGATATAGGATCAGAGGTAACGCTTAAGTGCGGGCCCCGGCCCGGCCCCCCATGGATCCCTCCGAGTACGCGATATACCTGGAGGGCGTGAGGAAGGTCTACGGGGGCGCGGTCCCCACGGTCGCGCTGGACGGGGTCACGTTCGGGGTGGAGAGGGGCAGGTTCGTCTCGATAGTGGGCCCCTCGGGATCCGGGAAGTCCACGCTGCTCCACATAATGGGGGCGCTGGACAGGCCGACCAGCGGCAGGGTGTTCATAGCGGGGATGGACATCTCGGGGCTCCGGGACTCGGAGCTCTCCAGGGTGAGGAACCGCTACATAGGCTTCGTCTTCCAGGCGTTCAACCTGGTGGGGCGCATGAGCGTCCTGGAGAACGTGGAGCTCCCCCTCATCGCGAGGGGCGTCCCGGCCCAGGAGAGGAGGAGGCGCGCCATGGCGGCGCTCGAGCTCCTGGGGGTGGGCCACCTCTGGTCCAAGAGCTCGAGGCTCCTGAGCGGCGGGGAGCAGCAGAAGGTCGCCATAGCGAGGGCGCTCGTCGGGGATCCGGAGTTCATACTGGCGGACGAGCCGACGGGGAACCTCGACTCCAGGAGCTCCACGGTCGTCATGGAGGCGTTCAGGGAGGTGAACCGCCGCGCCGGGAAGACGATAGTGATGGTCACCCACAACATGGAGCTGGCGGAGATGACCGATGCCATCTACAGGATGCGCGACGGCCGGATAGAGGGCGCCGAGGTCCCCCGGGGGGTGAGCGGGGCCTGAGGGCGCGCCCGGCGCTCCTGGCGCTCCTGGCGCTGCTGGCGCTGCTGGCGGCCCCCCGCGCCGCCCTCGCGCAGCAGTACGCGCCGGTGCCCCCCCTCGCGGTGACTTACTACGGGTGGGGGACCCCCTCCTCCCCGGCCTACCCGACCCCCGGCTCCGGGGTGGTCCCGTTCACGGTGGAGGTGGTCGCCAATCCCACGACCGGCGGATCCCCCGCTTCGGTGGTGCCGCCGGTCCCCAGGTACGCCGAGCTGAACCTGAGCGGGTCCCCGCTGACGAACTCCACCGGGGGCCTGGTCGCGCTCGCGGCCCCGACCCCGACCGACAGCTCCTACTACTTCACGTTCTACCTGAACGTGTCCGGCGCAGCCCCCGGCGCCTACGAAGCGACGCTCACCATCTACTACAGCTACACGTACGCGTACGCTTCGTCGGGCCAGCAATCGGCGTCCATCTACTATTACCAGTGGTCCGATAACCTGAGCGTCCCGGTCTACCCGAACCCCGAGCCTGAGGTCAGCGTCTCAGCCCCCACGATCGTCGAGGGGCGCGAGGGGACAATAGTTGTCAACGTCACGGACGCTTCGCCGGCGGCGCTGCAGGACCTCCAGGTGGTCGTCGGGTCCCAGCTGCCGCTCTCGGGTGGCAACACCAGCTCGATACCCTACCTGGCCCCCGGGTCCAGCGCCTCGTTCCGCTTCGGGATCCTGGCGACCGGGGCCCCCGGCTACTACCCCGTGCAGGTCACGGTGAGCTACGCGTGCTGCGGCTCCGCGCGCTCATCGACATACTACTCGCGCGCCGACGTCGTCGCCCAGGTGGGCGGTCTCTCCGCCCTGGCATCGCCCGCCTCGATCCCCTACCAGAGGAACGACACCCTCTCGATAACGATAACCAACGAGATGGGGGGCGCGGTCAGGGACCTCCAGGTGGTCCTGCAGCCCTCCCCATACCTCTACGTGGCCCAGGGCTACGGCCCCTTCGACCTGGGCGAGCTCGGGCCGGGGGAATCCAAGTCCATAAACCTGAGCGTCGTGCCGGTGGCGTCCGCGCCGGGCCCTGTGCAGCTGCAGCTCCAGGCCTCCTATCTGGGGCCCGGCGGCGCGCCCGAGCAGGCGTCGCTGGCCGTCCCGGTGTACCTGACCGGCATCGCCGACATGTCCTTCAGCCAGGTCGGGCTCGCGGGCCCCGCCTACCCTGGGGGCCAGGTCCAGGTCTCCGGGATCCTGGTTAACACTGGCACGGACTCCGCATACTACGGCTTCCTGCTGCTGAGCGGGCCGATCGTCCAGGGGTACCAGCCGGTCTACATAGGCAACCTGCCCGTGAACTCGCCGACGCCCTTCAGCGCCTCGTTCACGGTCCCGCCGGGGACCGCGCCGGGGACCTACCCCGTGAACGTGACCTTCTCATACCAGGATGAGCTGGGCCAGCTGCACTCGGCCTCCTACCTACTGGCCGTCCAGGTGCTCAACTACTCCCAGCCCGCCGCCCAGGTCGCCCGCCCGCCCGGGACCCTCGCCTGGATCCTGGTCGCAACCGTGATCGTAGCTGCCGCGCTCGCCGCCCTCGCGGCGGAGCGCCGCCGGGCCCGCGGGGTGGGCGGCGCTTGAACCCGATCTCCGCCATCCTGATGGCGCTCAAGGCGCTGGGCGACAGGAGGGTGAGGTCCGTCCTCACCATAGTAGGGGTGATGATAGGGCCGGCGGCGATAGTGGGGATAACGTCGCTGACGGGGGGCTACAGCGCCCAGATAACCTCGCAGCTCCTGAAGCTGGGCACGAACACGATACTGGTGACGCCCTCGGGCGGCTACTCGCTCACCCAGAGCGACGTCCAGGTGATATCATCCTTGCCGGGCGTCGCCGGCGCCTACCCCTTCTACGCCGTGCCGGGGTACATAGAGACCCCGGTAGGCAGGGAGCCCGTCAGCATCGTCGCGGTGGACCTCCAGGGTCTGGTGAGGACGCTGCCGGGGCTCCAGCTGGGGAGCGGATCCCTCCCCCCGCCCACGGAGGCGGCGGAGGCGGTCCTCGGGTACTACGTGGCCAACCCGCAGAACCCGCAGATGCCCAAGTTCGGGGTCGGGAGCGTCGTCACTGTCCGCGTGCCGGCCCAGCAGGGGGAGGTGACGAGGAGCTTCCTGGTGGCCGGGGTCTTCCGGGAGGTCGGGCCCACGTTCATAGCCAACCTGGACCAGTCGATATTCGTCCCCCTGGCGGCCGGCCGCGAGCTGACTGGGAGCCCCCAGTACAGCGGGATACTGGTGTACGTGTCCAGCTCCGGCCTGATCAACGCGACCGAGTCCAGGATAAAGTCGATCTACGGCGACCGCGTGCAGGTCCTCTCGACCCAGATGGGCATAAGCGTGGCCGACACTATAATAGGGTTCCTGGACATGCTCCTCGCGTCCGCCGCCGGGGTCTCCCTCCTGGTCGCGTTCGTCGGGGTCACCACCACGATGTACACGAGCGTCGTGGAGAGGACCAGGGAGATAGGGCTGCTGAAGGCCCTCGGGTTCACTAGCGCGGACGTCCTGGAGATGTTCCTGGCGGAGTCCGCCCTCATCGGGCTCATCGGGGGGGTCGCCGGCTCAGCGCTCGGCGTGGGCGTCGCGTACGCGCTGGCCGGCCTGATGCCCGCGGCCGCGGGGCGCCTCGGGGGGCCAGGCGGCCCGGGCGGGGCCTTCCTAGGCTACGCGCCCCCCGCCTTCTCCCCCGCTACGATAGCCCTCGTCATAGTCCTCTCGGTCGCCATAGGGCTGGTGGCCGGCCTCGTGCCGGCGTACAGGGCCGCCAGGATGAGCCCGGTCTCCGCCCTCAGGTACGAGCGATCGGGCCATGAATATATTTCATTTATGGGGGGATGCCCTGACTAAGAATTGCCTGGAAATGGTTTTATAGAGACGATCCCGGCAGCGCATGGGAGGTGGTGGCTTCGCCCGCTAGGGCTTACGAAATAGTCGTGATAGGGGATCGCTGCAAGGAGTGCGCCATGTGCATCAACGTGTGCCCCAAGGACGTGCTGGCGAGGGGAGAGAGGATGAACAGGAAGGGCTACAGGGCGACTGTGCCCGTGAAGCCCGAGGCGTGCGTCGGGTGCAGGGTGTGCGAGTGGGCCTGCCCCGACTTCGCGCTGTTCGTCAGGCCCTCGGAGGAGCCCGTGGGCCGCGTCATCTGGTCCAACGAGGTGGAGGTGGTGAGGCGCTGAGGGCTGCCTTCCTGACGTCCAACCAGGCCGTGGCCGAGGGGGCCATGGCGGCGGGCCTCGGCGTCTACGTGGGGTACCCCATCACGCCCTCGAGCGACATGTTCGAGTACCTGTCCGAGGAGCTCCCGAAGAGGGGAGGGGTCGTCTTCCAGGCGGAGGACGAGATAGCGTCGATAAACGCGCTCGTCGGGGCTTCGCTGGCCGGCGCCAAGGCGATGACCGCGACGAGCGGCCCCGGGTTCAGCCTGATGATGGAGGGGATAGGGTTCGCCGCTATGGTGGAGGCCCCGCTCCTCGTGGTCGACGTCATGAGGGCCGGGCCCAGCACCGGGATAGCGACCCAGGTGGGCCAGGGCGACATATTCCAGGCCAGGTGGGGATCCCACGGGGTGTACAACCTCGTGGCATACGCGCCGGCCAGCGCCCAGGAGGCATACGAGTACGCCGTCAGGTCGTTCAACGCCGCTTACATGGTGAGGACCCCGGTCATACTGATGACCGACGGCGCGCTCGCGCACACGAGGGAGAGGGTCGTGCTCAGGGACCCCGGCGAGCTCGAGGTGGTGGGCCGCAAGAGGCCCAACGTCCCGCCGGATCAGTACAGGCCCTACCGCCCGGACCCCGAGGACCTGGTGCCCCCGATGGCGTTCTACGGGGAGGGGTACCATCCGATAGCCGAGAGCCTGACGCACGACGAGAGGGGCTACTACAAGACTGACGACGAGATCCACCGCGCGCTCGTGGAGCGCCTGGTGAGGAAGGTGGAGGTGAACAAGCGCAGGCTCGTCGCCTCGAGGAGCTACTACACGGAGGACGCGGAGGTGCTCTTCGTCGCAATAGGGTCCGTGGCGAGGAACCTGCTGGCGCTCGTGAGGGAGCTGAGGGCGAGCGGCGTCAGGGCCGGCCTCTTCCGCCCGATATCCCTGTGGCCGTTCGACGACGAGTCCTTCGTGGCGGCCGCCGCGCGCGCCAGGAGCATAGTCACCGTGGAGCTCAACCAGGGCCAGATATACGCGATGCTGAAGGGGGTGCTCTGGGACAACAGGGACAAGGTGGCCAACCCGACCCTCTACAACCTGGAGATGCCCTACCCGTCCTTGCCCTCGCCCGACGACATAATGGAGGAGATAAGGTCTAGGGGGTGGAGGCTGTGGTGATGCTCGAGCAGAGGGAGTCGCACCCGCTGGACGCCTACCTGAGGACGGACAGGCTCCCCCACATCTGGTGCCCGGGATGCGGGATAGGCATAGCGCTCCAGCAGTTCCTCTGGGCCGTCAAGGAGCTCCACGAGGAGGGCAAGATAGACCCGAATAAGATAGTCTTCGTCACGGGGATAGGGTGCACCGGGCGCGCATCCGGCTTCGTGAAGTTCGACAGCGCGCACACGCCGCACGGGCGCGCCATACCGTTCGCGGTGGGGGTCAAGCTGGCGAACCCGAGCCTCACGCCCGTGGTGTTCAGCGGCGACGGCGACATAGCGTCGATAGGCGGGAACCACGCGATCCACGCGGCCAGGAGGAACTTCGACATGCTCGTGATAATGGTGAACAACATGACCTACGGGCTGACGGGCGGCCAGCTCGCGCCCACGACCCCGTACTCGGTGTACTCCACGACGACCCCCATGGGGAACCCGGAGCGCCCGATAGACATGACCAGGGTCATGTACTCGATAGGGCCGAACCTCGTGGCGAGGATGAGCATAACCCACCCCAACATCATACGCGAGACCGTGAAGAAGGCGCTGCTGATGAAGGGCTTCCGCTGGATAGAGGTCCTCTCCACCTGCCCCGAGATCTTCGGGAGGCACATCAACATGAGGGACCCGTACGAGCTCTACTCGCGCCTGAAGAAGGTGGTCAAGTTCAAGAAGGTGGCCAACGCCGATGAGATAAAGTACGACTGGGACAACGAGATAACGTGCGGCGTCTTCCTGGAGAGGAACAACCCGAGCTACATGGAGAGCTACCTGAGCATGTACGGGCTCAAGAGCAAGCTGGAGGCGCTCTCGCCATGAGCGGCGGGTCCAAGCACGAGATAATAATAGCGGGCAGGGGAGGACAGGGGATACAGCTCGCCGGCTACATACTCGGGAAGGCGCTCGTCGAGGAGGGATACTACGTGGTGAACTCCGAGGAGTACAGCGCGGAGACCAGGGGAGGGGACTCGAAAGCGGAGCTCATAGTGTCGAGGGATGAGGAGCCGGACCTCATGTCGGTGAGGAGGGCCGACATAGCGGTCTTCATGTACGGGGATCAGATGTCAAAGTACTTCAGGCTGGTGGGCGAGGGCGCCACCCTGATACTGGACTCCACGTTCATAAGGGAGCCCCCGAGGGGGAACTACAGGGTCCTGAGCGCGCCCTTCACGGACGTGGCCGAGAAGCAGGTCGGCAACGTGAGGACCGCGAACATGGTGGCCCTCGGGTACTTCGCCGCCAGGACCGGGCTCGTGGGCCTGGACTCGCTCATAGCTTCGATGAAGTCCGTCACGAACCCCAGGTGGGTGGAGATAAACGAGAAGGCGCTGAGGACGGGGCACGGGCTCCAGCGACGGCCGCCGGCGGCCCTGGACCCCCTGAGGGGCGCCGCGGAAGGCGAGCAACGTTGATATCTCGGGGGCGCACACCATCGCCCGATGCCGTGCAGCACGCAGAGGAAGAAGTCCAAGAAGGCCCCCGAGGGCGGCGGGACTGCGTGAGCGCTGCCCCGGCCGCGACGCGCAATCCTCAGCTTAGCTTTCTTTAATTATATATATATGAAGAGCAATACTTATTAAGAAGACGCCCGAACGGGCGGCCGAGTGGTGGACATGGTCCGCCAATGGTAGATCTCATCCCCGAGTACTGGTACAACGTGGTTCCGGACCTCCCGGAACCGCTTCCTCCCCCAATGGATCCGCCGGGCGGCGCGGACTCCAGCATCGGGCTGCTGAATCGGATACTGCCCAGGGCGGTCCTCGAGCATCAGTTCACGGTGGAGAGGTGGACGAAGATCCCGGATGAGGTGCGCGAGGCCTACGCGAACTTCGGCAGGCCCACTCCCGTGATCAGGGCTAGGAGGCTGGAGGAGAGGATAGGCACCAAGGCCAGGATATACTACAAGTACGAGGAGGCCCTCCCCACGGGGTCGCACAAGCTGAACGCGGCCATCCCCCAGGCGTACTTCGCCGCGGAGGATGGCGCGGAGGGCGTGTCCACGGAGACCGGCGCCGGCCAGTGGGGGGCCGCGGTGGCCCTCGCCGCGAGGTTCTACGGGCTCCGGTCCTCCATCTTCATGGTCCGCTCCAGCTACGAGCAGAAGCGCGAGAGGAGGGCGCTGATGGAGATCTTCGGGGCGGAGGTCCACCCGAGCCCGAGCGAGCTGACTGGCTTCGGGAGGTCGATGCTCGCGGCGGAGCCCGGGTCACCCGGGTCCCTGGGGGCGGCGATGAGCGAGGCGATAGAGTACGCGCTGGCCAGGGGGTGGAGGTACTTGGTGGGCAGCGTGCTGGACGTAGTCCTGATGTATCAGAGCGTCATAGGGCTGGAGGCCCTAGCCCAGATGGAGGAGCTGGGCGAGGAGCCGAGCCTCATAGTGGGGTGCGTCGGCGGGGGGAGCAACTTCGCCGGCATGGCGTACCCCTTCATGGGGGCCGGCAGGAAGGCGAGGTTCCTGGCGGTGGGGCCGAGGGAGGTGCCCAAGTTCAGCGCGGGGAGGTACGAGTACGACTTCCCGGACTCAGCCGGGATACTGCCGATGGTCAAGATGCTGACTCTGGGGAGGTCCTTCAGGCCGCCCCCCATATACTCGGGGGGGCTGAGGTACCACGGGGTGGCGCCCAGCCTGAGCATACTGGTGAGGGCCGGGCGCGTCGAGGCCGTCGAGTACGGTGAGGCGGAGTCGGTGGCGGCCGGCGCCCTCTTCGCGGAGACCCAGGGCGTGGTGCCGGCGCTGGAGAGCGCCCACGCGGTGGCGGCGGTGATCGACGAGGCCAAGAAGGCGGAGGAGGGCGAGGTGATATTGTTCAACATGAGCGGGCACGGGCTCCTGGAGCTCGGGAACTACTCGAGGATCCTGGGGGGAGGTCCTGACGGCCAAGGTGATAGCTTACCTGACGATAGGCTACCCCACGCCCGAGCTCTTCCTGCGCGCGGCCGAGGCGCTGAGGCCGCACTGCGACGCGATGGAGCTGGGGATACCCCCTAGGTTCGCCAAGTACGATGGCCCGGTGATAAGGAGGAGCTACGAGGCGGCCTCCGCGATCGGGCGCGAGAGGCTGATGGAGCTGGCCTCGGAGGTGGACGCGGAGAAGTACGCGCTGACTTACTTGGACGACGTCATCGGGCGGCTGGACGAGTACCTCGATTCGCTCAGGAGGGCCGGGTTCAGCGGGGCGCTGTTCCCGGACCTGGTGATAGACTTCCGCGGGGAGCTGGGGCGCGTCGCGTCCCTCGTCAGGTCCGCGGGGCTGAGGAATGCGATCTTCGTGTCTCCCTCCACCCCGGACGCGGTCGTCAGGGAGGCATCGGCCGCGGCGGACGGCTTCCTCTACCTCGGCGTCAGGCCCGCGACCGGGGTCCCGGTGCCCGTGTCGGTCGAGTCCCTCGTGAGGAGGTTCAGGGGACTCCACGGGGGCGAGCTGATAGTGGGCTTCGGCCTGAGGGCGGAGGAGGTATCCGCTGCGGTGCGCGCGGGGGCCGACGGCGTGGCAGTGGGCACAGCGCTCCTCGAGGCCCTCCCCAGGGGGGTGGGCGAGGCGGTGGAGGTGCTGAGGAGGGTCAGGGATGCGGCCGGCGGGCGAGGTCATCGAGCGCGCCCTCTCGGGGCCCCTGGGGCTCGAGGAGGCCAGGGAGCTGGCGCTGGGGATCCTGGGCGGGGAGCTGACAGATGCCCAGGTGGCCGGGATCCTCGTCGCGCTGAGGGCCAGGGGGGAGGCGCCGGAGGAGCTCGCTGGGTTCGCCATGGGGATGATGGAGAGGGCCCTGAGGGTCAGCGTGGCCGCGGACCTGGACATAGTGGGGACTGGCGGGGACGGCGCGGGCACCCTCAACGCGAGCACGGCCGCGGCCCTCCTGGTGGCGGGGCCGCTCAGGGTCTTCAAGCACGGGAACAGGTCGGCGAGCGGCGTCTCAGGGTCGGCTGACTTCCTCGAGGCGCTCGGGTACAACATAGGCGCGGGCCCGGAGGCGGCCGCGCGGTCCATCGAGGCGACCGGCTTCGCGTTCGCGTTCGCGCAGGTGTACCACCCGGCGATGAGGGCGGTCGCGGGCGTGAGGAGGCAGCTGGGCATAAGGACGATATTCAACCTCCTCGGTCCCCTGACGAACCCCGCCGCGCCGCGCGTTAGGCTGATAGGCGTGGCCTCCCCCGGGCTCCTCCGGACGATGGGGGAGGCGGCCGCGCTCCAGGGGGTGGAGGCGGCCGCGCTCGTGCACGGGGAGCCGGGGATTGACGAGGTGAGCCCCTGCGGCAGGACGCGCATGCTCCTCCTGAGGCGCGGCTCCCCGGAGGAGCTCTCGCTGGACCCCGAGGACCTGGGGCTGCGGAGGGTGGGGCTGGGCGAGCTGAGGGTCCGTAGCCCCGCGGAGTCCGCGGCCAGGTTCCTGGCGGCGCTCAGGGGCCGCGACGACCCGGCCCTACAGCTGATCCTGGCGAACGCGGGGGTCGCCCTCTGGGTGGCGGGGCGCGCGTCCTCGCCCAGGGATGGCGTGGAGGCGGCGCGCGGCCTCCTGGAGGGAGCGGAGGGAAGGGTCCGCAGGATAGTGGAGGCGAGCTGGCCTTGATGCTGAAGGTGTGCGGGCACGTGAGGGCGGAGGACGCCGTGGAGTCGAGGCGGCTGGGGGTGGACATGATAGGGGTCGTCGGCGTCAGGGGGAGCCCGAGGTACGTGCCCCCGGGGGAGCTGCCGAGGTTCAGGGCGGCGGCCGGGGAGTTCTTCTACGTCGTGGACTACGACTCGGTGGACTCGATACTGGAGGTGGGGAGGATCTCGGGGGCCGTGCAGGTCCACAGGCTCATGTCGGAGCACGAGATGCGCCGCCTGGGGGGCAGCGGGCTGAGGGTCCTGGCGCTCGTCCCGGCGAGCGACGAGGGCGCCGAATACATACGGCTGGTGAGGAGGCACGGGTTGACGCCACTGATCCACTCGGTCAGGGGAGGCCTCGACCCGGGGGACCTGGCCCGCTTCGGCGACATCTCCGACTCCGGGATATCGGGCGGGATAGGCCCCGACAACCTAGGATCGTTCCTGGGCACCGGGGCGCTCTTCGTAGACGTAGCCAGGGGGAGCGAGTCGGCGCCCGGCGTGAAGGACTGGGGGAAGGTGAGGGCGCTCCTCGGCATCCTGAAGGGGGGCATCACCGCTTGATCGTGCGCCCCATCTCGAGGTTCCCGCCGCCTCTGGAGCTGTTCCTGCGCGCCCGGGAGGAGGGGCCCGCGGCCCTCCTGGAGAGCGCCGAGGGCCCCCAGTCTAGGGCCAGGTTCAGCGTGGTCGCGTGGGGCTCGAGGACCACCGTCAGGGTGACCTCCCCCTCGAGGGACGGGGTGAGGGAGCTCCGGAGGGCCGCGAGGTCGGCGAGGCGGCTCGACCTGCCCGGGAGGTTCAGGGGAGGGCTCATAGGCTACGTGTCCTACGAGGCGGTCTCAATATTCGAGAGGCTGGACCTCCCCCGCGACCCGGACGGGTGGCCCCTGATGGAGTTCTTCGAGCCCGAGGACGTGGCCGTCTACGACCCGGTGAACGGCACCGTCCACCTGACGGCGGAGCCGGAGGGGCGCCCCGCCGCCCCCTCGGAGCCGCCCTCCTTCAGGCCGCTCGACGAGCACCCCTCCGACGCGGCGTTCCTGGAGTCCGTGAGGAGGGTCCTCGGGATGATAGGCGAGGGCCGCGTCTTCCAGGTCGTGCTCTCCAAGTACCACAGGTACGAGTACTCGGGGGACCTGGCGCGGCTCTACGCGTCCCTGAGGTCGATAAATCCCTCCCCCTACATGTACTACATACGCCTGGGCGACTCCGAGGTCCTGGGGGCGAGCCCCGAGACCCTCTTCAGGACCGAGGGATCCCTCGTGGAGACGTTCCCCATAGCGGGCACGAGGCCCAGGGGGAGGACCCCGGAGGAGGACCTGGCGCTCGAGGCCGAGATGCTCTCCTCCGAGAAGGAGAGGGCGGAGCACGTGATGCTGGTGGACCTGGCGAGGAACGACCTGGGGAGGATCTGCTCCCCCGGCACCGTCAAGGTCCCGGAGCTGATGTACGTCGAGAAGTACAGCCATGTGCAGCACATGGTGAGCCGCGTCGTCGGCGCGCTGGCGCCCGGGGTGGATGAGATAGACGTCCTGGAGGCCGTCTTCCCCGCCGGCACCGTGAGCGGCGCCCCCAAGGTGGCGGCGATGGGGATCATAGCGGAGGAGGAGGGGATGGGGAGAGGCCCCTACGCGGGGGCCGTCGGCTACCTGCTCCCCGGTAGCTCCCAGATGAGCATAGCGATAAGGTCAGCGTTCGCCCGCGGCGGCGTGATCAGGGTCCAGGCCGGAGCCGGCGTGGTGAGCGACTCGATCCCGGAGATGGAGCTGGAGGAGGTGAGGCACAAGATGAGGGCGGTGATGGCTGCGATGGGGGTGGGCGGTTGACCGACGTCACCCTGATAATCGACAACTACGACAGCTTCGTCTACAACATAGCGCAGATGGTGGGGGCCCTGGGGAGCAGGCCCCTCGTGGTCAGGAACGACGAGGTGACGGTCGGGGGCGTGAGGAGGATGAGGCCCGACAGGATCGTGATATCCCCGGGGCCGGGGACGCCGGAGAGGAGGGAGGACATCGGGATATCAGAGGACCTGGTCATTGAGCTGGGGCTCGGCGAGGGGATACCGGTGCTCGGCGTCTGCATGGGCCACCAGGTCATAGGGCGCGCGTTCGGTGCGAGGATATCCAGGGCCGGGGTGGTCATGCACGGGAAGCTCAGCACAGTGAGGGTGGTCAGGGGCTCGAGGATCTTCGAGGGCATCCCCGGGCGCTTCCGCGCCGTCAGGTACCACAGCCTGGTGGTGAGGGATGTCCGCGAGCCGCTCGTCGTCACGGCAGTCTCGGAGGGCGACGGGGAGGTGATGGCGATAGAGCACGTGGGGGCGCCCATCTTCGGGGTCCAGTTCCACCCGGAGAGCGTCGCCACCGAGCACGGGCTCAGGATCCTGTCGAACTTCATGGGGGTGAGGGCGCACGTGGATCGACGAGGTCCTGGAGGCCGCGAGGAGGAGGGCGGCGGTCGAGGGGGATAGGCGGAGGCCGCGCAGGAGCCTCGCGTCGGCCATACTGTCAGCGAGATCCAAGGGGCTGAACCCGGTGATAGCGGAGCTCAAGCTCGCCTCCCCCTCGGGCTTCAGGGCGAGCGTCGACCCCTCGGAGTACCTGAGGGCCGTCTCGGGGGCAGCCGCGCTGAGCGTGGTCACGGAGCCGGTGGCGTTCGGCGGGAGCTACGACCTGCTGCGGCTGGCTGCCGAGTCCACGGACCTCCCGATACTCATGAAGGACTTCGTGGTCTCGGAGGAGCAGCTCCGCTCGGCAGTCGCCCTCGGCGCCGACGCCGTCCTCCTGATAACCGGGATCCTGGGCGAGGGGGAACTGGAGCGCCTGTACGGGGCGGCGGCCTCCATGGGGGCTGGAGGTCCTCGTGGAGGTCCACGACGAGCTCGATCTGGAGAGGGCGCTGGCCCTGCGGCCCAGGATGGTGGGCGTGAACTCCAGGGACCTGTTCACGCTGAGGATCGACAGGGGGCTCCAGGCCAGGTTGCTCGGGATGATCCCTCAGGGAATCATCAGGGTGGCGGAGAGCGGAATACGTGGCCCCGATGACCTGCGCGCGCTCAGGGAGGCGGGGGCCGACGCGTTTCTGGTGGGGACCGCCCTGATGATGGACCCGGGGCTCCTGCGCGAGCTGCTCTCGGCCTAGCCTGCAGGGGCCAACCCCGCAGGTCCGCGAGGACCGCCGGCCCCTTTGCCCATCGATCGGCCCGAGGCAAAGGGGCCGGCGGGACGGCTCCGTTACCTTAAGCCGGTCTATGACCCTAAACCCGAGGGGAGCGGGCTGAGCTCGAGGAGCGCCTTCGGGAGAGCGCTCAACTGGCCGCGGTATTCGCGTCCACCTGGGACTTCATTTTCGAGGACGGGGGCCTGGGGAGGCCCCCGCTCGAGTGGAGGGAGGGGATGCCCCCGTGGCTGGACGGGCCGCGCCCTATCCCCCCGGCTCGGGTAGGAGGTGGGCTTAAGGTAACGGAGCCGGCGGGACGTCGGAGAACTTTATATAGAGGTTCCGCGACGCCGATCCCCCAGCGGGGTGGGGAAGCTAGGTCTATCCCGCGGGGCTCATAACCCCGAGATCCCAGGTTCGAATCCTGGCCCCGCTACCACCATCGTCGCCGGCGCAACGCTAATTTAACACCGCACCTGATTGGGCGCGAGCGGGGGTTGCCGAGCGGACAAAGGCGCGGGACTGAGGCTCCCGTCCCGAAGGGGTTCGTGGGTTCGAATCCCACCCCCCGCACCATCCGAGGCCGGCCGGTGGGCCCGATTGATACTCGCCGTGACCGAGAAGCCCAGGGTCGCCCAGATACTCTGCCGCTCGCTGGCGCGCGGCTGCGCCCGCCGCCAGCTGCACGGCATCCCGGTCTACGAGTTCTCCCTGGGGGGAGAGCAGGTGGTCATCGTGCCCCTGGAGGGGCACATAACTGAGATGGACGTGAGGAAGGAGTACGAGGGCTGGAGGTCCACGGACCCCGAGCTCATAATACGGGATCCCGGGGCCATACAGAAGTACTACAAATCGATGAGGCACGTGGCGGCCCTGAGGGAGCTCGCGCCCCGCGCGGGGCTGGTGGTCATAGCGACGGACGCGGACGAGGAGGGGTGCGCGATAGGCGCGGACGCGCTGAGGGTCATCACGAAGTACAACCCGGGCGTCCGGGTGAAGCGGCTCTGGCTCTCCACGACGGAGCCCGGGGACGTGCGCGAGGCCTGGTCGAGGCTCGTGGAGCCCAGGCGCACCTGGGCGGACGCTGTGGAGGCGAGGCGCAGGATAGACGCGATGATAGGGTTCTCCGCGACCAGGGAGCTCACCCTCCTGGCGGAGGACGCCCTCCGCGAGGAGTTCAGGGGGATCCTGAGCGTGGGCCGCGTCCAGACGGCGCTCCTGACGCTCCTCCACCGCCGGGAGCGCGAGATAAAGGAGTTCGTGCCGAGGCCCTACTGGACGGTCCACGCGGACGTCACCATAAACGGCGAGCCCCTCACGCTCTCCTACGACGGGAACCCCCTCTGGAGCGAGCGCGAGGCCGCATCGATCGTGAGGGCCCTGGAGGGCGCGGGCCGGGGGGTGGTCACCGCCGTGGAGCGCAGGGAGCGCAGGATCCCACCTCCCCCTCCCCTGGACACGACGAGGATGCTCAGGCTCCTCTCCTCCCAGCTCCGCGTGGCGCCGAGCAAGGCCCTGGCGATGGCCGAGGAGCTCTACCTGGAGGCCGCGATAACCTACCCGAGAACCGACACGGACAGGTTCACCACGTTCAACCACAGGAGGTCCCTGGGGATCCTGGCGGGGGAGGGGAGCCCCCTCTCCGAGCTGGCGCGCGAGGTCCTGGAGAGGAACCCGGATGCCCGCCTCACCAGGAACGGGTCGCGCAACGCGGGGGACCACGAGCCCATAGCGCCCATAGGGCTCCCGAGGACGGAGGACCCCCTCCTGAGGAGGGCCTGGGAGATCATAGCGAGGAGGTACCTGGCGCTCTTCTATCCGCCCGCGGTCGTCGCGGACGAGGCGATCCGCGCCAGGATAGGGGACCTCGGGTTCTCAGCGGAGGGCGGATCGCTCGTGGATCCCGGGTACCTGAGGGTGTACGGGGAGGTGGAGGGGATCAGGGAGAGGAGGCCCCTCCCGAGGGCCTCCGAGGGCGACCCCCTCGAGGTGGTCCGCGTCTACAGCAGGAGGTCCAAGACGAAGCCCCCGCCCAGGTACACGGAGGCGGAGCTCGTGACCCTGATGGAGGAGAACGGGATCGGGACGAAGTCCTCGAGGCCGGAGATAATATCGATACTGAAGGAGAGGGGCTACATAAGGGTGAGCGGGGGGAGAGTCTACGTGACGGAGCTCGGGTCCCGCCTCGCGGAGCTCCTGGAGGAGGTCTGGGGCGACTTCGCGACGCCGTCCTTCACCAGGTACGTGGAGGGGCTGATGGAGAGGGTCAAGTCCGGGCAGTCGAGCTGGGAGTCCGCCCTCGAGGAGGTCCGCTCCAGATACCTGGAGCTCTTCGCGAGGCTCAGGGAGAACAAGGGGAGGCTCCTGGGGCCCGCGGGCCAGGGCGGCCGAGGCGCCGCGCAAAGCTTTTAGGCGGAGGGGGTGGCGGCCCCCCACCTTGGAGGTCGCCGTCCGCAGGCTCTCCAGGGAGGACCTGGAGGGCGAGAGGCTCGAGGAGCTGCGCCGCCTGTGGGCCGAGCTGACGTCGGAGTACGGCGGGGACGAGCTGGAGTACGACGGCGCGGCCGAGGAGGCCTGGCGCAGGGCGATGCTCGCGTCCCTGGGGAGCGACGAGGCCCGCGTCCTGGTCGCGGAGTCCCGCGAGGACGGATCCATCCTGGGCTACGTGTTCTTCGTGATCCGCAGGCCCCCCCTGAGGTCCAGGTACGACCTCCACGTCTACGTGTCGGACCTGGTGGTGAGGAGGGACGTGAGGAGGAGGGGGATCGCGTCCGCCCTCCTGAGGGGGCTCCTGGACAGCCTGGGCGGCGGGGTCCACCGCGTCTACCTTAGGGTCCCCGCGTCCAACGCGCCGGCGATCAGGTTCTACGAGAGGAGCGGGTTCAGGGTCTCCGAGTACGTAATGGAGATGTCCGTCGGGGACCCGCGGGGAGCTGAGCAAGGTTATTAGGGCGTCCGGAGGTGGGCTGCCCCGATCGGCCGTGGGGATGACGATAACAGAGAAGATACTCGCGAGGGCCTCGGGCAGGTCCAGCGTGTCCCCGGGCGACGTCGTGGTCGCTCGCGTGGACAGGGTGATGATGCACGACGTCGGCGCCCCGGGGGTCTGGGAGGTCTTCCAGGAGCTCAGGTCGAGGGGGGTGGACGTGAGCAGGCTCTTCAACCCCGCGATGGTGTGGATGACTGAGGACCACTTCGTCCCGCCGCCCGATGCCAAGTCGGCGGAGAACCTGAGGATAATGGAGAGGATGGCCGATATGTACGGGATAAGCGAGTACTACAGGTTCGGGATGGGCACCTACGGGGTCTGCCACACCCTGGCGTACGAGGAGGCGCTCGTCCTCCCCGGCCAGGTCTACGTGGGGACGGACTCGCACACCGTGACGAGCGGCGCCCTGGGCGCGTTCGCGACGGGGATGGGGCACACGGACGTCGCGTACATACTGCTCCACGGGAAGAACTGGTTCAGGGTCCCCGAGACCATCCTGTTCAGGCTCAGGGGGGAGCTGAGGGACGGGGTGATGGCGAAGGACGTGATACTCCGCGTGCTCGGGGACATAGGGGCGGACGGCGCCAACTACATGGCCATGGAGTTCGCGGGCGACGGCGTGGCCTCGATGCCGATAGAGGAGAGGATGACCATAACCAACATGACCGTGGAGGCGGGGGCGAAGAACGGGATAATGGCCCCTGACGCGCGGGTGGTGGAGTACTACAGGGAGAAGGGGAAGGAGGTCCAGGTGATCGCCTCCGACCCCGATGCGGAGTACAGGGACGCCCACGACTACGAGCTCCCCCGGATAGTGCCGATGGTGGCGAAGCCGCACTCGCCCGCCAACGCGGTGGAGCTCTCGGAGGTCGAGGGCACGGAGATAGACGAGGCCTACCTGGGGTCCTGCACCGGCGGCAAGTACCACGACATGGCGGCCGCCGCCAGGGTCCTCAAGAGGGCGGGGCGCAGGGCGAGGGCCCGCCTCGTGGTCGTCCCCTCGAGCACGAACGTGTACCGCAGGATGCTGAGGGAGGGGCTGATAGACGTGTTCATGGATGCCGGGGCGGTGATAGGCCCCCCGACCTGCGGCGCGTGCATAGGGGGTCACATGGGGGTCCTGGGGCCGGACGAGGTGGCGATCTCCTCGACCAACCGCAACTTCCCGGGGAGGATGGGGCACAGGACGTCCAAGGTCTACCTGGCCAGCCCCGCCTCCGTCGCCGCCTCCGCGGTGGAGGGGCGCATAGCGGACCCGAGGAGGTTCCTGGGGTGACCGGGATGGCCGAGGCGGGAGGAGCCTCCCTGAGGTTCAGGGGGAGGGTCCACAAGCTCGGGGACAACGTGGACACGGACCAGATAATACCCGCCCCCTACCTGAAGGACCTGAGCCCGGAGAACCTCGCGGCCCACGTGCTGGAGGGCGCCGACCCCTCGTTCCCGAGGAGGATAAGGCCGGGGGACATCGTGCTCGGGGGCCGGAACTTCGGGAGCGGGTCGAGCCGCGAGCACGCCCCGATGGCCCTCCGCTACGCGGGCGTGAGGGTGGTCATGGCGCTCAGCTTCGCCAGGATCTTCTACAGGAACGCGGTGGACGGCGGCCACCTGATCCCCGTGATCGTGACGGAGGAGGCGTACAGGGGGATAGGGGACGGGGACGAGGTCGAGGTGGACCTGGAGTCGAGCATCGTCAGGGACCTCACGGCGGGCGCCGAGTACCCCGTGGAGAGGTTCCCGAGGCTGATAGCCAGGATAGTGCAGGCCGGCGGGATCTTCAGCGTCGGGGACCTGTCCTCGCTAGAGGCCTAGGGCCGGAGCGGAGGACCCGGGATCCCCGGCGCTCCAGCTCGAGCTCCACCGCGGCGTCCATCGCCTCATCGATCGCCCCCTCGAGGCCGGCGCCCTCGTACAGCTCCAGGAGCTCCTCCGGGGAGCTCCTGGTGGCCGGGTGGCGCCCCGCCACTGCGGGGCAGCAGTCCGGGTAGGGCCTGATCGATATCTCGTAGGTGCCTATGGACCTGGCCATCCTCACTATTTCCTCCTTGTCCATCCCCGCGAGGGGGGCGAGCACCGCGATCCCCGACGCCCTGTAGACGGCGGACAGGTTGTGCAGGGTCTGGGAGGCCACCTGGCCCAGGCTGTCGCCCGTCACGGCCGCCAGGTACCCGCGCTCGGCTGCGAGCCTCGCCGCGAGGCGGAGGGCGAAGAGCCTGAATAGGAGCGCGGCGTGCCTCCCCTCCCTCCTCCCCAGGCGGAACCTCACGGGCCAGCACGGCGCGACGATGAGCCTGGTCCTGGTGGAGTAGAGGGCGATCCTCTCCGCCAGCTCCGCCAGCTTGCCCAGCGCCGCGTCGCCCGTCCCCTCGAAGGGGTGCAGGTGGAGGAGGTCCACCTCGGCCCCCCTCCTGGCGATCAGCCAGGCGGCCACCGGGGAATCTATCCCGCCCGAGAGGAGCGCCACAGCCCTCCCGTTCGTGCCGGCCGGGAGGCCACCGGGCCCCCTCTCCCTCCCGCAGCACACGAGCGCCACGCCCTCGAGCACCTCCACCCATATCTCCAGGTCCGGGGCCTCGAGGTCCACGCGGAGCCCGGTGGCCCCCGCCACCGCGGCCCCGGCGTCCCTCTCTATCTCCAGGGAGTTCGCCGGGAACCCCTTGAAGTCCCTGGACGCCCTGATGCGGAAGCTCCGGGCGCCGCCCCCGCACCTCCGGGCGGCGGCGACGGCCTCCTCCCTGATCCTCCCCATGTCCGGCTCCACAGCCCTGCACGGCGCTACCCAGGAGACCCCGAAGACGGTCCTGAGCCTCTCGGCCGCCGCCGAGGAGGCCCCCTCCCCCACCACGGCCAGGAGCCTACCCCTGAGGCGCAGGACCTCGGCGCCCTCCAGGTCGGAGACCGCCGCCGCGGCGGCCCCCCGGAGGGCCTCCTCGTAGAGGCCCCTGTTCCCGCCCTTCAGCGCCACCTCCGAGTAGTGTATCACCGCGGCCTCCCGCCCTATGATCCCCCGGGGATCGATCGCGGGCACGCGGATCCGCCGGCGATCCGGGACTTAAACGATATTATAAGAAAATAGTATATGGGATGGCCCGGCGCCGCCCTGAATTCCTTAAATAGCGGCCGAGCCGCGGCACGCGCGATGCCGACGAAACCCACCCCCGACATGCAGAAATGGTGCGTCGACGAGAAGGGGCAGCCGAGGATAGACAAGGGCGCCGAGAACCTCTGCATGGACGAGTCGGAGATCTGCTTCATAGACGGGTTCCACAGCAAGCTGTACTACAGGGGGTACAGCATAGAGGACCTGGCCAACTACAGCACCTACGAGGAGACGACCTACCTGCTCTGGCACGGCAAGCTCCCCACCAGGTCCGAGCTGAGCGCGTTCTCGGACCAGCTGAGGAACAACAGGGAGATACCGCAGGGCGCCTACGATCTGATAAGGGCGATACCGCGCGATACCCACCCCATGGAGGCCCTGAGGACCGTCGCCTCCTACCTGGGGAACGTTGACCCGGAGAAGGGGAAGCTGGGCCTCGACAGCATGATGCCGAAGGCGATCAGGCTGACAGCGAAGCTCCCGACGGTCGTGGCGGCGCTCGCGCGCGCGAGGGAGGGGAAGGAGCCGATAAGGCCCAGGTCGGACCTCTCGCACGCCGCGAACTTCCTCTACATGCTCAGCGGGGAGGTCCCGGACAAGTTCTGGGAGAGGGCGATGGACGTCTCCCTCGTGCTCTACGCGGAGCACGAGATGAACGCGTCCGCCTTCGCGACCGTCGTTGTGGGCTCCACCCTCTCCGACTACTACTCCTCGATAGTCGCCGGGATAGGGGCCCTCAGGGGCCCCCTGCACGGCGGCGCCAACGAGGAGGCGATGAAGCAGTTCCTCGAGATAGGGAAGCCCGAGAACGTCGATTCCTGGTTCAAGGAGAACGTGCTGACCGGGAAGAAGAGGGTCATGGGGGCCGGCCACCGCGTCTACAAGACCTACGACCCCAGGGCCAAGATATTCAGGGAGTACGCCAAGAAGTCGGTGGAGGCATCGCGCGACCCGAAGATCGCCGACATCTACAGGGTGGCTGAGAGGCTGGAGGACCTGATCATGGGCCAGCTCTGCGAGTCCAGGGGCATATGCACGAACGTGGACTACTGGAGCGGGATCGTCTACTACGCGATGGGGATCCCGATAGAGCAGTACACCCCCATATTCGCGATCGCCAGGATAGCCGGGTGGTCCGCCCACCTGATGGAGTACGTGGCGAGGAACAGGATACTGAGGCCCAGGCTCTACTACAAGGGCCTCCTGGACGTGGAGTACGTGCCCATAGAGAGGCGCGGCTGAGGCCTCGCGCCCCCTTCACCTCACCCTGTACCTGAGTATCGCCACGATGCCGCCCAGGCTGGATATCCAGGCCCTCAGCTCGGGGTGGTCGGACTCCAGGATCATCACCCTGGCCCCGGTTCGTCTGGCGGCCTCCAGGACGGCGAGGGCGCGATCCCCGACCTCCCTGTCGGCGGACCTCACGAGCCCGGAGTCGACTATGACCTCCTCCGCCGCCCCCCTCGAGACCGCCTCCCCCACGCCGTCCAGCCCGTAGGCGAGGGATTCGGGGTCCGTCGCCGCCACAGAGTTGACGCGCTCCATCGCCTCGAGCTCCCTCAGGAGTATCGCCCTCCTCAGGGCCTCCCTGACAGAGTCCCTCCTGAGGAGCTCGTAGATCCCCTTGATCCCCCCGTAGGAGACGCTGTCCACGATGAGCTCCAGGCGGGGCGCGATCCTCCTGAGCTCCACCGCCAGGTCATCCTTCCAGTGGGCTGGCCCCGCGACCACTGCGCGCCCGACCCCGAGCTCCGAGGCCGCCCTCGCGGCGTCCGCGGCCACCCTCCCCATGGCCGAGCGGAGCCCTAGCTCCCTCTCCTCGGGGGCCCCCTTGCCGGGGAGGCCCAGGTCCCCCTCCTCCAGGACCTGGACCCCGTTCCCGCGTATCACGGCGATGGCGAACTGCTCGTCGTCTATCGCGATCGCGAGCGCCCTGGGGGAGGCGCCCTCGCTCAGCTCGCCGAGCCTCCTCAGGTCCCCCTCCGACCAGCGGCCCTCCCTGAGGACCGCGACCTCCATCCCCGGCTCTACGGACAGGGTGTGGTGCCGGCCGACGAGGTCCAGCTCCCTGGGGGAGCTGACTATCACGCCGCGGATCCTGAGCCTGTCGGTGAACGGCTGGTACTCCACGCCCTCGACCGAGACCCCGAGGACCATCGCGACCCTCCTCCCCCCTCCCCTCCCCTCGCCCTTCAGCTCCCTGGAGGTCCTGGAGAAGACCACGTCCCCGGGCCTGAGCACGGACCGGAGGGCCCAGAGGTCCTCCTCGGTCTCCACCCTGAGCCTCAGGAGCCTGCCGTTGTCCTCGAGGGTCGGCCCCTGCACGCCCTCGCTGGGGGGCTAACGTTTAAAAGTGAATCCCGGGCCGCGTGGTGCAGGAGCTGGTGCCATGCCCAGGTTCAAGACCGTGGCCGAGGCCCTCAAGGTCATCAACCAGAAGGACCAGATAAGGAACTTCGGCGTGATAGCCCACGTGGACCACGGGAAGACCACCCTCTCCGACAACATGCTGCTGGCGGCGGGGATGGTCTCGCCCAACCTCGCCGGCCAGGCCCTGGTCCTCGACTACATGGAGCTGGAGCAGAAGAGGGGTATCACCATAAAGGCGGCGAACGTCACCCTGTACCACGAGCACGAGGGCACCCCCTACGTTTTCAACATGATAGACACCCCCGGGCACATAGACTTCACCGGTAAGGTGACGAGGAGCCTCAGGGCCCTGGACGGGGCCGTCGTGGTCGTGGACTCCGTCGAGGGGATAATGGTCCAGACGGAGACGGTGACCCGCCAGGCGCTCGAGGAGAGGGTCAGGCCGATCCTATTCATAAACAAGATAGACAGGCTTGTCAAGGAGCTGCGCCTCACCCCGGACAGGATGCAGGCCTGGTTGGGGAACATAATCGCGGACTTCAACAGGCTCATAGAAACCTACGCTGAGCCGGAGTACAGGGAGAAGTGGAAGGTCAGCGTCCAGGACGACAGCGTGGCGTTCGGGAGCGCGAAGGACAGGTGGGGCTTCAACCTCTCGGTGGCGAAGGCGGCGGGGCTCACCTTCAAGGACGTCTACGAGATCTACAGTGGAGGCGACGTGGAGGAGCTGAGGAGGAAGGCGCCCCTCCACGAGACAGTCCTCAGGATGGTGATAAAGCACGTGCCGCCGCCGCACGTGGCCCAGAGGTACAGGATACCGAAGATATGGCGCGGCGACCTGAACAGCGAGGTCGGCAGGGCCATGCTGGAGTGCGACCCGGACGGCCCCATAGCGATGATGGTCACGAACGCGGTCGTGGACCCCCAGGCCGGCATAGTGGTGACCGGCCGCCTCTTCAGCGGCACGGTCCACGAGGGCGACACGGTGTGGCTCATAGGGGCGAGGGCGGCCCAGAGGATACAGAGCGTCCAGATGTTCATGGGGCCCTACAGGGAGGTCGTGGGGATGCTCCCGGCGGGGAACATACCGGCCCTCCTGGGGCTGGACAAGGCGAGGGCGGGGGAGACGCTGTCGTCGACGAGGGACATGGTGCCGTTCGAGTCCCTGAAGTACATGGCGGAGCCGGTCGTCACGATATCCGTGGAGCCGAAGAACCCCAGGGACCTGCCCAGGCTCGTGGAGGCGCTCCAGAGGATGCACATAGAGGACCCCAACCTCCTGGTGACGATAAACGAGGAGACCGGCGAGACCCTGGTGAGCGGTATGGGGGTCCTCCACCTGGAGGTCGTGCTGGCGATGCTCGCGGACCAGGGGCTGGACGTCATCGCGGGCCGCCCGGTCATAAACTACAGGGAGACCGTGCTCTCGAGCGCCGGGCCGGTGCTCGCCAAGAGCCCCAACCGCCACAACAAGGTCTACGTGAGGGTGGAGCCCCTGTCCGAGGAGATCGTGGAGCTGATAAGGGAGGGGAAGCTGAACGAGAACATGGACAAGAGGGAGATAGCCAAGTTGCTGAGGGACCACGGGTGGGATGCGGACGAGGCCAGGGGCGTCGTCTCGATAGACGATAGGGGGAACATATTCGTGGACGGGACGAAGGGGGTGCAGTACCTGCAGGAGTCCATGGACTACCTGAAGGCCGGCTGGATGGACGTAATGAACGCCGGGCCCCTGGCCCAGGAGTACGTGAGGGGGACGAAGGTCGTGCTGCACCACTTCGTGCCCCACGAGGACCCGGCGCACAGGACCTACGCCCAGCTGATGCCCGCGATGAGGAAGGCTGTCCTGGGGGCCATGCTGCTGGCGCAGCCGACGCTCCTGGAGCCGATACTCGGGATAGAGGTCTCGAGCCCGCCGGAGCTCATAGGCACCGTCGCCGGCGTCATAACCTCGAAGCGCGGCAAGGTGATCGACATATTACAGAAGGAGTACCTGTCGGTGGTCGTGGGGGAGATACCCGCGGCGGAGACCTCGGACCTCTCGGAGGTGATGAGGGGCGCTACCGGCGGGAAGGCCATGTGGACGACGCACTTCAAGGCCTGGAGGCCCGTGCCGTCCGGGATGCTCCAGTCCGTCGTGGAGTCGATACGCAGGCGCAAGGGGCTCCCGCCGGCGGTGCCGCCGCCCGAGGAGTTCCTCGACAAGGAGTGAGCCCACCGCGGCGCCTCGCCGCGCGGCGCGCCGTCCCCGGAGCCCCCGCGCCCCGACTGGCGGCGATCCCCAAACCCCTAAATGGGAAGGGCGCGGCGCCCCGGGCGGACGGGCATGGGCCAGCTGGACAAGGATCGCGTGCTCAAGTCTTCCACTGCGGACCTGATCAGGGAGCTGGGGACCGACCTGCAGCGGGGCCTCACGTCGGCGGATGCGGAGGGCAGGCTGAGACGCTACGGCCCGAACGAGGTCCCAGAGAAGCGCAGGGGCCCCCTGAGGTCGTTCGCCGGCAAGTTCTGGGGGCCCACCGCCTGGATCCTGATGGCGGCCGGCGCCCTGAGCGGCATCATGGGCAGGATGCTGGACCTCTACGTCGTGGTGGCGCTGCTCTTCGTGAACGCTCTGATAAGCTGGATACACGAGGAGAACGCCAACAGGGCGCTGGAGCTCCTGAAGGGCAGGCTCCAGGTGCAGGCCAGGGTGCTGCGCGACGGGGAATGGAGGCAGGTGCCGGCGAGGCTCCTGGTGCCCGGGGACGTCGTCAGGATCAGGCTCGGCGACTTCGTGCCGGCGGACGTCAAGCTGGCGTCGGGCGAAATAGAGGTCGACGAGTCGGCGCTCACCGGCGAGTCGCTCCCCCGCGCCAAGGGGCCGAACGACGTCGTGTACTCCGGGAGCATAGTGAGGAGGGGGGAGGCGACGGGGGTGGTGGCGCTCACGGGCGCCAACACGTACTTCGGGAGGACGACCGAGCTCGTCAAGATAGCCAAGCCCCGCCCCAGGGTCGCGGCGGTCATCAACAGGATGACCGCGTGGATGGCGGCGGTCGCGATCGCGCTCATAGCGCTGCTCGCCGCGGCGACGGTCATCAGGGGGCAGGACGTGGTGTCGGAGCTGCCGCTCTTCCTGGTGCTGATACTCGCGGCGATACCGATAGCGCTCCCCGCGATGTTCTCGGTCAGCATGGCGATCGGGGCTCGCCAGCTGGCGGAATCCGGGGCCCTCGTGACGAGGCTCGAGGCGATAGAGGGCGGCGCCACGATGGACGTGCTGGTCTCCGATAAGACGGGGACGCTCACGCTCAATCGGCTCACGGTGAACGAGGTCGTCCCAGCGTCGGTGGACGAGGACACCGTGGTGCTCTACGGAGCCCTGGCCTCCCAGGAGGCGAACCAGGACCCCATAGACCTGGCGTTCATATCGGAGGCCAGGAGGCGCGGGCTGGACCTCGGGAGGTGCCAGCAGCTGTCGTTCACGCCGTTCGATCCCTCCACCAGGAGGACGGAGGCCGTGGTCAGGTGCGACGGCAGGGAGTTCACGGTCGCCAAGGGCGCCGTGGAGGTTATCTCGTCGCTGCACGGCAGGGATGCCACCCCGATGGCGGCGCCCCTCGCCACGAGGGGCGAGCGCGTGCTGGCCGTCGCCTACAGGGAGGACGGATCCTGGCGCCTCGCGGGGCTCGTGGGCATCAGGGATCCGCCGCGGCCGGACACCCCGGAGCTGATAGAGGCCCTGAGGGGCCTGGGCGTCAGGGTGAAGATGCTCACCGGCGACAACGCCGTGGTCGCGCGCTCGATAGCGTCCGAGATAGGCCTGGGCGACAGGGTGGTCAGGATGAGCGAGGTGAAGGAGGCGATGCAGGCCGACGCCTTCGCGGCGGCGTCGGCCATCGAAGCCGCCGACGCCATAGCCGAGGCCTATCCGGAGGACAAGTTCACGCTGGTCAGGGGGCTGCAGAGCAGGGGCCACGTCGTCGGGATGACGGGCGACGGCGTCAACGACGCCCCGGCCCTCAGGCAGGCCGACGTGGGCATCGCCGTGAGCAACGCCACGGACGTCGCGAAGGGCGCGGCGGCGGTCGTCCTGACGAAGCCCGGGCTGGACAACATAGTCAGCCTCGTGCGCGTGGGGAGGCAGGTCTACGAGAGGGTGGCGACCTGGATACTGAGCAGGCTCTCCAGGCTCTTCCAGAACGTCATATTCGTGGCGCTCGCCGCGATAATATTCGGGCTCTACGTGATAAACGCCCTCGGAATGCTCCTGCTGCTCTTCATGTTCGACTTCGTCACCCTGACGCAGGCGACCGACTACGTCGGCTGGTGGTCCAACAGGCCGGTCTCGTGGCGCATAGGCGACTTCATGAAGGTCTCCGCCGCGATGGGCGTGGCGATGATAGCCGAGGCGTTCGCCGCCACGTTCATCGGCCTGAGGTGGTTCGGCGTGACCCCGACCAACCTGCGGACGTTCGGCTTCCTCTTCCTGCTCTACAGCAACATATTCACGCTGCTGAACGTCCGCGAGCGCAGGAACTTCTGGAGGAGCGCGCCGAGCCGCACGATGCTCACGGCGATGATAGCCGACATGGCCGCGGCGGCCGCCCTGACGTACCACGGCCTCCCCGGCTTGCCGCCGCTGTCGCCGACGACCATAGCCTTCGCCCTGGCGTTCTCGGCGGCGCTGTTCCTGGTGGCGAACAACTTCCTGAAGGTGCAGCTCTTCAGGAGGGTAACCATCTGAGGGGCGCGCCCCGACGCGCCCGGATCCCGGCCGGCCCCGTGAGCTGGCCACCCCGACCTCTTCACCCCTCCCAAAGCCGCTCCCGGCGTCCGCCCCCAGTCCCCGAGGGCCGCTCAACGGGATATAGCGCCCCGCGGGGAGCGCCGCCTCTGGAGCGCCCCCGCGGTCGAAGCGGTTCGCTCACCGCTCGTCGGGGACCCATCCGCCCGCGCCAACCCGCGCCGAGCCATCGCCCTCGGGATCGGACCCGCCCGGGCGCGCGCCCACTCATCTGAGCGGCCGAAACCGCGCTCCGGGATCGGCCCTAAGCCCTGAATATGAACCAGGTGCCGAGGGCGCGCGCACCCACCTCGTCCCCGGAGTCCCGGGCCTCGCCCTCCACCACCGCGGTGTTCCTGCCGATGTGGATCACCCTTCCGATGACCCTGAACGGCCCCCTCACCAGCGGCCTCACGAAGTTCACCTTGAGCTCCAGGGTCGATTGCTCGGTGCTGGTGTTGACGCTCATCACCGCCAGGCCGCACGTCGTGTCGAGCGCCGCCATGATCACGCCCCCGTGCACGTGCGGCCTGCCGCGCCTCCCCGACGCCGCGTGGCTGAACGGGAACGTGAGCTCCGCGTAACCGCCGCCCACGTCCACCCTGGTCACCCTGAAGCCGAGCTCGGAGTAGATGCCGGTCTCCTCGGAGAACGCGGCGTTGACCCGCTCCTCGACGCTCATGCCCCGCGACTTCCAGAGCTCGAACAGCTGCCTGAACCCGCCGGCGCTCCTCACCTCATCGTCGAACATGGATCCCCGAGGGACCTTCCATCCGAGATAAGCTTTGTCCGGACCTTGTTTGGCATTACCCGACGTTCCTCTGGGAAATGAAGGGGCCGACGCAGGATATTCGCTCGATGACGGGGGCGTCGACCGGCCCTTCCTCGGCGATGGGGGCGCGAAGGGCACGAGGCGGGTGAGCGCCCCCCTCACGCGGCCCAGATGCGCACGCTGCCGAAGGCTCGGCGCAGCATCTGAACGGCGAGCGACTGGGAACGTATTTATCCCCGTGGCATCAGATGTCCCGCCGCGCGGCGGTCGTCTAGCCTGGTCCAGGACACTGGCCTCCCAAGCCAGCGATCGCGGGTTCGAATCCCGCCCGCCGCATCATCCCTCGGGATCACTGTGGGATTTTACACGAGAGTGTTTATTTTAGGGCTCCCTGGGGGAGTTCCCGCCCGCCGCAGTGGTCCCCGATATTACCCTTAAATTTAGGGGGATATCCCGCGGGTGCCCGGCCGCATGCATGTAATTTGATATATACAGCCATATCAAAACACATTTTGCGGATTATCACCGATTGTCCGCGCAATATTTTTAAACTGGTGACATCTGCGGTGCCCCCTATGCTGGGCAAGTATCCGGTTTTCCCACCCACCGACGAGGAGTTCCTCGATCCCCCGGGGCGCGACGAATACGACGTGGTGATCGTGGGGGCCGGCGGCGCCGGCTACCACGGGGCATTCGAGCTGAGCAAGGGCGGCAAGAAGGTCCTCATGGTCGACGACAAGGGGAACCTGGGGGGCAACTGCCTCTACGAGGGCTGCATACCCTCGAAGTCGGTCGCCATGACCATCTACCTGGCGGACAAGCTCAGGGAGATACTGAGGAGCGCCGGGAGCGACGGGGCCAGCGCGGTGAGGGCCCTCTGGGAGGACGCGATTGCGCACAAGGACGACGTCCAGACGATCAGGTACCATCAGCACATCAGGGAGATAAAGGAGCACGGGAACCTGGAGTTCGTCAAGGGGGTGGCGAGGGTCCTGGACGGCCACAGGGTGGAGGTCCGGGACCTCGACGGCTCGTGGACGAGGGAGGTCCGCGGCAAGTACCTGATAGTGGCCCAGGGTTCCGTGCCCATGGAGCCGCCCATCCGCGGGTCCGAGCTGGCGATCGGGAGCCTGGAGCTCTTCGGCTACCGCACCAGGCAGCGGAGCATGCCGCACTCCGTGGTGGTCATCGGAGGGGGCTACATAGGGGTCGAGGTCTCCCTCATGCTGGCCACTGCCGGCAGGAAGGTCACCCTCCTCGAGATGCTGCCCAGGATACTGAGCGGGTGGGACAGCTCGCTGGTGGGCGAGGTCGAGCGCGAGCTCAGGGGCAAGGGCGTGGAGATGGTCACGAACGCCAAGGTAACCGAGATACGCGCCGACGCCTCGCAGAGGGCGGTGGAGTTCGTCAGGCCGGATGGGAGCCGCGGCAGCGCGGTCGGGGACGCGGTCGTGATGGCGATCGGGAGGAAGCCCTACGTGGAGGGGCTGGAGCACCTGGGGATAGTCGAGGACGGGCACGCGGCCGTGGACCCGACGATGAGGACCCCGGTGGACGGCGTCTACGCGACCGGCGACGTGATAGGCAAGTTCATGCTGTTCCACGCGGCGGTGAAGGAGTCGACGATCGCGGCCTGGAACATACTGCACGGGCACCCCGTGTACGAGGTGAACTTCAACTCCATACCGGTCACGCTCTTCACGGAGCCCGAGGCGGCGTACGTCGGCATCACGGAGGACTCGGCGAGGGCGGCCGGGATCCCGCACTCCGTCGTCAGCTACAACCTGGAGGACGACGCGTACGCGCAGATAATGGGGGTCAGGAAGGGGTGGGTCAAGATAGTCGTGGAGAGGGGCACCCAGAGGGTGATAGGCGGGGCGATCTTCGGCGAGGCCGCGGGCCTGGTGATAAACGAGATCGCCCTGGCGGTCGCCACCAACGCCAGGATCAAGGACGTGGCGCTGCTGGCCCACCAGCATCCGACGATATTCGAGTCGATAGACAGGGCTGCCATCAGGTTCTCGCTCTGATCGATCCTTCCCTCGGCGCGGGATTCCATCCCCGGCCATTCATGGGGGCATCTCGGGCGCGGATCCCGGGGCCGCGGGCCTCGCCGAGGTTCCCTGAGGCGCTCCGCCGCCAGGTGGAGCAGGAGCGCCGACTCCGCGTTCTCCCGGACGAACTCCTCCATGAGCGCGCTCAGCTGCCCGATGTGGCGCTCCCACTCCGCGTACTCGAGGCCGCGTATCCTGGACCTAGCGTACTCGTACTCCCTCCTGAGCTCGGCCAGCCCCACCTTCCTCTCCCTGCCGAGGATCGCGGCGTCCGCCTCCGAGAGCGGGACCTCCTCCCCCAGCGCGCCGGAGATCTCCCCCCTGACCTCCACGAGGGCGCGCTCGGACGCCATCTGCCTCAGGAGCATCGCGAGGGACGCCATCCCGGACGCCTCGAGCGCTTCCAGCGCCGACCTCAGGTCGTAGACCAGGACCCTGAACCCCGAGTCCACCGCCGCGAACACCCCGCGCCTGGCCTCGTCGCCGTCCCCCGAGAGGAGGCCGAACTCCGACCTCAGGACCACGGCCCTGGACTCCTCGCCGTCGTACGTCGCCACGGCTATCAGGCGCACGCGCCCCTCGTCGTCCAGGGGGAGGCTCAGCGCGTCCACCGAGAGCAGCCTCAGGGCCCTGGAGGGCCTGGGGACGGAGATCCGGCGGCCCCCGACCCTCAGCACGACGCGCTGCTGGAGGAGCAGGTAGTCGATCGCCCTGAGCGCGTAGGCCCTGGCGAGGTCCCAGCGGAGGCCGTAGCCCAGGAAGTCGGCGTACGCGTACTCGTCCAGCGCGCTCATGAGGACGTCGTCGAGGTCGTCCGGCGCGTATGATTCGACCTCGGACCTGAGGGCGGCCCAGTCGAGCTCCTCGAGGAGCCCCGAGCTCTCGGGCTCGTGCAGGCCCATGTACTTCCTCTCGCCGACCTTGCCCAGGTCGTACTCCAGCGCGTCGAGCGGGATCCCGTGCCTCCTCCTCAGGATTATCATGATGTAGGCCAGGCCTATCCTGAGGAGGTTCACGTCCTCCGCCGGGTCGAGCTCGAGGCCCACGCCGTAGGTGTAGTCGCTGTACCTCCCGGAGGTGGGGGCCGGCACGTCCACGACGCGCATGTCCCTCCTCACGAGGGTCCTCCCGGAGATCCTCCTCACGATCGGCCGCGAGCTGTAGATCCTCCAGAGGACCCTGTTCGGTATCTTGTCGTACCTCCCGAACCCCCTCCTGGGCGGGTACACGACGCAGCGCACGTCGGAGTGCAGCCTCCCGTTCACGTAGTCCGACACGATGCTCGGGCGCTCGCGCCACTGGAACTTCGCCTTCTCGTACTCCTCGTAGGCCTGGGCGAGCGGCTCGTAGTCCCAGAGGGCCCTCTCGGACAGCCTGCGCTCCACTATCGCGGTCACGGCGCCCCCGGCCCTCCGGTGCCCCACGACCACCCCGTCGGCGGAGTAGTCTATGCTCCCGGGCTGGAACTTCTCCACCAGGTCGCAGTGGGACACGTCATCGAGGTACGTGGGGACGGGCCCCTCCTCGATCAGGCGCTTGATGCCGAAGGGGGGCGCGAACTCGTAGAAGTTCATGTTGCGCCAGACCCTCTTCCCCGCCTCGGTCAGCTCGTTCCCCTCGACGAGCCCCATGGAGGCGAGGAACTCGTAGTCCTCGCGCGGTAGGGTGCGCCTGAGCGAGGGCGAGGTGAACCTGGCGAGCGACTCGAAGAGCCTCATGTACTTGTTGCGCGGGTTCACGAGCGCCCTCTCGGGCTGGAGCTCCATCCAGCGCCTGAGGGTCTCGACCCCCCTCGAGAGGAGCTCCCTGTCCCAGGCGGACAGGGGGAAGACGACCGTCTCCGAGTAGGCCAGGGATTCCCTCCTCCCCTTCCTGCCCTCCCTCTGGACGAACTCCCTGACGCTCTCGGGGAGCCCGACGTGCACTATCCTGCCCACGAGCCCTATGTCCAGCCCCTGCGAGAGCGTCCTGGGCGATATCAGGACCCTCACCTCGCCCCTCCTGGCCCTCTCCTCGAGCTCCGCCCTCGCGGCCCTCGAGGCCAGGTGGTGGTGCACGGCCACCCTGTCCCTCAGCTCGGGCGGGAGCCCCGCCCTCAGCCTCCTCCCCAGCTCCTCGGCCTTCGCTATGCTGCGCGTGAAGACGAGCGTCAGGACGGGGTCCTCCGCGTACCTCCTGAGGACCTCGACCGGGTCGTACTCCGTCCCCGGCACCCCGATCCCCAGGGCGCGGGCCGCCTCGATCACCTTGAAGTGCGACAGCCTGAACTTCTCGTAGTCGCGGAGCGCCTCCAGGACGTCCTCGCCGACGGACCCGGACGCGCGGAGCTCGCCCTCGCGCGACCTCAGCTCCTCCCATATGCCGCGCAGGTCCTTCCCCAGGACCACGTAGACGCGGTTCTCCACCCTGAACGGCCTGCCCTCGACGACGGACACCTCGCGCCCGGTCAGCTCCCTCAGGAAGTCGGCCAGCGGGCCGGGGTCCCTGAGGGTGGCCGTGAGCACCGCGACCCTGAAGCCGCCCGAAGCGGCGTCCCTCAGCAGCCTGAGCATGGAGAGCAGGAGCGCTATCTCCCTCGGCCCGTAGAAGTCCAGCTCGTCTATCACGATCAGCCCGACCGACGAGAGGAACCTGTCCATGATCCTCCCCCTGCTCCCCGCCAGCAGCTTCTTCACCTCGTTCATCAGGAACGCGGGGTTAGTCACGAGGATGTCCAGCTCCCCCACCGCGCTCCTGAGCGCCGCCCTGCCCCGCGCGCGGACCAGGTCGTCCCTCCTCTGGGCGTCGAGCGCCTCGACCCTCAGGCCCGTGACGCGCGACACCTCGACTATCCGCCTTATCTGGTCGTTGGCGAGCGCCAGCGTCGGGTAGATGGCGAGAGCCCTGACGCCGTCCCTCGCGACGTGGAGCAGCCACGCCTCGGTCTTCCCGGACCCCGTGCCGCTCCTCAGTATCAGGTTCCTCCCGGCCCGCAGCGCGTTGTATGCCTCCTCCTGGTGGCGGTAGAGCGCCCTCCTCGACAGATCCAGCAGATCCGGATCCTTGGAGGAGGCCAGCCCCGGGAGCAGGTCCGAGAACCTGGTCGCGGAGAGCTCCGGCCGGACGGCCTCCTCCCTGTACGCGTAGTAATCGTAGCCGAGCTCCCTGAGGATCGCGGACGTGTCCCCCGGCGCCAGCTGCTCCAACGCTCGCCGCGCGGACGGCGCGGGGATAAAAACGAGACGGGCGGGCCGCCCATCGGCGCCGCACACCCTGGCGGCGCGCCTCCCGGGGAGCATGCGGCGGCGCGCCTGGAGGGCGTCCCGGCCTAGCGGGACGAGGGGCGCATGGGGTGGAGCGGGAGCTCGCGGCGCATGGCGGACCGCGGAACGTGGTCCAGCCGGGACTCTCGAATGATTAGTGAGGTGCGTGAAGCCGCCGTAGAAAACCTGATAGCTCGAGAGCGTCAGGCCGGTGGCCATCACCGCGAAGACCGGGACGGCCGCCGTGAAACCTCCTGTCCATCGCCGCCACCTCACCAGAGGGGGACGTGCCACCTCCCCATCCTCAGGCCCCGGGGATACTTCCTGGCGATCAGCCGATCCGGCGAGAGCCATCGCTGCCCGTGAGCGCGAACATTAGGGCCGCGAGCTGCTCGCCGTACCTGGAATGCACCTTCGGAATTCGGGGAACTTATTATGCGGCTAGCGCTGCGGGGACACTCGCGGGGCGGCCTCTTAATCGCTTAAACCCCCAACCATCCGTGGCCCCTTAAAACTCCCTGAAACGTCGCACCAATGGTCCTCGATGGCTTAAACCCTGCGCTATAATCCTTAAAACATGGTTAAAAATGGCTTAAACACTTCCACATGGTGGTTTAAATTTGGCTTAAACCCTGCTTAAAATACCTAACACGCTTGAAACGTTTAACGTGAGTGGAGCATCATGCACGTTGCTCCGCGCGGTTCCCCACACGGGCTCGCGCCCTTTCCGGAGGCCTCCCCGGCACTTCCCCGTCGAACCGGTAAATCGCTGAAACGATTGGGAATTAAGGTCTATCTCATGAAGGTCGACCGCCAGGTCAAATGAGATTATCGGCGGATCACATCCGCTCCTGCGCGCGTTGGCAATAGGAGCTACCCGATGGGAAGGAAGCGCGCTACCGGGGCGAGACCCCGCGTCCCGGAGCTCAATTTGCGCTCATGTGCGACAGGCTCTCCTGATTTGGCATCGATGGCTCCGCGGCGCGGAGGCGACCCCGCAGGCCCTGGGCTGGGCCTGAAAAATTCATTCGCAATCGGGCCGACATCGGTTTGCACGTCGTTTTCAGGGACGCCTGAGGGATCCCGGGCCGATGTCGGCCTGCCCCTCGCTCCCGGGTCGCGGATGGCTTCGATCGGGCGACGGGATCTTAGGCTGCTGAGGTGTGCGCATGGCCGCGAAGGTCCTGCGAGGATCTCTCGCCGGCGTGCACGGCGACGCCCCTGAACCCTTTGGGGTCCAGCGCGCCTCGGCCGGTCCGGGTATCGCGGGGCGCGCCGGGCGAAGCGCGAGGAAACCGCCCCGATCGCCCCGATCTCCCATTTCCTGGCGAATCCGGCCCATCGGGGCAATATTCCGGGACCATGAACCTTTATAAATGGAGCTCTCCAGGGGACTTGTGGAAGGGCCGCGCGCGGGGATCCGCGGGTGGGCCCGATCGGGTTGAAGCCGGACCAGTGTGGGATTGAAACAGCCTCGGCGAGTTCGTCATCAGGCAGAGGCACACGACGTTGAAGTCGGACCAGTGTGGGATTGAAACGCGCGCTGGGCGGTGCTGGCGGCCGTGCGCTTGGGCATGGTTGAAGTCGGACCAATATGGGATTGAAAAATCCCCGCGCCCAACGCTTATATTCCCAGGGGCCGCATCGCCGACCCGTTGAGCTGGCTGCTCCTGGCGCTCCTCTCGGTGGAGGTCGCCCTCGCGGCGGCGCTGGCCGCCCTCTCCGCCAGG
>Ga0081534_100026_pt1 | contig 69382 bp, 64 predicted proteins | sample MonGeyMetagenome_FD_71019 | JGI IMG/M metagenome (GOLD analysis project Ga0081534, IMG submission 71019) | Hypoxic/sulfidic aquatic microbial communities from Monarch Geyser, Yellowstone National Park, USA - MG (SPAdes) v1 (version 2) | ecosystem: Environmental > Aquatic > Thermal springs > Hot...
TTAAAGATTGGATAAGATCTTTACATCCAGTCTCATGGATTCATAAACATATTATTGAAGCTGATTTTGCAGGACCCCAGCTGAAAGTTGTGATCGATAGAGAGGGGGCTGGAGCATTCATAGGATCAAAAGGTGTTCACATAAGATATCTAGATCAGGTCTTTAGATCTATTTTAGGCGTGGGCGTCATAGTAGAACAGATTGAGAGAGAAGAGGAAGAGGAGAAGAAGAAAAAGAAAAAGAAATAGATGAATGATATTGAAAAGATCTTTTAAAATATGTTTTTTTATAAATCCTGTGGCAGGCATAGGTGGAGAGCCTGGTCTTAAAGGAAGCGATTATGTAGATATTAAGAAGCTTATTTCTGAAGGATATAGATTCACATCATATGATAAAGCAAGAAGATTTTTAGAATCTCTAGATAAAGATGTGTTTAAGAACGTGATCATGATAACTCCACAAGATCCTATGGGATGCAGCATTGTTAAAAGTTTTCAAAATATCTTTCAAGAGGTAAGATGCGTATCTCTCGAGAAAGAACTTGTCGATGGTCTTACCACCAAAGATCATACCATAGAATTTGTTGAGAAACACTCGAGAGAATGTGAAATAATTGTTCTTGTAGGTGGAGATGGGACTGCCAGAGATGTTTCAGAGGCTCTCAAAAGATCTGGTCGTGAAGATATGTTAGTCTTAGGCATACCAGCTGGAGTAAAAGTTTATAGCGGGATATTTGCTATAAGCCCAGAGATGTCAGCATATGTATTGACATCATATATTAGAGATGAGGCTACAGTTGTTAAGAGACCTGTTATTGATGCTGACGAAAATAGCTTAAGAGAAGGATCTTTAAACATAAGATTCTTTGGAGAGCTTAACACAATATTTGTACAAGGCCTAATCCAGGATGTTAAATCGTCAACGACATATGCCGACCTTGATTATGAAGGTGTCGCCAAATATTTAGATGAGATCATGAGCGAAAATAAAGAGACTCTTTATTTAATAGGTCCTGGAGGAACTTTGAAAAAAATATTTGAGTATCTATCTATTGAAAAGACCGCTTTTGGTGTCGATGCTTTATATGATAAAAAAATTATTGGAAAAGATCTTTCTAGCAAGGAGATTAAAGATCTAGTTAAAAAATTTGGGAAAATAAAAATCATATTAACTCCAATTGGAGGAACAAAATTTCTGATTGGAAGAGGTAATCAACAGATTACTCCAGAGATCTGGAAGAGAGTCAGCAGAGAAAATCTGATCATAGTGACAAGTCTCAGCAAGATAGGAAAAGATTATAAATTGTATATTGATACTGGCGACAAAAATGTTGATCTAATGTTAAAGGGTTTTGTAAAAGCTTTGATAGGTTATAGAGAGGAAATCATCATCAGGCTCGTTCCTTCATGGCTCTCAGAATAATACTGCTCTTGCAGATCATGATGTTAATTATTTTAAATCTTCTTATAACGAATCATTATTGTGGAGACAGTTTTGCAACCAAAGATCTTTGTTGACGAAAGAGAGAAAAGTTCTGGAGTAGCTGATCATTTGATTAAATTGGGTGCCTATATAGAGTTTAAAATGCTTGAGATAGGAGACTATTTATTTGGAGACCAGATTGTTGAGAGAAAAAGAATAGATGATCTTGTGAGAAGCGTTTTTGATAAAAGAATTTTCGACCAGATCAAGAGAGCTTCTGAGGTATATGATAAGATCTTTGTGATTATAGAAGGATCTCCAAGAAAAATTAAAGAGCTTACAGATAGATGGAAAGCAGTTTATGGCGCATTAGCATTTATAGCTCAACAAAATAATGTCTCCATTTTATATACTTCGGATGTTGAAGAGACAGCTTATTTAATATTCTCTCTAGCATCTAAAATTAATGCGAGAAGCCCCTCTAGAGTCATTAGAAAAGAGAAAAAACCTATGACAGACGACATAAGAGAATGGCAGGAGTATATCGTTCAATGTCTTCCACACGTGGGTCCTAAGCTCTCTGAAAAACTTTTAGAGACATTCGGCTCGGTACAGAAGATTTTTAACGCCTCAGCCTCAGAGCTTAGTAGAGTAGAAGGTCTCTCAGAGGAGAAGGCTCAGGATATCGTAAGGATCATTAGAAGCTCTTATGAGCCTAGAAATAAAAGTAGAAACAAGCCTTTGTTCTAGAAATAACAGTTTTGTTCTCAGTATATTCTCGACAAATATATATTATCTTTATCATATATAATCTTTACTCTAGCCTCAACATCTTTTTCTAACTCTTGATCTGTTAATATAGTGACGACTCTATTTTTCGCATATCCTATATACTCTCCTCTTAGCCATCCAATTGAATATATTTTGACGACTACTTTATCTCCTATCTTCATAGGTTTTGGAAGAGGGTTATCAGGCTTAACATCAAAATCTTGCGGACTGATTTTTAGTTTCACACCTGTTTTCTTCTCTAAAACATTTAGAAAGTTATAAAAATGATCCCAGCTAGGCTCATCAACTCCGGAGATTCTTCTGCCTCTCTTATGAACAATATATTTCTGAACACCTAATATCGGAGAGCTATTATTTCTAATATTATCTTTAGCCCACAAAACTATCTCTTCTATATCATGATCGTTTACTCCAGGGATCCATACAGGAGTCAACATTATGTCTATACCTATATTGTTTGCGTAAATTATCATTTCAAGGACTTTTTTAATATCATATTTGTCAGTGCCTGTCAACCATGAGGCTTTCAAAGGATCTAGGCTGTGGACTGAGACATTAATTCTTGTCAAACCAGCATCCCTAAGATCTTTTATAATTCTCTCATTCAATACTCCTCCGTGTGTCTCTACAGCTATCTCTCCAATTCTTTCTATCTCTCTAAGTCTCTGTATAAGATCTATTATCTTGGGATGTAGAAGAGGCTCTCCGACGCCGTCAATTAATATATGAATTCTCCTAGATCTTTTGAAACTCATCACGTATTTAACCCAATCAATAAGATGATCAATATTAACTATAAATTCAGCTACTCTACTCCTGCTGTTAGGACCTGCATCAACAGAACAAAATATGCAAGAAAGATTACATGCTGTGTAAGGTCTCACCTGAAGAAGATTAGTTCCTCTATCAACAATGCCGAAAGCTATGTGACCAACAAGTGGCATAGGATCATCTATCCATACAATTTTTCTCTCGATATTTGTGATTTTCTCATTGACTTTTATATTACCCATGAGATCCCATTATAAGAAGTTTATTTGAGAAAGAATAAACTTTCATGAAACATATTCTCTTTAATTTATTAGCCTCCTGCGAACAATGGCATTATAAGGATCTCGTCGCCATCGTTAAGAATCTGTCTTTCTTTTGGGAATCTATAGTTTACATATACAACTCCTTTTGATTTTATCTCTTCTAACTCTTTTGATATAATCTCAACAAGATCTTCAATTGTCGCATCATCATTTAACTCATAAACTCTTTCACGTCCCATCTTCTCAGCAAACACAGATATGAATTTTACTATAACTTTTTTCATTGATATTACTCCTTGAAAATTTATAACAAAAAATCTTTAATTTATTTGTTAATAAAGCTAGATCAATTTTATTATGAAATATTTATTATTTTATTAATAAAAACATTTTCTGAAAAGGTGTTTTGTTATGCCTGGAGGATATATGGGCAGAGTTTTAAGAGTCGATCTTTGGAGTGAAAAAGTTTATATAGAGTCTTTGCCTCCAGAGAATGTTTTGAGAAAATGGTTAGGAGGCAGAGGTCTAGGAGTCTATTATATGTTGAAAGAAGTTAATCCTAAGATAGATCCTTTCAGTCCTGAGAATAAGGCTATAATTGCTACAGGACCTATAACAGGTGTTTCAGGCATACCTTCTGCAGGTAGATGGGCTTCAGTAACAAAGTCTCCATTAACTAACTCTATACACGACTCTCAGAGCGGCGGTAGATTCGGGCCTGAGCTAAAGTATGCAGGTTTTGATCTTGTGATTATTGAAGGCAGAGCTGAGAGACCTGTTTATCTATGGATTCATGATGGTAAGGCAGAGCTTAAAGACGCTGAACATCTCTGGGGCAAAGATGTTCATACAACTACTGATATGATCATAGAAGAACTTACGCCAGTAGTAGGTAAAGATGAAGCTAGAAAAATATCTGTTGCCTGTATAGGTCCTGCAGGAGAGAATTTAGTTAGATTCGCCTCTATAATGAATGATAAAAACAGAGCTGCAGGACGTGGTGGCCACGGTGCTGTGTGGGGCAGCAAGAATTTCAAAGCTATTGCTGTGAGAGGTCATATGAGGCCTCCAATAGCTGATGAGGCTAAGTTCAAAGAAGTAGTTATGAAATCAATGGATCTTATAAAGAAATCTCCTGTGACCAGCGAAGGTCTGCCTAAATATGGCACAGCTGTTCTTGTAAATATAATAAATGCTCATGGAATATTTCCAACAAGAAACTTCCAGACAGGTGTCTTTCCAGAGGCTGAGAAGATTAGTGGTGAAACTATTGCAAGAGATATAATGGATTGGGAGAGGCAGAAGGAGGAGATATGTGAAGGATGTCCAATTGGTTGTGCAAGATATACTAGAATTACCAAGCCTCCTTTCACCGGTGAGGGAGGAGGTCCTGAGTACGAGACTGTCTGGGCTCTCGGTGCGCAGACTGGAACAGGAGATCTTGCTGCTGTCTCTAAAGCTAATTATTTATGTAATGAGCTAGGTCTTGACACTATATCGATGGGTCATGTGATAGGTACTTTTCTAGAGCTGGTTGAGAAAGGCAAGATTCCTTCTGAGAAATTAAGAGGATTAAAAGCCACGTGGGGTAATGGAGAAGTCTTGGTAGAGCTTGTGTGGAGAACCGCATATAGATCTGGTGTTGGTGATGATCTTGCTGAAGGAGCCTTAAGACTTGCGAAAAAATATGGAGCGCCTGAGCTTGCTATGGTTGTGAGAGGACAAGAGCTTCCAGCATATGATCCTAGAGGTGCTCAAGGACATGGTCTTGCATATGCCACTAGCAATAGAGGAGGATGTCATCTAAGAGCATATATGATATCACCAGAGATACTTGGTATACCAGTTAAAGCAGATAGATTCTCAACAGAGGGCAAGGGTAAGATGGTTAAAGAGATGCAAGACGCTTTCGCAACTATTGACAGCATGATCGTATGTAAGTTTGTCACCTTTGCATATTATGTTGACATGTTAGCAGAACAAGTATCAGCTGTGACAGGCTGGAATGTGACTCCTGAAGAGTTTTATAAGATCGGTGAGAGAATTTATAATGCCGAGAGAGTATTCAATATATTAAGTTTTGGTGATGGCGAAGAATATGATACTCTCCCCAAGAGACTTTTAGAAGAACCTATGCCAGAAGGTCCTGCGAAAGGACATGTTGTAAGACTTAAAGAGATGCTTCCAGAGTATTATGTCGCAAGAGGATGGATGAAAGGTAGACCTACTAGAAAGAAGCTCGAAGAATTAGATCTTAAGTGGCTCGCTGATAGACTTGAGGAGGAGGGTCTTCTCCCAGGCTGATATTAAAAAAGATCTTTTTTAATGATAATCTCTATTTTTTCATTTTGAGGTAAGATTAATATGAAAATAGGTGATTGGTATTTTAAACAGAGAGAGGATTCTTCTCCTAAAGAGCTTATTATTGAAGTCTCGACCTATTGTAATCTTCAGTGTATACATTGTTTTAGATATGCCTCTGATAATCTGAGATATATAAACATGAGTATTGAAAATTTTAAGAAAATAATTGATAACGCCCTGAACTCTGGTGTTAAAAAGATTGTTTTCTCAGGATGGGGAGAACCTACTATGAATCCTTATATATTAGATATGTTATATTATGTTAAATCAAAAGGTTTTTCAACTGTTTTAAACACTAATGGCGTCAAACTAAAAGATCTGGCGTTAGATCTTGTGAAAATAGGAGTTGACGAGATTTATATTAGTATAGATGCTGTAGATATAATGCTCTATGAAAAGATCAGAAGATTAGGAGATTTATCAATTATATCAAGAGGTCTCGAGATCCTTTCTGATCTGAAAAAGAGAAGCGATTCTTGGAAACCTGTTGTAAAAACTATATTCACAATAACGAGACTTAATATAGATCAGATCTCTAGACTTCTTGATTATGCAGTGGAGGCTGGGATATCAGAGATTTATTTAAGTTTCTATATTCCTTATCCAGGCAGTGGTAAAGACATAAGCTGTCTAGATGATAAGAGATGTATAGATCTTCTGCGCAAAGAGTTTGAGAAAATAGCTGTCAAAGCCATAAACATGCCTGTAAAGATCTGGCGTCCCAACATCTCTTCATACACATCTAGAATATGTCCATTTGCTCAAAATAAGGCTTTATTTATAAGAGCTGATGGCAGGGCAACACCATGTATTTATATGGCTTATACATGGACCACGATTATAAGCGGCGTCAAAAGAAAGATCTATGAGTATATTCTGGGAGATGCATTAAATGAAGATCTGAGAGAGATCTGGAGGAAATATAATAACATGTACTTCAAATTATATTTTAATTATATGCCTTCATGTATAGACTGTGAGCTGGTTAATTGGTGTAGTTATACCTTATCTTCAGAAAACGATTGCTGGGGGAATACACCTAATTGCTCACATTGTCCATATCACTATAGATTCTCATATTGCCCTCTCTAATATTTTGAAACCAAAATATTGTCTAAAAAGGTTCATGATCTATGTGTTGTCTAGCTGGTCTCCTATTTCTATACTCCCTCTAATTTTATAGATGTCCATATTCTGTCGATTCTCTCTAAGTGTTCTTTTGATAGTCTCCAGCCTATGCTCCCTATATTATCTATTAAATGCTCTTCTTTAGTTGTATTGAAGACTGGAAACACATTCTCTTTAATTAAAAGCCAGTTGAGAACCACCTGAGCCGGTGTTCTTCCGATCTCTGAGGCTATAGTCTTGATCTCGTTGACCAGAGGCTGTATAGCCTCTATAATCTCTGGTCTGGCAAGTCTGTACCATCTATATTCATCTCTGATCTCTCTTCTACCGATCAAAAAGCCAAGAGCCAAAGGATCGTACGCCTGTATAGCTATATTCTCCTGGATCATATATGGCATAAGCTCTTTCTCAATCTCTCTATACAATAGATTATAATGAACCTGATTAACAGCCACATCAGTTTTCGAGAGATGCTCTCTGGCAGCTCTTAACATTGGAAGAGGAAAATTGCTCACACCAATATATTTTATCTTGCCCTCACTCCATAACTTCTCCATCGCTTTCAAAGTCTCTCTAAGAGGAATATAATGATGAGGCCAATGAATAAGATAAAGATCTATGTAACTAGTCTCAAGTCTTCGAAGACTTCCTTCAGCTGATTTGATCACGTCGTCATATCTCAGATGATCATATGAGACTTTAGTTGTTATAAAGATCTCTTCTCTCTTAAAACCTTTAATAGCTTTACCAATGATCTTTTCAGAGAGACCGGCTCCATAACTCTCGGCAGTATCTATTGCATTGATCCCGAGCTCAATAGCCTTTCTAATAATTTTTACAGCCTGCTCCTCAGAGACTATAGTAGGCGTCCCAAACTCCCATGAACCTAATATTAAAGGAGATATCTTTTCTCCAGTCCATCCCAGAGTTCTTCTCTCAATCAAATTATACACCTTAATAAAATTGTTAACAAGAGAATAAATATAGATCCAATGTCCATTTCAAAGATCTTCATAATAAAAACATTATCGCTTACTAATTTATCTAAATTTATTATTTTTTAACTATATTTTCAAGAATATCATAAGTTATAAGACTGTCAAAAAACATTATATACTTTTTATAATAAGCATTTTCACGCTGCCATTTTTAGGTCCTGCAGGATTTTTCTATCTATTTATCATATTTTTAATGTCCATAGCGGTATTATATGCAATTGGTCGCGACATACCTGAGAACTTTAGATCAAATGTTAAAATTGAGAATGATAAGTTTCTCCTGCCTAAAACACTTAAGATAGAGATCGGCATAGTATTATTAGATTATTATCAGAATGGGGAAAACACTATATTTAAAATAGATCTTGTTTTTAGAAAGTTTATTATCACAAATGCTATAGATTTTAATGAGTTATGTGTAGACAGTTTTATAATTATACAGAACCGCGGATATATTCATGCTCGTGCACCAGGTCTCAGAGTCATTAATAAAAAATATGAGGGCGCTGTAATATTATGTCTAGATCCTTCGAAAACTCCTCTGAGAAATATCATGTTAAGTATCAAAGATGAGCGGTTTGGCGAGGTCTTTGGAGAGGTCTCTACTTCTAGAGGAGGTTTTGTCGGAGAAATAAGATGGATTCATAGCTCTCCTCGTGTTCATAATATGATATATGATGAGAAGAGCGGTGTCTATAGAGTTGTTGAAGAATATGTTTAGAAGCCTAGGGTCAGGTCGGTTAGATTTGAGATTTGTGGAGAAAGTCCGAATATAAAGAGATGTGTGACTCTGGTTGATAGTGATAGAGTTAATAAAGAGGTTGTAGGAAGCATCTCAGGGCTTGAGAATTAGAAGAATTATTTTTGTTCTTGAAGATAACATTGAGAGCTTAAATGAGCTGAGAAAAAATAGCTGTCAACGGAGTAGTCGGCTATGTCGACAATAAGATCAAGACGAGACTGATCATTGATGTCCCTATAAGCATATACGTCATCAATGAATCATTCCTATGAGTTATGTAGCCACATCGTCATCTAGATATCCAAGACATCAACTTCTCAAAATCTATATTTCCTCCTGTGACCATGACAATAGTCTTCTTACCCTGGATCTTATCTTTCAACTTATTTAATGCAGCTAGAGAGGCGGCTCCCGAAGGCTCAGCAATTAAGCCTTCAGTCTCTATTAACAGTCTTATAGCATTAATTATCTCTTCATCTGATACTAATACTATATCATCGATCTTATCTTTTAAGATATTAAAAGGTAGCTCATAAGCTTTTGCTGTTGCAAGCCCTTCTGCTATCGTCTCTGCACGTCCAGTGCTTACAAGCTTCTTCTCTCTCCACGAGAGATAAAAACTTGATGCGCCCTCAGCCTGTACTCCAAATACTTTAATCTCAGGATCCACATTTTTCGCAACAACAACAGCCCCACTAGCTCCAGAGCCTCCTCCAATAGGATTAATGATCACATCTACATCAGGAAGATCCTCAATATTCTCCAGATGCATAGTAGCTACTCCAGGATATAAAAGAGGTTCATTCACAGGGTGAACATATAACATACCTTTTTCTTGAGCGATCTTCTCAGCATACTCTCTAGCTTCCTCAAAGACTCTTCCATAAAAAATTATCTCGGCACCAAGATCTTTTAAAGCATCTATTTTAACCTTCGATACGTTATGAGGCATCACAATAACAGCCTTGACACCGTGAATTGATGCGGCATAAGCAATAGACTGTGCATGATTACCGGTGGAGGCTGTTATAACACCTTTTTTAAGTGCCTCATCAAGTTTATTGCTTATATAATATACTCCTCCCCTGACTTTAAAAGATCTTGTTATCTGAAGATTCTCTAGTTTAAGATAGACGTCTAAGCCGAAGATTCTTGATAATTTTCTTGAATATCTCAGAGGAGTTCTTATAACATATTTATATACTATTGATCTGGCCTTGAAAACGTCTCTTAATTTGAAAAATGTCGTCAATATAATCGCCAGATAAAAGTTTGTATATATAAATAAATATTATGTATTTATTAGTTCGACTTATTCTAAGTTATATATAAGTAATGAATACTTCTTTATTGAGAACATGATTTTTAGAAGAGGTGATGCTGTATAAAGATACTTATTAGAGACGCCATCATAACAACATTTGATCATGATAATACTTTCATTGAGAAAGGCTATTTATATATCGTTGACGGGGTCATAAGATTATTAGGAAGAGATCAGCCTCCGGAGGAGCTTGAGTATCCAGATATAATTATGGTCGGCAGAAACAGGATTGTTGCTCCAGGATTTATAGATGTATTCTCTGATCTTTTTTCTGATCCTCTGAAATATTTCATTAAAAAACTAAAAGATCATAAACAGATCACTGAAAAAGATCTTTTGACAACTCTAAGCGACAAAGATCTTTTCTATATAATTAGTTTTGGCGTAATAAAAAAGATGTTAAGAGGATTCACGACAATTGTGACATCATTATCAAAATTAGATCCTGTGATTAAAATGCTTGATCTGATCAGTGAGAGGATTATTGTTCTACTAGATCTTGATCATATGTCTAGAGAAGAAGCTCTTGATTATTTCATAAGATCTAAAAGATGGCATAACTATAAAAAACTGTTGAAAATATCAGTAATGACTGGAAGAGAAGATCTTTTTAAAGAGCTGAGCCCTCATGTTCCTCGTGAGATGCCCATAGTGATCAAAGGGAATTTATGTATAAAAGATCCTGTGGAAAGAAAAATTATAAGATTAAATCCGAAAGACCTTTCATGTGATAATTATCCGATAATATATACAGATGAAGAATTGTTTAATCAGATGATCACAACAGGATCTAGAAAAGATCTTTTGATCTTATTCGGATCAGGATCTAAAGGATATATTGATTATAGAAAGATTCTTAGGACATATGATTATAATATAATGATGTCTTTAATGACAAGAGTAGGGTCAGAGATCTATAATACAGCGTCAGGATCTATAGAGCCTGGACGTTTAAGTGATGTCGTTATATATGATCTTTCGGAAGCTCCTTTGATAGCTCCCAGCATAGATCTTAATATAATATCACAGATAATTCTAGAGGAACAGCCTAAGATCGAGACTTTAATAGTTGGAGAAGAGATAGTTATAGATGGAGGAGAGCTACTTAGCGTCGGAAGAGATTTTTTTGAAAAAACAAGATCAAGATTTATAGAATTATTCTCAGAATTATCTAAATGAGGATAATAACATGTTAAATAGATTCCGCGAGAGTTTTAAAAGATTTGTCAGACCAGTGGCGAAGTCTCTGATCAAGATGGGGGTTTCTCCTAATAAAGCAACATTAATAGGTCTATTTATAGCATTAGCAACACCATTTTTAACATATTATTACAAATACTCAGGTCTTCTGATAGGCCTGATCCTTTCAGCATTATTTGATGCTGTTGATGGAGAGATCGCTAGGATCAGTGGTAGAACGAGTCTTTTAGGAGCTTTTCTAGACTCTTTTTTTGACAGAATATCTGATGTGTTATATTTATACTCGTTGTATTTCATAGGCGTCTCATTAGACATTATATTGATACTTACAGTCTTAAGCATATTGATCAGCTATGCAAGAGCTAGAGGAGAGGGGCTTGGAGTGAGAGTAGAAGGAGTAGGTCTTATGGAGAGAGGTGAAAGAATCATTTATCTAGTAATATTGGTCTTTTTATCAGCATTTTATGAGAACATATTAATCCCAGGATTATATGTTCTAATGATTCTTTTGTTATATACTTTAATAGAGAGAGTATACAACATATCTTTAATACTATCAAAAAAGAAATGAAAGATCCTCGAAAGAATTATATTTTAATTTATCTCATAATATTATCAATAGGGCTGGTGATTTCATGTTCACAATATCTCATTCAGACGGCTCTTTTATCAAAAAAATCTTTACAATAGCAATTTCTCCACTAGAAGTTATTCCTCTAAACGTGTCTACTGATGGAATAAATATTCTAGGGATCTCTCCAGATAAAATGATCCTTATAAAAATATCAGTTCCAAGTTTAGTCTTTGAAGAATTTAATCTTAGTAGTGAAGCAAAGCTGTTTCTTGAGAAGGAAGATCTTAAGCTTGCTGTGAAGAAAATCAGTAAAAGAGAGAGAGTTAGAATAGAGTATAACGAAGGTGATAGAGATCTTAAGATGACAATTTTTAATCCAAAGACAGGTGTAGAGAAGATTCAGATGATACATATAAGAGAAGAGGGGGAGGAGCCTCCTGGAGAGATTGATATAGATCTTGAGACAGAGATTCAGATGACAAGCGACTCATTAATTAGTCTAGTACGAGATGTGGCGACAGTCTCAGACGAGATGGAGCTTTCAATTCAAAAATCAAAACTGAAGATCCGTTCTGTAGGAGATTTAATGAGATATGACACAACACTTGAGGAGGGAAGAGGAGTCATGAGCATCTCAAGCAAATCAGAAGCTGTAGTATCTAAATACTCAATAGATCTTCTCAAGACAGTTATCAAAGGAATACCTAAGAACACTGTTATAACAATAGGATTCGGTCCTTCAAAGCCTATGAAGATCTATCTGCCTCTAGAAGGAGGAGCTGGAGCAACCTTCTGGATAGCACCTAGAGCATAATCTTCTTATTTCTCCCAATACTCTCTGGTTCTATAAAATTTTGTCTCAGCCTCAATTATAAGCCTCAGCAACTCTCTCTCATCGTTATGTTTAGATAATATTCTTCTAGCAGTCTCAGGCCCTATTCCTGTGCCAGCCAAGACATATAATGCTTTTCTGCCGTTAGAAGCTATTAAAGACGCAGTCTCTCTCAACATTTTTAAAATCTCTTTTTCTTCATCAGATAACGAAGAGAATGTTTTCACAAGACTATTACCCGTGCTAAGAGATCTTATCATCTTCTTAACGATCATGCGACTTCTCTCATCTCTATATTTGTTATATGCCAACAAGACTGATCCACATCTCTCACATGTGAGAGGATCCTGAAGATCTTTTATTTTTCTCGTGAATACGTGGCCACACATCAGACATATAAGCTCAACCTCTTTTTCATATAATCTTCTTTTAACAATCTCAATCAAAAGATCCTCTGGCAAAAATCTTTTTTCAAAAACTCTATTGAATCCTGATAAAACCTCTAGAGACGCTCTAGCAAATATCGAAAGATCATCTTTTCTATCTCTTATGATCACAGGAACATTTCTACTCCAGATCTTCTCTAGAAAATCATATAAAACATCTACATCAAAAAGCTCTTGCAACGCCTCGTTAAGAGCCTCTCTCCATATTATAGTGTCTCTATAGAAATCAGCATATTTCTTAGCTTCTTTAAGAGAGACCTCCTTCTCTAAGGCCCCCATCTTTCTTGCTACAGAGACTATATACCATCTCATGTCATCAGAAGACTCAATAGATTCCTCAAGGATCTTTATTAAATCATCTTTAGAAATCTTCTTAGACAAGACATCTGACAAAACAATAGGATCAACATTTTTATCAGATATCAAAACAACAGCATATGAGGTTGATCCAGATATAGTCTTGATGCCATAGATTTTTCGTATCATATTCTGAATATAATATGATAATGCTCTATTTCCTCTAGTACCTAGACATGGATACATGAATATATAATGATAGCCCTCTTCATCAGAATATTTCTCAACAAAAATCTTTTTATCTCCAAGCTCAAAATCTTCTGAGACCTTTGCCTCTTTAGAAAGGATCTCTCTGAGATACTCGTAATATCTATCTTCCCAAAACATTTTAGAAGGTTTAAGATCTTTTATAACAAGATTGAGCAGAGAACATACCTCTCTAGCAACATTTCTCTCAACAGGTATCTGTTGACCAATCCATCTAGGGATCTTTCCTTCAAATTTTTTAGCAGGCTCAACAAAGATCTTGTCTTCTTCAATATTAAGAACTCTCCACAAACCTCCTGCTAAAACAAATATCTCGTCTGGATTCAAAGATCTTATGACAAACTCCTCGTCTAAAGCTCCGATCTCTTTTTTATCAAGAGTATTTATAACATCATATTTTTTTGTATCTACTATCATAGTCGTCGAATAATAATATATTCTTCCTCTTCCAGTAGCTTCTAAAAGACCATCCTGATCTTTTCTAATCATTCTCATGTCCATCATAAATCTTAAAAGCTCATCTAAGATCTCTTCTGAAAGATCTTTGAAACAATAAGATCTTTTTATTATACTCATGATCTTTTCTTTAGAACTTTTCTTATACTGAAGCAGTATTCCTACAACCTGATGCATCAAAACATCAAGAGGATTTCTTCTGATCAAAGGTTTCTCCAAAAGATCTTTTCTTCTACTAGCCTCCTCACCTCTTCTAGCAATAACGATGCTCTCAGCAATATCAAATATGTTTCTAGATGTAACTACGAAACCTTTTGAAATCTCTTTCTCACGATGACCACTTCTACCTATTCTCTGAACAATCTTTGTCACTTGTCTAGGAGATCTCACCTGTATCACGTTTTTCAGAAGACCGACATCTATGCCTAACTCCAGACTTGAAGTGGCTATCACAGCATCTATAGAACCCTCCTTCAGCTTCCTCTCGGCTTCAAGCCTCTTATCTTTAGACAAAGATCCGTGGTGAACATATATTCTGAGACCTCTAGAAGATAATAAAGATCCTAAATGCTCAGCCTCATCTCTAGTGTTCACAAATATAAGCACAGGCTTCTCAATCTTCTTCAAAAGATCTTCGATAGCCTCCACGTAGATATTCTCATCATTATCGCCAGACGATGATGGCAAGATCACGTCTACATCAAAATTCTTCTCTGAAGAGACGTCAATGACATCATATCTTCCTCCAACTCCTGACAGGAATCTTCCTACAAGATCTGGCTCTCCGATAGTTCCTGAGAGACCTATCCTCATAAAATCTTTAGAGAAATCTTTCAGCCTCTCTAAAGCAACAGAGACCTCACAACCTCTCTCATCATCTATAAGCTCCTGGATCTCATCTATTATCACATAAGAAATGTTATATAGGAAAGATTTTAGGTCCTCATTTATCAGTATATACTGAAGACTCTCAGGTGTCGTTATAAGCATTATAGGAGGATTCTCTCTGATCCTTCTTCTCTCATTATATGAGGTGTCTCCATGCCATATGGCTATCGAGAGATTAAATGACTCAAACAATTTATATAATCTGTCAAAAAGATCTCTATTTAATGCTCTTAGAGGCGTTATATATAGAATCTTTATTGGATTAAGATCTTTTCTACTCAAAATCATTATTAATATAGGCATCAATATGGCAAGAGTTTTGCCACTGCCAGTCGGAGCAATAACAAGAAGATCTTTTTTATAAGAATTTTCTGAATAAAATCTTCTTCTGAAATAATCAAGAACTTTCTTCTGAACTAGAGTAAGCTCTTCATAACCGAATATCTCTCTTATACTCTCAAGAATCTTTTTTTCAAAATCTGTCGACATCTTAAGAGCTGACTGCCTATTAAAATATTATGATGAGAAAATTTAACTAGAGCTTTTCTTACTCTTCTTCTTTCTACTAGTCTTCTCAGAAACAATTTTTTTCTCAATCTTCTCTTCAGCTACTGAGACACTCTTTTTAAGCGCCCTGGTTGTTTTAGCTTCTCTCCCAAGGATCTTGCTTGCCTCCTCTATAGAGATCAAGCCTTTCATAAGCTGATCCCACGTCTCTGTAGCTCTTATCATAATATCTATCTGTTCTATTGTGAAGCCTGCCTCCTCTTCCTCAACCTCTTCAACTTCTCCTATGCTCTCTTCTTCTTCATATTCCTCGATCTCTTCTTCGCTCATGTTATCGCCTGGCAATTAAAATTTATTATGGAGAATGATATAAAAATTTTTATAAAAGATCTAGAGGTTTCCGAAGGGAGGTATTATAATTATTTCTCTAACTCTTTAATGATCTCTTCTAGTAATCTCTTATCTATTCTTCTCTCAAAGATTATCATTATATTTCTTGTGTCAAGAGGTTTTATCTTGTCAATAACTACTCTTCCTCTTATAAAATCGCTCTCTCTTTTAGAGGGGACTATAAATTCTTTACCTTTTCTCTTGGCGTAGCTATAAAATTCGTTGTAGTTATTTAATATTCTTATGGCATCTCTCATATCTTCTGATTCAAAACCTAGCTTCTGAGAGAGTCTCTCAATAATTTTTATTCCATTCTCAATATCACACTCGATATATGGATATCCCAGATGTTCACCTAAGACTATTTTTCCTGTCATAATAAGATGCTTCCCTTCTCTCATGTATATCTATTAAGAAACTCAATTATTTTTTTATACATTTTCTTTCTATTCTCATCTTTTCTGATAGAGTGACCCTCATCTGGGAATATAAGAAGATCATATGTTCTCCCAAGTTCTTTAAGTTTCTCACTCATCTGATATACTTCTTCAACTGGACATCTAGGGTCGTTAGCACCGTGAATAAATAATACTGGAGCTCTTATGTTTTCAACAAAAAAGATCGGTGATCTATCATAGAATTTCTCCGGATCCATTTTAATAGAGTCATATCTCTTCAGATAATCAGCCTCGTTCTGATATTCTGTGTACCAGTTGTAGAAGCCTACTATAGCAACTCCAGCATCCCATTTGTCAGATGCTTTTGTCAGAGCCATTCCTGTTAAATATCCTCCGTATGATGCTCCTAAAACTATTATCTTCTCTGACCCTATAGATCTTGCGTATTCCCCGGCATAAACCACATCAAGAAGATCTCCTCCGCCAAGATCTTTATCATTTAAATGTTGAAATGTTCTTCCATATCCAGTGCTTCCTCTATAATTAGGCATTATAACTGCATAGCCGTGTAAAGCTAACAGTTGTGAAAGTGGGCTCCAGATGTCGGCGGCGTTTGCATCAGGTCCTCCATGTATATTTATGACTGTCTTTCTATTCCAATCTCTCGGGAAATATGCTATGGCCTCTATAGTTCTACCATCAAAAGTCTTGTAATAAACTGTCTCAGCTCTGACAAGTCTTCCTTTGAGAGGTTCTGGCGTGTTGTCGATAACAATCTCGTTATTAACGATCAGATTGTTAGGCGTGTCAGAGAGACTTTTTACATATGCAATATTTCTACCAAAAATCTCGTATTCAACAACCCCATAATCTATCGTCTCGATCTTGTCTCTACTCATCTTTTTCAGAGCATATCTGCCACGCTCATATTCTATAAATAATATTGAGTTGTCATAATAGCCTGGGTCGTATTTCTCTTTATCATTTCTGTAGACCCATCTCCAGCTCATAGCTGAAAGATCGTATTCACCGATGTCATACCACTCATCTTTATTTGATGAGAAAAGGATCTTTTTATTGTCTCTGTCAACATCTCCAAGCTCTATTTCAGCATTGTCAAACTTCAGTAGCAGTCTATCTTCTCCTGATGATATGTTTATCATTCTCATCTCAGTCTCATAGATACCTTTTATATACACGATCTCTTTATTACTCACCCATTCGAATGAAAATATAGGATCCTCCCATCTGGTCAGCTCCTCGATCTCTCCATCTCTCCATACATATAACTGTGAAGGTTTTCCATCTCTATTAGATGAGAAGACTATCATGCTATCATCAGGACTGAAACGTGGGCTGAGATGATAATGAGAAGGATCATTTGTCAGCATGATCTCTTTATTATTGTAAAGATCTCTGAGAATGATCTGATAATTCTCATCACCATCTCTATCCTTCCCATAGACGATTAGATCGCCCTTATTAGAAAGATCTGGGAATAAATAAGAGTCTTTTCCATCTGTAAGCTTCTGAATCTTCTTTTCATCAAGATAATAAAGAAACACATCCCACTTCCCATCTCTATTCCAATTAAAAGCTAGAAGATCTCTCTTCTCAGAGCCGCTCAGATTAAGAACAGTCTTTACTTCAGCAATTATCTCAACAAGATCTATGCTCATAAAACAATACACCAGATACTATTAACATAAAAAAGTAAAAACATTAAAAGATACATTATAAATAGAGGGTCCGTGGCCTAGTCAGGATAAGGCGCCGGCCTCCGGAGCCGGAGATCCCGGGTTCAAATCCCGGCGGGCCCGCTTTTTTCTTAGATAGATATATATCTTAATTTTCAAAAATCTAGAGACTTATTCGCCTTAAGTCTATTATGATAAGAGAATTGAACAAACCTAATGAGTTCCACAGGATCTCTCTTTCTGATCAATTCTTTAAGCTCTGCAAATTCTTTCTTATTTAATGTGAAAATTGGGAATGTCTCTATAAGCTTCTTTGCCTGTGTTAGTCCTAGATATTTTCTGGTGTACTCGCTTTCTGAGTATTTATATGTGGTCATGAACCCGCTGTCTGTCAATTCTCTGAAGTACTCTAGTATAAGATTAAAATATTCTTTTAACATAAGCTGTTCTTCTGCTGATATCTGTGGAGTAAGAAAGATCTGTATTGGATGAGTTCTGTAAGGAGCTTTTGACACTAAGATCCCATCTACGCCAAATACTTCTCTGATCACATAGAGCCCTGCTCTACCCTCATAAGATCCTGTGTCCAATGTTCTTATAAAAAGAATGTTTCTACGAACTTTTTCATAAAGCTCTTCATTTACATATATGATCTTCTTCTTATACTCTTTTCTGTCAAACTCGTTAACATCTATAACCTTCAGAGGTTTTTCTCCAGGATTTCTCTTGACCTCATCTAATGTAAGATAAAAAGAGATTTTCAACGGTCTTCTACTTCTATAGTTGTTGACAAAATCTTCAAACTCATATCCAGCTCTATAATTATACCTAGGATCAAGAGTATATATTCTTCTTCTAACATCTTTATCGATCTTTATGCCCTCAAAGACTATAGGCTCTTCACCAGGATATCTTTTTCTCTCAAAAAACGCGATCATCACGTTAGTCCCTGTGTGCTCAAAGATCTGTCTCTCAAATATGATCGCCTTCTTAATGACATAATACTTTAAAAGATCTTTTCTAATCTGATTTGAAACTGAGTAGCCATATAAAAAATTCGATGGAATAATATAGATCATCCTCTCGACACTATGCCTAAGATCATTTATTAACGCAAGTTGATAAAGATCTTGGTATTTCTCATTTTCTCCTCTGAAATACTCTAGATATCTCCATGCCTCTCTATGTTTAACAATAAATCCTTTATATAGATAAGGAGGATTAGTAATATGATAAACAGGCAGCTCATCATTAAAAATATAGACTGGGTAACTCTTGATCGTGTCTTGCTGAATAATATTTTTCTCAGCAACATCTCTAGGGATTCCGTATCGAGACGCATTTAATATCGCTTTCTCAATCATCTCTCTTTGAATATCGAAACAATATATATGTCTTCTGAAAAACTCTATCCTCTTATCTTCAGGAACAAGCTCGAGAATAGGCAGTATAAGATTTCCTTCTCCACAGAAAAGATCAACCCATTTGTAACGATAAATCATTTCTCTGATCTCTGGAAGAATATATTTTTTAAAAACGTCTGTGGAAGTAATATGTTCTCCATATACTCTTCGTCTAATCTTTACACCAGCTAGATCCCTTAACTCTTCTGATCCTGATCCTTTGCTCATAAAACTCTCCTAATTTAATCTATAGATTTTTGATCTAGATTTAAATAAATATATTAACGTCCTGATTTTACGCATATAATATGCTGCTTTTCTATGTGTTCTCTTTTAAATTAGTATATTTCAGAGAAACAAGTGTCTGTATGTTTCTATATCTGACCTCCTCTCCCGCCCTCGAGAGCTAGTGCTCCCTTCGGAGCGGATCATTGGTTCCCCTCATCTATTCGGGTTTACATCTGTCATCTGAGGGGCAGTCGGGGTGGCCAGAGATCCCCCATATATATTTTTATGTGGTTGCCAACCCCGCATCTCGAAGAGGCTTAGGAGCAACCACATCTATAGACTCATCATCAAAAATAATTAACAAAGAAAAATTATAAACTTTTCTATTCATCCCCGCCCTGAAGAGCGAGGCTTTCAGTTGTTAAGGATGATGTTTATTTATAAGCCTCTGACGATTATAATATTTTGAGTAGTTAGGAGGATCAGAATGTCTGAGACTAAATCTCGAAAATCAAAATCTTCCAAGTCTCAATCAGCTTCATATTCATTTGATATTTTCAAACATGAGCTTGTTCCTAAACATGAGATCGTTCCTATTGATGAGGCTGTAGAGATTTTGAAGAGATTAGGCGTAAAGCCAGAGGATCTTCCATGGATCAGAGCTTCAGATCCTGCTGTAAGAGCCATAGGTGGCAAGCCTGGAGATATTATAAGAGTTATAAGAAAAAGTCCCACGGCTGGTGAAGTAGTGGTCTATAGATATGTGATCCCTGGGTGATATTATGAGAGGAAGAGCTCGTCAAGAACAGATTTACAAGCCTTCTCCAGATGATCGATGGCTTTTAATAAAATCTTTTCTAGAAGAGAAAGGGCTGGTTAGACAACATATAGATAGCTACAATGATTTTGTTCAAAACAGAATTCGTGAGATAATTCTTGGAGATGGCGTAATAACTACTCCATTTCCCAACTACTATATACAGATATTAGATGTGAAAATTGGTGAGCCGACCGCTAAAGAGGCTACTGGAAGTGTCTTAACATTTGATAAAGAAAAGATCTTTAGTAGAGAGAGAATTCTTACACCAATGATGTGTAGACTTAGAAACATGACATATGCAGCTCCTGTTAGAATAACTTTTGTTCAGGTAGATGATGGAGTAAGAGGTCAGCCTCAGACTGTTGAGATAGGAGAGATCCCTGTAATGATTAAGAGTGTACTAGATCCTCTTTCTAAAATAAATGATCCTAGGATATTAAGAGAGCTAGGAGAAGATCCTAAGGATCCTGGCGGATACTTTATTATAAACGGCTCAGAGAGAGTTTTAGTAGCACAAGAAGACATGGCTCCAAACAGGATCATAATTGACAAAGTCAAAGAAGGCATAAGCGCTACACATACAGCTAAGATAGTCTCTGCAACAAGCAACATAAAAGTTCCTCTGATCCTTGATAGACATAAAGACGGCTCTCTACACATCTCCACGCCGCCTATACCTGGTAAGATACCTTTTGTAGTATTGATGAGAGCTCTGGGGCTGGTCACAGACAGAGACATCACTCTGGCGGTATCTTTTGATCCAGAGATTCAGAAAGAACTTCTTCCATCACTTATACAAGTCTCAGAGATCAGGACAGCTGAGGATGCTCTACTCTTCATAGGAAATAGAGTAGCAGCGGGACAGCCTAGAGAAGTGAGAATACAGAGAGCCGAAGAGATCATTGATAGATATATTCTTCCTCATATAGGAACCTCCAGAGAGAAGAGACTTGAGAAAGCTCTTTTCCTAGGTCAGATGGCTGCTAAACTTCTCGAGGCTGTTATTGGGAGAAGAAGTTTTGATGACAAAGATCATTATGCTAATAAAAGACTTAGACTGGCCGGAGACCTACTTGCAGTACAATTTAGAGCAGCATATAAAGCATTTCTGAAAAATCTTAGAGAACAACTGATAAAATCTAAGACAAGGTCTAAGAAGCTTACTGATAAAAATATTGTTACTCTCATAAGATCTGATATAATAACTGAGAGAATAAGACATGCAATGGCGACTGGAAACTGGGTTGGTGGAAGAACAGGCGTGAGCCAGATTCTTGATAGAACAAACTGGATCTCTATGCAGAGTCATTTGAGAAGAGTCGTGTCTCCTCTCAGCAGAAGTCAGCCTCATTTTGAGGCAAGAGATCTTCATGGCACACAATGGGGCAGACTGTGTCCTTTTGAGACTCCTGAAGGCCCTAACTGTGGATTAGTCAAGAATCTTGCTTTAATGAGTTATGTCTCTGTAGGTGTTGATGAGAATGAGGTTCTTCAGATAATTTATGAGCTCTCTGATGAAGATCTAAGACTTATACCATTGGCAGAAGCATTTTTAAAGGCTAGAAGAGGTGAGGATATCTCAGAACTTCTGAGCTATGCTAAAGTCCATGTCAATGGTCGTCTAATAGGTTTTGTGAAAGATGGAGAGAAGTTTGTGAGATATCTTAGACAGCTCAGAAGAAAAGGTAGATTAAGTTATGAGATAGGGATCTCACATTTAAAAACTGAAGTGTTAAACGAGATATATATCAACACAGATCGTGGTAGACTTATGAGACCTGTCCTAGTGGTTGAGAACGGGAGACTTCTACTTACGAAAGATCATATTGAGAAATTAAGAAATAAAGAGATAAGATTCTCAGATCTTCTCATGATGGGCGTCGTAGAGCTGTTAGATCCTGAGGAGGAGGAGAACGCCTATATAGCAATGAATCCTGAGGATATCACATCCGAGCACACTCATATGGAGATCTATCCGCCTGCCATATTAGGAGTCGCGGCATCTACAATACCTTATGCAGAACATAATCAGAGCCCGAGAAATACTTATCAGTCTGCAATGGTTAAACAGGCTGTAGGGATCTACATGGCTAACTTCCATCTTAGAATGGATTCTAGAGGACATGTGCTACATTATCCAGAGAAGCCTCTTGTACAGACTAAGGCTCTAGAGATCATAGGTTACAATCAGAGACCTGCCGGGCATAACATGGTTGTTGCTGTGATGAGCTATACAGGATATAATATGGAGGACGCCGTAATCTTAAACAGATCTAGTGTTGAGAGAGGTCTGGCAAGATCTACATTCTTCAGAACATATGTTACCGAGGAGAAGAAGTATCCAGGAGGAGAGGAGGACAGAATAGAGGTTCCTGACCCAAGCTCACACGGGTTCAAAGGAAAACAGTATTACAGACTGCTTGAAGATGACGCAATAGTATCTGTGGAGACTCCTGTGAGAGGAGGAGAAGTGCTGATTGGAAAGACCTCTCCTTCAAGATTTATGGAGGAGATGAGAGAGTTCACAGCTATATCTGCTAAGAGAAGAGATACCTCTGTAAGTCTCAGATATGGAGAGAGAGGAATAGTAGATCAGGTTATAGAGACTACTACAGCAGAAGGATATAGACTTATAAAAGTCAAGGTGAGAGATTATAGAGTTCCAGAGATAGGAGACAAATTTGCCTCAAGACATGGTCAGAAAGGAGTTGTAGGCATATTAATATCTCAGGTGGATATGCCATATACATTTCAAGGCATAACTCCTGACCTGATCATAAATCCACATGCTCTTCCATCTAGAATGACTGTCGGACAATTGATCGAGAGCATAGCAGGAAAAGTTGCCGCATTAAGAGGAAGAGAAGTTGATGGAACACCATTTTATGGTGAGAAAGCTGAGGATCTTAAGAGAGAACTTCTGCTTCTAGGATATCCCGTGGATGGAACCGAGCCTATGTATGATGGAAGAACTGGCGAGCTGATAGGATCACCAATATTTATTGGGATAGTGTTTTATCAGAGACTTCATCACATGGTTGCAGACAAGATTCATGCGAGAGGAAGAGGACAGGTGCAGATATTAACTAGACAGCCTACTGAGGGCAGAGCTAGAGAAGGAGGTCTGAGATTTGGTGAGATGGAGAGAGACGTTTTAATAGCATATGGAGCTTCTTCACTGCTTAGAGAGAGACTGACAGAGAGTAGTGATAAAACAGTTATATGGGTATGCGAGTTGTGTGGTCACATTGGATGGTATGATAGAAATAAGAAGAGACCTATATGTCCAATACATAAAGACCAGGCTAATCTATATCCTGTAGAAGTCTCATACGCATTTAAACTTCTTTTACAAGAGCTTATGTCTATGATGATCATGCCTCGACTTATTGTCAAGAAGAGAGTAGATATTCATAAAGAGAGGTGGGAACATGAGTGACTATATGATAGAAAAAATAAAATTCGGAATATTATCGCCTGATGAAATTAGGAAGATGAGCACAGTACAGATAATATCAAAAGATCTTTTCGACGACGATGGAGTACCTCTGAAAAACTCTATAATGGATCCTAGGCTTGGAGTTATAGAGCCTGGTCAGAGATGTGAGATCTGTGGAAACACTATGAGAGAATGTCCAGGCCACTTCGGCAGATTAGAACTAGCCAGACCAGTGATCCATGTAGGTTTTGTTAGACATATACATGAGATCCTCAGAGCCACCTGTAGAAATTGTGGAAGATTCAAGGTTCCATCATCATATATAGAGAGATACGGAGATCCTGAGAAAGCTGTCGAAGAGATCTATAGGATCTATACAAAAATGAAGAAGAGATGGCCTCTACTAGCTAAAAGACTTGCAAACACTCTCAAGAAAGAGGCTATGAAAGTCTCTCAATGCCCATTCTGTGGAGCTAAACAGTATAAGATTAGATTAGAAAAGCCTACCTCATTTTTTGAAGAAAGTGAGGAAGGGAATCTAAAGCTTACGCCGATAGATATTCGTCAGAGACTAGAGAGAGTTCCAGACAAAGATCTTGAGATAATGGGTTATGATCCTAAGGAGGCCAGGCCTGAGTGGATGATTATAACAGTTCTGCCTATACCTCCTCTCACAATAAGACCATCTATAATTCTAGAGACCGGAGCCAGAGCTGAGGATGATCTTACTCACAAATTGGCTGACATAGTTAGAGCAAATGAGAAGCTGAAAGAAGCTTTAGAGACTGGAGCTCCTAACATAATAGTTGAAGACGCTTGGGAGCTTCTTCAGTATCATATAACAACATATTTCGACAGTGAGACCCCTGGCGTTCCAGTGGCTAAACAGAGATATGGAAGACCTTTGAAAGGCCTTGTCCAGAGGCTCAAAGGTAAAGAGGGGAGGTTCAGAGGCAATTTATCTGGTAAAAGAGTAGATTTCTCATCAAGAACAGTGATCAGCCCAGATCCTTATTTAAGCATAAACGAAGTTGGAGTACCTGTTGATGTGGCCAAGATACTTACTGTCCCAGAGAGAGTTACTCCATGGAATGTTGAGAGACTTAGAGAATACGTTATTAACGGCCCATTCAAATGGCCGGGAGCAAATTATGTTATAACTCCAGACGGCAGAAGACTTGACCTTAGATTTGTTAAAGATAGAAAAGCACTTGCACAAGAGCTGGGTCCTGGATGGATTGTGGAAAGACATCTAGACAATGGAGACATTGTCTTGTTTAATAGACAGCCTAGTTTACATAGAATGAGTATAATGGGTCACATAGTGAGAGTGTTGCCGGGTAGAACATTCAGACTTCATCTGGCTGTCTGTCCGCCTTATAATGCTGATTTTGATGGAGATGAAATGAATCTACATGTTCCTCAGAATGAAGAGGCTAGAACAGAGGCTAGAGTTCTCATGCTTGTTCAAAAACAGATATTATCTCCAAGATATGGAGGACCTATAATAGGAGGTATACAAGATTATATCAGTGGCGCATATGTTCTCTCTAGCAAAACAACTTTATTAACAAAAGAGGAGGTCATAGATCTATTGTCAGCTGCTGGATACATAGGTCCGATACCTGAGCCAGCCATATTATCGCCTAAGAGGTATTGGACTGGCAAACAGATTATAAGTATGTTTCTCCCAGAAGACTTCAACTATAGAGGAGCTGCCAAAGTCTCAAGCGGTAAGCTGGCTTGTAATGATTACGAATGTTTCTGGGACTCTTATATTGTTGTGAAGAAAGGAAAACTTCTTTTAGGAGTACTTGATAAAAAAGCTATAGGATCTCAAGAGCCAGAGTCTTTATATCATTTCTTAGTGAGAGAATATGGAGATGAAGTTGGAAGAGAGTTTATTGATAAAGTCTTCAGAATCTTTATAAAAGTATTAGAGAAGAGAGGTTTCACAATGACATTGGAGGACATCTCTCTCCCCAACGAGGCTAAGGCTGAGATCAAAAGATTATTGAATGAGTCTTTTGAGAAAGTACATGAGCTAATCAATAGATATAGAAGTGGAGAGCTTGAGCCGGAGCCTGGCAGAACATTAGAAGAGACTCTTGAGATAAAGATTATGGAGGATGTGTTGAGAAATGCTCGTGAAATGAGTGGAGAGATCGCGGTTAAATATATGGATCTGTTTAACAACGTATTTATAATGGCCAGGACAGGAGCAAGAGGTTCTACACTTAATATAACTCAGATGGCTGCAACATTAGGACAGCAATCAATCAGAGGCGCCAGAATAAGCAGAGGTTTCAGAGATCGATATACAGCACACTTCAAGCCAGGAGATCTAGGCGCGAAAGCCAGAGGATTTGTTGAGAACAGTTTTGTCGAAGGCTTAACTCCAACTGAAATGTTCTTCCATGCGGCAGGAGGAAGAGAAGGTCTCGTGGACACCGCTGTGAGAACCTCCCAGAGTGGTTATATGCAGAGAAGATTGATAAATGCTCTTCAAGACCTCTATGTAGAATATGATCTTAGCGTAAGATCTATAGAAGGTAGCATGGTTCAGATGATATATGGTGAAGATGGCATAGATCCTATGAAAGGTATTCATGAGAAATCGGTTGATATAGATAGATTAATAGAGAGAGTTGCAGGGCATAGACTATGAAGACTTCATACGAATTAGATAAAGAGAAGATCCTAGAGATCATTGGTAAAAAAGCTTCTTTTCTACCTAAAAAAATTGTTGAAGAATTGATATCAAAGATTATTGCTAAGAGGCTGAGTTTAGAAGAGGCTGAGAAAGTCATTGAATTAGCTGCTCAACAATATATATCAAGTCTTATAGAGCCTGGAGAAGCTATTGGAACAGTGACTGCACAAAGCATTGGAGAGCCTGGCACACAGATGACTCTCAGAACATTTCATTACGCAGGTGTCAGAGAGCTGAATGTTACGTTAGGACTTCCAAGATTTATTGAGTTGGTTGATGCTAAAAAAACTCCTTCGACACCTATAATGTATATCTATCTAAAAGATGAGTATAAAAATGATAGAGAGAAAGCTCTTGAAGTTGCCAGAAAAATAGAGCTTACTACTGTTGATAATGTGACGCTTGAAGTCTCCACAGATCCTTACACAAACTCAATTATGATAAGGCTTGATCCAGAGTTTTTAGAAGATAAGGGAGTCTCTGTGGAACAGGTTGCGAATGTGTTAAAGAAATATGGTGATGTAAGGATCTCTGATGAAGATCCTTATATGGTGATCATCTCAACAAATGAGAGCGATGTATTCAGATTAGAGAAGCTAAAGAACAAAATTTTGAAGACAAGAATCAAAGGTATAAAAGGGATTAAAAGAGCAATAGTGAGAAGGACAGGAGATGAGTATGTTATTGTGACAGATGGTTCAAACCTAAGATCTGTGTTAAAATTGAGAGAGATAGATCCTTATAGAACATATACTAACAATATTAAAGAGATCGAAGAGGTATTAGGTATCGAGGCCGCCCGAGCTGCGTTGATAAGAGAGATGGCCAACGTATTAAAAGAACAGGGGCTCGATGTTGATATAAGACATCTTATACTTGTTGCAGATATGATGACTTACACAGGTACTGTGAGACAGATAGGAAGACACGGAGTGACAGGTGAGAAAGAGAGTGTTTTAGCAAGAGCAGCTTTTGAGATAACAGCTCGACATCTATTAGATGCGGCTGCAAGAGGGGAGGAAGATTTGTTGAGAGGAGTTGCTGAGAATGTAATTGTTGGTCAACATATGTGGATTGGAACTGGCAGAGTAAAACTTTTTATGAAGTTAAGTAGAAAAAATGAAGGTGTCTCTAATGTCAGCAGTTAGTACAGTCGAGGATCTTATCAGAGAGATTGTTAGAAGTGGCAAAGTAGTCATTGGCTTCAGAAGAAGTGTTAAAAACGCCAAGATAGGAAAAGTCAAGGCTTTAATAGTTGCTCAAAAAATTCCCGGGGAGATGTTATCAGAGATTTTATATATAGCCAAAATAGGAGATCTTCCGGTTATAATGTTCAGAGGAGGCTCAATAGATCTTGGGACATTAATTGGAAAGCCTTTTCCAGTCTCAACAATAGGTGTTTTAGACACTGGAAATGTAAGTATTGATAAAATAAGAGAGTTTGCATCTTCACAAAAAGGATAGGTTGGAGGGTGAAATTGCCAGAGATCAGGCTAACTATTGAGGAGATGAGATATATCTCATTATTCCAAGACTTGACAGGTGTCACAGTGAGAGACTGTATAATAGATGATACTAACAATACGATCATATTCATCGTCAAAGAAGGTGAAGGAGCATTAGCAGTAGGTAAAGGAGGCTCTAACGTGAAGATGGCTAGAAAAATTCTTGGTAAAAATATTGAGATCGTTGAATACTCAGAGAATTTTGAACAATTTGTAAAAAACATCTTCATGCCCGCGAGAGTAGCTTCTATAAGAAAAGTTCAGCAAGGCGGCAAGACAATAGTATATGTGAACGTGCATCCAGAGGATAAAGGAATAGCTATTGGAAGAGGAGGAAGAAATATTCATAGAGCACGTCTAATACTCAAGAGATATTATGATGTTGATAATGTCATAGTGATTTAGATATATAAGCATTATCATTAATGATATATGTGACTAAAGATGCCCGGAAGCAAAGCACCTAAAGGTTTATACTCAGCGAGAAAGTTGAGAAGAAAAAGACTGAAATTTAGATGGAGCCAGAGAGATTTTAGAATAAGAATGTTAAAACTAAAAGAGAAGTATGATCCTTTAGAAGGAGCTCCAATGGCTCGCGGTATAGTTCTTGAGAAGGTGGGGATAGAGTCTAGACAGCCGAACTCAGCATTAAGAAAATGTGTAAGAGTTCAGCTTGTTAAAAATGGAAAGACTATAACAGCTTTTGTGCCTGGAGATGGCACAATAAACTTTATATCAGAACATGATGAGGTAATTGTAGTAGGAATAGGAGGTACGAGAGGAAAGTCTATGGGCGATCTTCCTGGAGTAAAATATAAAGTGATAATGGTAAATGGAGTATCATTAGATGCTTTAGTCAAAGGTAAGAAACAGAAGCCTGTAAGATGATGAAGATAAATGAACATTAATGCGTCTAATAATTTTCTGATTGTCTCTCCTGCTGATCTACAAGTTCTTTCTTTACATACATAGGTATCTCCAGCAGATATGCTAGATATATTGCATGGCTCGGAACCATCTTCTTCATAATCTTATACCCATCACCTCTTATAATTATCTTGGCATTATACAGATTAGTCTCTTTATCTAATTCATCAATAACTATCATCTCAATTTTATTTCTTATGACATTAAAATCCTCTCTGAATAAAGTTATAAGCTCAAATAATGTCTCTCGCTCATTATAAACATCCTCGCCCTTTAATCTTATTATGCCTAACATCACATCCACAGGTATCTGATAAAGAGAGAAGCTTCTTCCATCCTCTAACTCGCATTGCAACACAGGTATCTGATAAGGCGGAGGCGTCATGTAAACATTTACATCAATTATCTTCACAAGATCTTTTTTCTCAACATCAAAATTATCTTCATATTCTATCATCTATCTCACTTACAATTAAATTATGTACTATGATAATTAAAAACAGAATTTGCTTATTATTCTCCAATTATAAATATTCTCAGGTGTCTAGATGGAGGATCTTGAGAAAACATTGGTCGAAAGTGTGCCGTCACTTGAAGATATAAAAATCTTCGGCAAATGGCCTCTGATAGGTGTTGAAGTCAGAGACCCTAGCTTGAAAAAATATATATGTTTAAAACCTGTCTATGTCCCCCACACTGGAGGCAGACATGAACATAAGAGATTCGGAAAAGCTGAGGTGCCTATTGTAGAGAGACTTATCAATAATCTTATGAGAAAAGCCAGAAACACCGGGAAAAAAAATATGACCTACAACATAGTGATGAAAGCTTTCGACCTTATATATTTAAAGACAGGTCAAAATCCTGTGCAGATACTTGTGAGAGCGATCGAAAACGCAGGTCCTCGAGAAGAGACTACAAGAATAATGTATGGAGGCATAATATATCACGTGGCAGTTGATGTGGCCCCTCTGAGAAGAATAGATCTTGCTCTTAGACATATTGCCGAAGGAGCCAGATTATGCGCATTCAGATCTCCAAAGCCTATAGAAGAGTGTCTCGCCGACGAGATCATAGCTGCCGCATCTAATGATCCTAAGAGTTTTGCTATTTCAAGAAAAGAAGAGATTGAGAGAATTGCTCTCAGCTCAAGATAAAGATATTTATCGAGAGATATCGATCTCAGACACATATCTGGTGTCATCAAGACTTGTAATGCCAAGACACTCGAATCCTTTGAACATATTGTTCGGCGGCTATATGATGCAATGGATAATTGATACAGGAACTATTAACACCATAAGAATATCTAATAAAGACACAGTCGTAGGTTTTATAGACAACATCTCATTCATCAATCCAGTCAGAGTAGGAGACATATTATTTTATAGAACATGGATAGGTCGTATAAGAAGATCCTCTATGGAGGTGTTAGTGGAGGTATTGAAAAGAGGAACATCAAAAGAATTTAAACTGGCCTCAGTTGCAAAACTTATTTTTGTAGCTATAAACGAGAAGATAAAACCTGTAGATGTCAATGTGAGAATAATGCCTAGAGAGAATTGGGAGAAGAATATATATGAACAATTAAGTATTTGGAGAGAGAAAATTGATGTTCTCATAAATGAGCTCAAGAAAAGATCTGTTAGAAAGCCTCTCTCATTATTTAGACACTCGATCTCTACTATCAGAAGAGTATATTATGAAGATGCTATGCCAGGCAACATAATGTATGCTGGAAGCCTTCTCAGATATATAGATGAGAACTCAGGCATTTTAGCATCGAACTATGCTAAAGGACCTACAGTTACAGCATCAATAGATCAGATAATATTTCTCAGACCTATATATGTGAATGATGTGATAAAGATCACATCAATGCTTACAAGAACATGGAGAAGCTCTATGGAGATCAAGAACATTGTCTCAAAAATCTCTTCAGAAAATGTAGAGGAGGTCTTAGTAGAATCTTATTCAACATTTGTCAAGCTAGACATAGACGGAAGACCTTCACCAGTAGATCCGCTCGAGCCTCATACTCCTGAGGAATATGAAGAATGGGCAACAGCTGATGAAAGAAGAAGTCTCAGACTTAAATTTGCTGAAAAAATTGAAAAATATAAAGAGATAGCTTTTGAAGATATTGATATAAAAGATCCTAAGCCGATGATTGAGAACATTATATAAAGAATTTAACCAACAAATAAGCTCTCGTTAACTAGCCAACAAATTAGATGTTTTTACCACTAATTTATATAAAATAATGTTTTGAAAAGTACAAAAACTTATGTTTACATCATTTTTAATATATACCTTTTCCAAAAACACATAAATCAGAGGATATGATCAGAGGATTTCTTCAAGGTAATACCTGTTGTATATAAATATAAAAACTGTATTTAGACTCAATCACGATCAAAAACTTACACAAAATATATTATAATATTATTATAGTATATTATAACATGATCTGTATGATCTACGTGAGATTTATATACCTCCTAAAAGAAATTATATATTTGGAGAGGCGTGATAAAAAATGCCCGAGAAAATAAAGTTCTTTGATATAGTGGCTAAAAAACCATTTGAGACAGACAAATACGAGGTAGTTGTTAAAGAGACAAAAGGCGGGAGAAAAGTCAGGATCGCATTTGCAACAAGCCCATATACTGGAAAGAGAATTGCTAGAATACTAGGTCCTGCAAAGTAAATATAAAATAGACTTGTTGCGACAAATAAAATAAAAAATAATTTTTTTAACTTTTTCATTTTCCCTTTCTTTCAAAATGTCTTTAAGTATCATGATCTTTTTTCTGAGAATTGTTTTGATAAAAACAGCTTTTAAGCTGTTTCAGATATATATTTCGGGAGACATGATATGCCTGAAAAACCTCATCTAAATATGGTCATAATAGGTCACGTGGATCATGGTAAAAGTACTTTAGTAGGTCATATGTTAGTACTGTTGAAACAGATAGATGAGAAACAGCAGAAAGAAGTTGAGGAACAGGCTAAGAAGGCTGGTAAAGAGACAGAGAAGTTTGCCTGGCTACTTGATAGAATGAAAGAAGAGAGAGAAAGAGGCGTCACTATAGCACTTAGTTTTGTGAAGTTTGAGACTGACAAATACTACTTTACTATAATAGATGCTCCAGGACACAGAGACTTTGTTAAAAACATGATCACAGGGACTAGTCAAGCTGATGTGGCTGTTCTAGTAGTATCTGCTAAAAAAGGTGAGTTTGAAGCTGGCATGAGTCCTGAGGGTCAGACTAGAGAGCATCTTACTTTAGCAAAGACTATGGGCGTAGATCAGGTTGTTGTAGCTATCAATAAAATGGATCTTACGGAGCCTCCATTTAGCGAGGCTAGATATAAAGAAGTTGTTGATCAGCTGAAGAAATTTATGAGAACATTAGGATATAAAGTTGATGAAATACCTTTCGTCCCTGTATCAGCGTGGTTAGGCGATAACATAGTGTCTCCAAGTCCAAATATGAAATGGTATAAAGGACCTACATTTGTTGAGGCTTTAAACACATTTAAAGTTCCTCCCAAGCCTATTGACAAACCTCTTAGAATACCTCTGACAGAGGCTATAACAGTCAGCGGCGTAGGAACAGTTTTGATCGGTAGAGTAGAGACTGGAGTACTTAAAGTAGGCGATAAGGTGATTATAATGCCTGTTAAAAAAGGAGGCGATGTGAGAAGCATTGAGATGCATCATACGCCAATGCAACAGGCAGTTCCAGGAGACAACATAGGTTTTAACGTCAGAGGTATTGCTAAACAAGATGTAAGAAGAGGAGACGTGGTTGGTCACGAGACTAATCCGCCTACTGTTGTAGATGAGTTTAGAGCCAGAATATTCTTAATGTGGCATCCATCAGCCATTGGAGTAGGCTATACACCAGTCATTCATGCACACACAGCATCAATAGCATGTAGAATTGTTGAGATCGAGGCTAAGCTAGATCCTAAGACTGGACAAGTTATTGAAAAGAATCCACAGTTTCTGAAGCCTGGAGACATTGCAATAGTCAAATTCAAACCTATCAAACCTATGGTGATAGAAAGATATCAAGACTTCCCACAGTTAGGAAGATTCGCGATGAGAGATATGGGCAAGACTATTGGAGTAGGTCAAGTAATAGATGTGACTCCTGCCAAAATCTAAACTAGAGTAAATCAGAGGAAATATAAGATAAGAGATCCGTGAGAGATAGAAGATGAAAGTAAGGATCAGACTCTGGGGAACAGATCATCAGAACATAGATTATGTCTCGAGACAGATAGTAGAGATAGCAAAGAAAGCAGGAGTAGAAGTGAAAGGACCGATCCCTCTGCCAACAAAAAGATTAGTGGTATCAACATTAAGACTGCCACATGGAGAAGGAACAAAAGTATATGAGAAATGGGAGATGAGGATCCATAAAAGACTTATAGACGTTGCAGCAGACGAGAGAGTTATGAGACAGATAATGAGAATAAGAGTTCCACAGAACGTATATATAGAAGTTGAGATAATAAGATAGATCTTTTTCAACAGCTTTAATAATATAAAAATATTTACTTTAGAATAATTATTGAATAATAGGAGCCGGGGTGCCCGAGCGGTCTAAGGGGCTGGCCTTGAGAGCCAGTGGGGCCAACCCCGCGCGGGTTCGAATCCCGCCCCCGGCGCTGGATCATTACTGACTTAAGAAGTTAGTTGCGGTCTCAGTTTTAACAAATGAGTAATCGAGAACCTAAGGCGCAGTTTAACATTTTAAAGATCCTATTAAATATTAAGATATATCCTTCAAAGCTGACTAAGAATAGTTATTAAAGAGCTGAATAAAACCGGGGTTAGAGACATGTTTAGAAAAGTAGGAGAATATATAGATCAGCTGATAAGAATCAAATATCCAGATATGTATCTATAAAAATTAAAGATATGATAAAAAATTATCTTTTATTAATAGAGGGATTTTTCAAAACATCATTAGATCCTTTGATCATCCAGGTCTGATAGTGAAATTTGGTACAAAAGATGATAAAAACTGTTTTTAAGACGTATAGAAATATATCGATTAAAACAAGATCTTTAATTCAGCTCATGTTATCAAAAATAACTAGATGTTCATAAAATAACTTAGAGCTAAGGATCTTATGGAAGACCAATGAAATATTGAAGAAAGATAATCTCTTTAGAACCTGAGATGATCAGGTCTTTGATCCTGTATTTTTTCTCTTACTCTCGGCAGGATCTCTTGAACCACTTTTTCAGAAAAATCATCAGGAAGCTTCTCGAATAAAGGCTCTATCTCTGATGATATCTTCATGCCAGGCTCTATAGAATAAAATATTTTTCTAGGGATCACGATCTCCTTGACATCTGTTTTGAATCCAAGCATTCTCCATAATCTCTCAGACGCTCCTGGCGTAAATGGATACATCAACAGAGCCAGTATAGATACGAGATTTAGAGCAAGATATATTGTTGTTCCAGCTCTACTTGGATCAATCTTAATCTCATTCCAAGGAGCTCTCTTATTAAGATATTGATTTCCAACTCTTCCTATATAAAGGATCTTTTCAACAGCTTGTTTAGGTTTGAAATCTAACATATATCTTATATACTCCTCATAATATTCTCCAGCTTCTCTCCACGTGGATACGTCTATATCATCAAACTCTCCCGGCTTAGGCACTGTAGAATCAAAGAATCTTCTGGTGAAACTGAGAACTCTATACACGAAGTTTCCTATGTTATCATTCAACTCTGCATTAACAATTCTCTGAAACTCTCTCCAGCTGAAGTTTGTATCTCTCTCCTCAGGTCTGATCCTTATCAAGACAAATCTCCAATAATCAGGATCTTTAATTATTTCTAAGGCCTCATCAATCCACAGACCGACTCTTCGGCTCTTACTAAACTTCTGGCCCTCATAAAGCAGATACTCTGTGGAAACTATCTGATAAGGCAGTATATATCCTTCTCCAGATGCTATAAGCATTGCCGGTAGAATAACCGCGTGAAAAGGAATATTATCTTTGCCCATGAAATACACAGTCTTTGTCTCAGGATCTTTCCAAAACTCCTCAAAACTTCTCCCATTACTCTCCAGATATTCTTTAGAAGCAGATAGATATCCTAATAAAGCATCAAACCACACATAAATAGTCTTTCCCTCAGCATCTTTGAAAGGAGCTTTGATACCCCACTGAACATCTCTGGTAACAGCTCTAGGTCTCAGACCTTCTTTAACCCATGAAAGAGCATACCTCTTGATCTTCTCATCTAGAAGACTATGATTCTGTAGCCAATCTCTCAAAAGATCTTCTGTTTTTCTCAGATCGAAAAACCAGTGAATAGTAGTCTTATACACTGGTCTTCTGCCACATAATGCACATCTAGGATTAATAAGATCTGTAGGATCTAGAAGAGCTCCACAGTTCTCACATTGATCTCCTCTAGCCTCGGGATAGCCACAATATGGACATGTACCGATCACATATCTATCTGGCAAGAAAATCTTGTCATACTCACAGTATGGAAGAGTCTGTTCTTTAGGATATACAAATCCTCTCTCCTCAAGCTTTCTCATAAAATCTTGAACAAATTTTTTATGAATCTCGCTCTCAGTTCTCGAGTAATTACTCAGCCTAATATTCCATCTTTCAAGTAGTTTAACAACATATTCATGAGCTTGATCAGTAATAATCTTAGGATCAACAGATCTTTTTCTAGCCTCAAGCTCTATAGGAGTTCCATGCTCGTCAGACCCGCTTACAGATATAACATCCTCACCCAGCTGTCTAAGAAATCTAGTGTAGACATCTGCTGTCAAAAGATGTATTATAGTACCTAGATGAGGAACACTATTTATATAAGGCCATGCAGCTGCGATAACCCATTTGCCCATTTTACTCACTAAATACTTTTTTATACCCTGAGATTTTAAGCGTCTTACAAAATGTTACTACTCAGAGATGGATATAAACAAGACTCTTCTAGAGATCAAAAGTTTAAATAAAGATATCGATGAGATTGTGAGAGAGAAGATAGGTCTCAACTTAGATAGTTTTTTAGATCCTGAGATATCAAGATCATTATTTGAAAAAACATTAAAAAGAATCTATAGCAACGTAGGACTTGAACATTTAGATCTTGACAAATTAGATGATTTTGATAGAATAATGACATTTCATCTAATGATGATATTTATAAATCTATTAGAAGATCAAAGCATAAAAGAGAAAATTATTGAGAAAGAGATTAACAAAATATCACAAACGCTACAAAAATTATTAGAGAGAAAAGAGATAAAAACAATAATTGAGTTAGCAAAATCATTAGATATAGAAGCGTCATTAATAGAAGAGCCTCAGATCATATATATAGCAATTGATGATAGATATAGAACTCGTGCTATAGTTAATGAAGTAAAGATCGATTTTCTAAACTTTGTTAACATAATAAAAATACTTAAGACACAAAACGTTGAAAAATATGATCTTATGAATCTATCTGTCTCAAAAGGATACGTCTATATGCCCTTATACTCAGATAATGATTATCCATCACTCTATAGTCTTCTAACAGATCTTGTTAAAATAAAGATTAAAGATAAGATCAAGAGATACTCTTATTTAATCGAAACATTGGTCTTAGAGGATTATAGAAAGAAATTAAAAGAGTTAGAAGAAAAGGTCAGAGGAGTTAAAAAAGATCTTTACATAAGATCTATGGTGAAGATAGTAAAGAAAATAGAGTCTTTAGAAGTAAGTGAAAGAGAAGATCTTTTTCCAAAATGTATTAAAAATATTATCGAAAAAATTAAAAACTATGAAGAGTTCAGACCTGAAGAACTTTATTTATTAACAGTTTTTCTGGCCTATGCAAAGATTAGTGAGGAGAACATATCAAAGATCTTTGGAGAAAATCATAAACATCTGAATCTGATCAAAAATATTGTAAAGAGAATAAATGAACATAAAAATAGAGAGATCTATTATCCTATTCCGTCATGTTCATATATAAAAAATGTCTTGAAAATAGTAGACGAGGAATGCGAATATAAGAATCCTCTGAGACATTATCTCAGACTTTTACATAAAGAACTAGAGAAATCGTATGATGAAGAAGAAACCTAGATCTTGTTAATAGATCGTAGTTATATTCTTAGAGACCATATTAAAAAGCTTAATACACCAATGATCAATGAGATCTTTGTTAAAGATCTGCTCATCCCTGCCTTATGTATCGCCTCATTCAGATCATTAGATCTAAAGATCATCTGTGTAGAATATATTGCTATGGCTATCGTGAGTAGAGATAATGCAACAAAATACATTGAGAATCTTATGTAGAACATTAATATTAATATTACAAGGATCATTATTTCTATAAGTAGCGCTATTAAGGCGGCTTTTTTATATCCAAGCTTCACAGCTAATGTTTCTGCTTTAATAATTATGTCTCCTTTAATATCTTCCACACCTTTTATTATCTCTCTTGATAAAGTCAGTAAAAATGCGAATAATGATGGATATGCGATATTTAGATTAAAGCTTTCTAAGCCTGAAAATTTTTCTGCGTAAGATAATGACCCATAGATCATCAGGTTGGCTGTTGCTAACGAAACAAATATGTTTCCTATAAAACCTTTTCTTTTAAAAAATGAGTTGTATGACTCTACAACAAATATATTGAATAATACGAATAATGTCGTTAAAAATCCTATGAGACTTATAGAGTAAACAAAAGCTGAGATATACATTAAAATATACGCTATTCTAGCAGTCTTAGGACTAATATCTCCTCTGACCAGAGGTCTCCACGGCTTAGAAATCTTGTCTGTCTCAATATCATAATAATCGTTTGAGATGTATCCTGCTGAGGCGACTAAAAGAGCAGGGATCGATACATATAAAGCCTTCATAAGAATGACGCTTAGATCATTATATGAAGAGAGTTCTGCCACTATAAATACGCCTGTCAACACACCTATAAATGATAATAAGATGTTATGAAGACGTAAAATATTGATCCATGCCAATATCTTTCTTAATATCAATTTCATACCTCTAAAACAAGATCTTTAGATACATAATATTTATGACCTAGCCAGTCCCACACGACCCTAATTGTCGTCTTAGGATCATCTCTATTGATCATTGATTTGTTTATTGTAAGAACAATTTTATCTGAGAATTCTTTGGATCTTGCTATAGAAATATTTCTGCCTCTATTAATTGCCACCGCAAGAACTTCTTTAGGAGAAATATCACCTCTGTTCTCTAGATATATGTTTACAACATATTCTGAAGATGTTTTGTTAATCTCAAGATCTTTTATAACAAGATCTGGCTCTTTAAAAATTTTCTCGCGAATAATATAGAGAGGCATTAAAACAGATCCCTTCACAACTTCAATAGAGATGCCCTCTAACAACACATCTTCTTTAACAACTTCTTCTAAATTTTTTATCTCATAAACATGATCATTTATCTTGATATGAGCATTAGACTCTAATGGTGCTAAAACTGTTATAAACTGTATCTTGCCTGACATATTCTTCTCATATCTGATAACATGTCTACTATTCTCTTCTAAAACTTTAGGCTCATAATCTAGAAAGACGATCCTATCTCCTCTCCCGCTATCATATAATGTGTATGTAGAGAGAAGACTGATATAGTCAATATTAAGAGGCTCTCCGCCCCAATATTCTATGTTAAGATCATTAATTACATCTGCAACATTTTTAATAGGCGTAAGATCATAAGACAACAATATATATTTTCTATTTTTATAATATATTTCTCTGAAAGGTTTTAATACTCTCGATATGTTTACGCCATTTAAAGTTATTTTCCATCTACAGCTTCTATAATCAACATCTTTTGATAAACTGATCAACATATACAGATGTAGATCTTCTAATCTCTCTCTATAATACGAGTAAAGCTCTAGTCTAAAACTTTTAGAAGCATTTCTGATCTTTTCAGAGACACTATGAGAAGAAATATAGACTGTATCACCATTCAGCCACAATATTCTGCCCTACCAATAATAATAGTCACAGGATATATTTGTTGCTTATATATAGCCTTATAAGACATGATCTATAAATATCTGAAAACACATCTTATTTATCTCTTCTAAAGATCTTCAGGCATTCTAATTTATTGTTTTCTTCTGTTTATGTTTATAAACTTTCATATATATATATGGTGTGTCTATGTATAGTGTATATAGATTTTATATTTTCTCTATAGTTTTTCTGATTGTGATATCATTAGTCTCTGTATATTCTTCATCTTATAATTATGTTGTTGATAGAAAGATTTTTATGAATGGTTCTATAGATGTTGTTTATAAGGCTTCTTTTGAGAAGCCTAGAGTATTAGTTAAGATTTATAATGTTGATTATAATGATCCTGTTGTTTTAAGTATGTTCATATGGATGCCAAACGGATCTGTTGTTGATATTGGAAAAACATTTTTCAAAGGATCCTATGGAGAGATCGACTATAGATATCTAGCTAATGTATATGATGAATGGAATAGACATTTAAAAGTGATAGGTGCAAGACCAGGATCAATAGATATAGGATTGATATTATTAGGTACAATACATAAAAAAGATGGAGTATATACTTTAGCAACAGCTGTGCCATTAAACCCAGAATATATATCAAAAAGATTGGGAATAGAGATAACAATAAACAAAAAATTAATAAAAACATTAGATATTGAGGAGATTAAAAAGATCAATATATCAAAAAGATCAGAAGAAATAAAATTTTCAGAAAAAGAATCTTTAGCACCAATAGCTCATGCACAAACAACATGGCCTCCAAATGAGATTATAGCCTATTGTCCTGATGGCGGATGTTGGGTTTGGAGGTTGGATGAATCTAAGGTGGCTTATAATGTCGATATTCCTCTCGTAGCAACAGCTATAAATTATAGATGGGATAGAGTTCACGGTCTGACTCTACGTGAGCATGTTGTTGCAAATAGTAGAGCTGGTGTAAATGTCGTATTTGGCATAGGCGCTGGCATTGGTGATAAAAGTCAGGTAAGCTCAGGATCAGTAGATTATCAAATATTAGGCTATGATATAGTTTTAAAAGACGAGACAGCTGCAAGTCTAGATTTCTACAGAGCATTCTTCTCCGGCGCAGATTTTAATGGTGAAAGCATCCTTTATGTAGGTTTCAAAGGTGATATAGCCTACGTAAGATATGTATTAGCATTCTGTGGCTATTGGTGCTCCTATACAACTATATATGCAAATACTACTATGGTAAGACCTCTCAATGGAGGACCATTGACAAATAATGTTGCTGTAAGTGGTGCGGTCTCAATGTATGATTATAATAATGTTATAAATCAGGTATATAGAGGTCTGTTAGAGACAGGATGGTTTCAGTCTCCATATAATATCTCATATGGCGTGGTTTATGTAGACACTTTTATAATAAAGAGTGAACAAAACACTCTGCCACAGCTTACATTATCTGTTGATGTTATACAAATGCTGATCGCGCTGAAAGTATTAAGATCAAGACCAACTTTTGGTTCTCTAGCGCTTATTTTAGCTGCGACAGTTGGTGTAGATCCTTATATAACTAGTAATACAGAGCTACTTGGCGTTGCCAATGTACTTCTTAGCGAACGCTGGGATTGGGCATATTATCTATACGCTAGATCTCCCGTGAAATATAAATACGGATCTAGTCAATATACTATAACAATGATGTTCGTAGATGTATGGGTTGATGTACCAACCAAGCCATATGAAAGATCATACTCGTGAAAAAGGTAGCTGTTTAATTTAATCTATTTTTCTATTATCTCTTTACGGTCTTTCATAAGTTCTACTTGATAAGAATATTTTTATATTTCTCTTTATCAATGATCCATAGACTAAGTTAGATATGAACAGATTGATTCATACATCTAATACATATCGAGATAATTGTGCTAATCTATTTAACATTTTCATCTTCTCATGATCACCAATCTTGGCTCTCTCAACAGCTTCTTCAAGTGTTAATATAGTCTTCTCTAAAAGATCTCTTCTAACTTTATAAGGAACACCGTCTTTGCCTCCATGAGCGTATGAATATTTGAATGGGTCTATAGGATGTGTAACAGGATCTCTGTTTGAAGGTGGAGTGTTGAATATTAGATCAGCAACTAACGTTAATGCTCTCATAGTCTCCGGACCGAAACCTTTTATCTGTAGGATCTCACTAATTTTCTCAGCACCTTTTAGCTGTGCCTCATTTAATGCCTTGATCATTTCATCTGTTATATTAATAGGTCTGTAATATGGTATAGAAAAGATCTTTTTTTCAAAATATGTTCTCTTATTTTCTAAATGTCTTGTTAACTTTGTATATTCGTTTAAGCTCTTCAATCCTTTTAATAAAGCGTTTACCTCTCTGATCATTTTAATTATCTTTGACACATCTTCTTTCAAAAGATCTTCTATGACGCCTCTGACAGTCAAAGAATCATTGTCCACAAGATTGAGAGGATTCTCAATATTGTTTGAGGCAACACCTGAGTGAGGATCTAGTAGCTTCGTCAGATCCGCAGTCATGTGGTTAAGATGATATCTTCTGGCCATTTTTATAGAAGGCTTCATACCTTGTTGTATAATTGTCCAGCCTCCTCTCTCTGAGATAAATAATGCGTGATGATATAAAGTATATCCATCTTGAAGAAGAACCGAATCTATTTTAGCACCTATTCTACTTACGAGCCTCATTTTATCAATAAAATCTTCTCCTAATGATAATCTTTTGACTGCCAAAGGAATCTCATCAACTACTTCTTTAGAATGTTCTCCTTTTCCGCCTAAAACTAGAAAGCCAAGATCTTCTTTCCAAGTAATTTTTTTAACCACAGCTGTGACAACAGTTGTAGACCCACTGCTATCCCAGTCCATACCGATCACATTATTAAAAGCTTGAAACCACAGAGGATCTGAGAAATACTCTATAATCTTATCCGGACCGTGTATCTCATACATCACTTTGAGTATAGCTGAGGCAAGCTTCTCCATGTAAGCTAAAAGCCATTTAGGCACGTGACCATTGTGAAGAGGCAGGTCTGATATTCCACTCATTTCTAATAAGAATCTTGCCACCAACATTTATATAAATCATGTTAAAAGAATATACGGAGGAATAACAATGGATCTTTATAAAAAAATTGATGACAATCTCTATGTAATATACACAGGTCCTGAGCCTTGTGAAGACTATATAAATTCTTATCTTCTAGTCTCCTCACTTAAAAAAGCTGTTATAATAGATCCTGGTCCACATAATTCTACAGACAAGATCTATCGAGTTCTTAAAGAGCTTGGCCTGGAGAAATCTTTAGAGCTTATCATACCCACGCACGTCCATTTGGATCATGCAGGCGCCTCTGCTAGACTGGCCAAGTTGACAGGCGCAGCTGTGATTGCTCATCCAAGAGGTATTCCTCATATAAAAGATCCTAGGAACCTCTGGGAGGCCTCTAGAAAAGTTCAGGGAGATATTATAGATGCTTATGGAAGACCTGATGATGGAGAAAATATAGAGTTGTTAGAGGCGAAAGATATGAGCATATTAGTATTAGATGATATAGAGCTTAAGATACTTCATAGTGTGGGACATGCCTCTCATCATATATCTATTCTATGGATCTCAAGATCATTATTATTCACAGGAGATTCAGCGGGAATATATCTTCCTGAGATAGATGTTGTTTTACCAACGACTCCTCCACCATTTAGATATGAGGCTTATATGGAGTCTTTGAAAAAAATGATTCATGAGAAGCCTAAGACGCTTGCATACACACATAAAGGAGTTAGAATTGATGGAGAATTTCTTACAAAACATTATGAACAGATGGAGACGTGGTTTAATATATTAATCTCTATGGATGATAACAGCTTAAATGATACTAAATATATAAAAATGAAGATAGCTGAGAAAGATCTTTTTCTGAGAAAATATTTAGAGATGTCTGAAGAGAAAGATTGTGTCGTCAATAAAGCTAATTTGGAGATGACTTTCAAAGGTTTTATAGAAGAGATTAAAAGAATAAAGTCTTTATGAAAATTTCTATAGGAGATGATAAAATGTCTTCTGAGAAGAAAAGGATCACAATAGATCTTGAGAAAGAAGCTGTGACATGCGGAGGCGTGGTAGCAGCTATTTTAACAAATCTAAAGAGAGTTAAGCCGGGAGAGGAACTATATGTGAAAGCAGGTGAGGATCAGATCAAAGAATTAAATGAGATCCTAGATCTCTTGAATAGACATGAAATAATCAAGATCATAACTAAATATTCTGATAGAGAGTATATACTTATGAGATTAAAATAATGTTAGAAAGATCTTGATGAGATAAGTAGATCTCTAATTTTTTTAATTGACATATACCATGAGCCTAGCCACAGGATCGACAATATGATGAATATAGTTATGAGAATAATATTTCTGAGCATAGGATCATTAATATATGAGATCACAAGATCTCTTATATATGTAAGAACCCATAAATATGTCAGCAGAAGAACTAGACCTGTCAAATATGTTATAAATAAAGTTGTAAATGAAGACATAATCTCGCTTCCGCCAGGACCTACAGGATCTTTGTTAACCAACTCTGACACTCAACATCATTTATATAAAATTAAGAGTTTGTTAAAATATTTAAGCATACAAAACATATGAACTCATCTTTAAAAATTTTCGGTTAAATAATAAATAATGAGACCCACAATATTATGAGTATGATGTTGAGGAGTTATTAATATGGTGACAAATCTTCCTCCAGAGGCCAAAGCCAAGTTTGCAAAGTATCAAGAGGCCAGAACTCCCGAGGAGAAGCTTCAGGCTTTACAAGAATTTCTCTCTGCAGTGCCTAAACACAAGGGGACTGAGAATTTAGTGAGATGGATCAGGCGAAGAATGGCTGAGCTGAGAGAAGAGATCGAGGAGAAGAAAAGATCTCAGCGAAGAGGCGGAGGACCGTCTTTTTTCATACCTAGAGAAGGAGCCGCGCAGATCGTTCTAATTGGTTATACAAAATCTGGAAAATCTACTCTGATGAAGACTCTTACAAATGCTAAAGTTGTTATAAGCGATATACCATATGCCACAAAGACTCCTGTTCCAGGTATTTTTGTGTATAATGATATACAGTTTCAATTAATTGATACACCTTCTATAGTTCCTGATGAAGATGTCAAGATCAATAGAAGAGTGATTGGATTAGCTAGAAATGCTGATGGAATTATCATGACAATAGATCTTTCTCAAGATCCTGTTGCACAATTTACTTCATTAAGAAATATTCTTGAGGAGGAAGGCATTATAATTACGAGACCTAGTGGTAGAGTAGAGATTGTAAAAAGTAGTGGCGTAAACAATATAAAGTTTGTTTTTATGGGAGAACTCGTTAATGCAGGACCTGAAGATGTGAAGAAATTATTAGAGAGTTATAAGATTTATAGAGCTGAGATAAAGATCATTGGAAAAGTTACTTTAGAAGATATTGAGAGCGCTCTTATGGGAGTAAATATTTATAAGCCTACAATAGTGATAGGAACTAAAAAAGATCTTGATGTAAAAGGAGATAATTGTAGAAGACTTGTAGAAGCTGTCGGAAATATGGCTCCTGTTATGTGTGTATCTGAGAAAGAATATTTCTCAGATGCTTTAGGAAGATATCTAACAGATCTTTTAGAACTAATTAGAGTTTATACAAAACCTCCCAATGGAAAAATCTCTGAAAAACCACTTATAATTAAGAGAGGCACTACAGTTATCGAGATAGCAAAGATCTTACATGAGGATCTTTATAAAGGATTTCAATATGCCAAGATTTGGGGGCCTTCTGCTAAATATCCTGGCATGAGAGTAGGAAAAGATCATGTTGTTGAAGACGGAGATGTAATAGAGATCCATGCAAAAAACATTTGATCGTCATATAGCTCCGAATTTTTTATTCCACTCTATAAAAACCTTGATCATGTCTTGAGATATGCTAGGACTTCTCTTAGACAAAGCGGTTTTCAAATGTTTCATTGATAAAGGAGGAGGCTCTTCAATAGATTTTTCAAACATCTCTTCAATACACATCTCATAAGCATCTCTCACAATATCTTTAATATCACTGGCTGAATAGCCTTCAGTAATTTCAGCAAGATAGTCAAAGTCCACGTCATCGGCTATTTTGATAGATTTTGTATAATATTTAAACAACATTTTTCTAGTCTCTTTATCAGGAGGCGGAACATATATTCTTTTTTGAAATCTTCTTATGAAAGCCATGTCAAGAACCCACGGCTTGTTAGTTGCTCCGATAACAAATATAAGTTCTGAAGAACCTTTTGTGTGTATGCCATCCATCTCTTTAAGAAATTGATTTCTTACTCTAACCTCCCCGCCAACCTCTGTCGAGTATATTCCCATGAGAGAGTCGACTTCATCAATAAATATTATCACAGGAACTCCTTTATTCAGCCAGATCTCTCTAGCTTTTGAAAACACTTTACTCACATTCTTTTCAGCATCTCCCAGCCATTTAGACATTATACTGGCAGCATCAACAGATATAAAGGCAGCATTGATCTCTCTAGCAATTGCTCCTGCAAGCATTGTCTTGCCATTACCAGGCGGGCCGAATAAAAGAACACCTTTAGACCATCCGATCTCTTTAGGATAAAGATCAGGTCTTTTAATAGGATATACAATAGATCTTTTTAAAACTTTTTTCACATCCTCGATACCAACTATGTCATTAAAAGTTATGTTAGGAGGTGGAGAGACTAATAAATCAATATCTACATCCTGGGCCTGAGAACCTTCTTGAGGACCTGAGGCAAGTTTTTGTAGATTCTTCTCTAGAAATTCAGCTCTTTTCTCATACTCTTTTATATACTCTATATATGTTTCTCTCATCATTATATCTCTGTTTAAAGTGATAATTTTTTTCAAGACCTCAGCAGCTTTTTTATAATATTTGATAGCATCCTCATATTTGCCTTTTCTCTCAGACATTATCGCAAGATCAGCATATTCTTTAGCCAGCCTCTCTAACGCATTTGTAGAATATCCATTCATCAAGACACCTCAGCAATCATCTTGATCATGACATTAATTATCATCAAAAAATCAAGATCTGTTAACTATTTTAATCCTTCCTTTTTTAACTAAACTATCTAATGCTGTCGAGACCTCCTCACGTGTATACCCATATAATTTACAGAAATCATTTATATCAAGAAAACCTCCTCTGGCGACTATATAGTCTAATAATTTGTTCTCCAGATCATCAATTCTTCTCTGAACATTAGCTGTAGAGATTTTTTGAACATCTTTTATAATATTATTATCTGCCTCTTTAGACATGCTAATTTTGTTGTCCTCAGGCGTCTTTTTAACGTCTGATTGTGTCGAGAATATCTCTGTGGGCAGTATTATCTCCTCGGAAAGATCTGTTGATATTAATTTAGATAGCTCTGGAATAAGTTTTGGAAGACTTGTGTCTACAGTCTTCACAGCATCATTAATTATCTTTTTCATCAGCTCCTCAGCCTCTTTACTGCTCAGCCTGATCTTCTCTGTGTCAATTATATTGGTGGGAACAGCTGTGCTGCCTAAGAGAGAGTTTATCTCTGAAGATATTTTATCTAGAGAGACAGCAACTCCAGGCACTATAGGAGCGACCACAGGCTTTAAATATTCTATTGTCTTGTTGAGAGATATTAGAAGCGGAGCCGCCTTATCAAGCTCGTTTAATGTTCCCAGCCTAACCTTGAGTTGCTCTAAGAAGTTGTGAGAAATCGTTAGTCTCAGAATTATTTTTCTGATCTCAACAAGCTCGTTGACATATATTGTCGCCTTAGCCATATTTCTCTGAGCAACAGATTTGACTGCTGATGTATAAAGATCCTCGTATCTCTTTTTTAACCTACTTAACACATCGCTTAGAGAGTTTATGGCCAGCTCTATCTCTATTAATAGACTTTCCAACGCTCTTCTAGCAGGAGAACTCTCTTTTCTAATGATCTTTAGGATCGGAGATATGATTACGTGCATAAATCCGAACTCCTTATTTCTCTTCTCTACATCACCTCCTAAATCAAGCAATAAGATCATCCTCCGCTAATTATTTTAAAACAATTGTTTAGGCAGTTATTATCACGTTGATAGGAGACTGTTGGGTTTGAGACTGAGCTGTCTGAGGCTGTTGCACAGACTGTGGAGATATTGTTGTTATCTGAGGCTGTTTAACTGGTGCAGATATCTCTGTCTCTAACTTCTCTATCAACTCAATATGCTTCTCAAGATCTTTTTTCTCTTCAATAAACTTGTTTTTAGAGCTTCTGAGCATATCAATTGATTGTTTAAATCTTTGTTCACTTATCTCTCCTGATGTATAAACGAGCTTCAGATGATTCATTGCTTTATCAACATGAAGAATCTCATCCTCCACCTCTCCAAGTCTTTTTCTTAAGACAGATCTCACCTGTTTAGCTTTTTCTTTTAATCTTGATAGAGTAGCCTCTATCTGTTTCTTCATCTCCTCATATGCTTGAGAGCTTATCTCTTTATTAAGATACAGATCTTCTATAGCTCTAGCTCTTTTTCTTGCTCTATCAAGTTGAGCCTCAACTTTTAGAGCCTCAACCTTCCACTCAGGCAATATGATCAGTCCATCATGAGATATCACTAGTCTCTCAGAACCTACATATTTAATCGAATAGTCCTCAGACACCACCTCTACTCCTGAGACGTTTCCATCTACATCAGAATAGATAGATGATAAAACACCGACGACTCTACCATAAGGATCTGTTATTTTAGACCCGAGATATTTCTCAACTTCTTCTATCGAAACCATATTAATCGGCCTCAGACTATCAGCTTTATAATATAATGCTTAAAAATCACATGTATAATGATAAACATCTGTGGAGAAGAAAAATAGAGAAAGATATGTAAAAATCACTTCTTTTTAAGAAGATATATCTTAGAGCCTACTATCATTCCACTTGGCACAAGAGCTATCGAACCATCATCTTTTCTAACGATTGTAAACATTGCTGAGATATCTTCAACAGTTCCCTGTTCGCCTGCAATCACTACGTAGTCTCCAATCTTAAATGGTCTTGCTATCAACAAGAATAATCCCGCAATTGCTTGTCCAAGCACTTGTTGAGATGCGAAACCTATCACGATGCCTAGAAAACCTCCTAAAGCTACTCCAGATGCTCCTCCAGCAACACCTCCCGCTATGCCTGCTAACAAAGCACCTATACCCACTATCATCATTATACTTCTAATGGCAGCTGCCGTTGGATGCGGATATCTGACTCTCATAGACCAGTACATGAAGTTAGCGAAAGATCTTACTATGAAATATCCAAAGACTAGAGCCAGCACAATGTTTATATATGTTCCATAGGGGTTTAGGACAAGCCCTTTAAAATCTATCATAGACCTCAAAACCTCTGGAAGCACGCTGTTTATTATAGCGCTAACTATTATATAAAGAGCGATCCATACTATTAATGATGTTAGACTTCCTCTGATTCCTCTTAAAACTTCTTCTCTTTCTTTTTGTTCACTCATAATATTCGCCACAATGTTTTTTAAAATATTTTTAAATTTTTAACATATCGATTATTCATGATATTATTAGGATCTTACAGCTGAAAGCCTTGCTTTTTAAGGCGGGTAGGAGGTCAGATATATCTAAGGATCAAGGCTCTTTTTAATCCGCTGACAACATTTTTATTATCTTCAATCTCCAACGTGTTACTCTCTGATCTAATGATCTCTAGACCTCTTCTCTCAGCCTCTTTAACAAAGCTGTCTATAGGGGCAAGCGGAAGATTTATACCTTTGATCCAGTAGTGTATAGGTATAAATATTTTTCCTTTCATCATACTAAAGATCTCTAAAGCCTCCGAATGATCTATTGTGAAAGTTCCTCCCACAGGAAGTACAACTATGTCTACTTCTCCAATTTTTCTAAGCATTTCTTCATCAGGTATGTGGCCAAGATCTCCTCCATGAAATATGTCTAATCCTCCTGAAGTAGTTATTTTATAAGCTATGTTAAGACCTCTTCTCCTTCCTCTCTCTTTATCATGAAAAGTTTTTACACCTAAAATCTTAAAAGGATCTGCCTCAAACACTCCTTCTTTCATTTTAAATATTTTACTATCTTTCTTCGCTACAACATTTGAGGCGTTATGATCAAAATGATCGTGAGTGATCAATATATAATCAGCTTTTATCTCAGGTCTTTTAATACCTAGAGAATAGCCGTCATGAGGATCTATAACAAGAATTTTTCCTAAACTCTCAATACTTATACATGCATGACCATGCCAAGAGATCTTTACTATAGAAATTTTAGACACCAGAATTAATATTCTAAAAGAAAATATTAATGGATACCTAACTAATTTAATATTTTATAAAAATATGTAGATGAGGGAGTTTATAATGTCGAGAGAATATCCGGTGTCTTTAGTGTTTGCAGATACAAAAACATTATTATCACTTGTCGACGCCGTATCTTCACTTGCTGACGATGTATATATAAACATATCTGAGGAAGGTCTTTTAAAGATTATAGCTATAGATCCTGCCAAAGTCTCAATGATTGAAGTAGAGTTTCCTCAAGAAAGCTTTCTCGAATACAAAGTTCAGAGACCTCTTAGAGTAGGGATCTCAACAAAAAATCTTTCCACAGCGATGGAAGATGTTAAGAGACAGAATAGAGTCTCTTTACAGGCTGATGAAGAAAACATAGAGATCATGATTGAAGGAATACCTCGAAGAAGATTTTTATTCAGAAGCTTAGAACTACCTTCAGAAGAGATACCTAGACTTGAGATTGAGTATCCTGGTAAAGCATCTGTACAGCCAGATCCTTTTGCTTCAGCTCTATCAGATCTTACTGCGATAGCAAATTATATAACATTTAAATTAGACCCTAACATGTTAGAGCTTAGAGAAGCAGATACTCAGAAGAGATATGTAAGACTTACAAGAGAAAACGGCTCTCTTCTAGAGTCAACAGCATCAGAGGAGGTCTCAGCAGATTATGACGCATCATATCTATCACCTATATCAAAACTTGTTAAAATATCAACAGCTGTAGACGTATGGCTTGGCAGTGGAATACCTCTTAAATTAGAGATGGGTCTAACACCAAGCGGGAAAATAATATATTATCTGGCTCCTAGAGCATAAAAATTTTAGTAGAAAACATATTAACAATATAAACTTTATTTTGAATATATAAAAGGAGAGGTGAATATCTTGAGTAGAAAACCTAGAGGAAGAGGGGAAGAGATAGATGATAAAGATCTCAGGATCTTAGAGATACTACAGAAGAATAGTGACATAACATTTACTGAGCTTGGTAAAATACTTGATATAAGCCCTTCAACAGCTTATATAAGAGTTAAAAAACTACGCAAAACAGGATATATCAAAAAGACTATAGCTTTGATAGACTATGATAAACTAGGCTTCAGAATAAAAGCATTAATATTTATAAAAACAGATCCTAAGAAGATGGAGGATGTAGTAGAATCATTAAAACGTTTTGACAAGATCGTGTCTATATATGATGTCACTGGTGAACCTACCGTGGTAGCTTTTGTCATTGTAAAGAATCATATTGATCTGGCGAAGATATTGGACGACGTAGGAAAGATAGATGGTGTTATATCAACAAGTACTATGGTTATAATGAGAACATTTAAAGAAGAATATGAGCTTTCATTAACAGATATAAAATGAAAATAATACTGACTTTATAAAGAACGTTCGTAAGATATGTCATGTCTTACCAAGTTCTTTTAAATGAGAAAGGATCTTTTCTTTATATGTGGTTGGCAGATGAACCTCTATATCAAATTTATATCTCTCTTCATCTGGAGATTTAATACCTGTTGATGAAATTATTACATATCCTTTCTCTAAGATTAGCTTGACTCTGTTTAAATCTCCCTTTTTAATAAGATTATCTACATAAAGATCAAAGTTGTTATATTTTAATAACTCTGATGCTGAAGGAGTATATCCACATACTATACATGTGCCATCGCTCATTAATGAATTAAATTTACATCTAGGACATTCTGGAGGTATTTCTGTCCCTCTAATCTGTATCCACCATTTCACCCATGCGCCTCTCATGATATTTATAAGATCTTCTCTGCCTCTGTCTTTAGCAATTTTATATAGAGAAGAGGCGTAAGAAAGTATCCACGGACCTGCAGAGGTTGTCACATACTCTAACATTTCATTTGACAGAGAGACTCCTGATTCTATAATCATTTGAGCGATAATTGTTCTAAGTCTCTCTATGTTTCTCTTGATCCTGTTAGATAATCTATCCATGTCAGGTCTCTTATCTTCCTCCCATAAAAGCTCTACAATTCTCTTGATAATATCTTTTAACAAGCTTTTATCAAGATTTAAATACTCGATCTCAAGTTTAACAGCTAGATCATTTAATCTCTCATCAATCCACGAATCAATATCAAAACTTTTTCTCTTAGAAATCTTTGAAATACTCTTAGAACTATTCTCTATACTCTCTTTTCTCACTTTTTTCTTAGAAGAATCTTCTTTTTCTTCTTTTTCCTCCTTTCTCTTTCTGGGCATAACCGAAATTATATTAACTTACAAAATATATTATGATTAAAACTGATCATTTATATATTCTGATCTTCTGAATAAAACTCCACGACTATTTTCACCTTGACAGTCTGAGAGGAAAATGGAGGAATATTCTCACCAAGATCTGTGGCGAAAACTATGGTATTGCCCATAGAGTCTTGGAAACTCACTTCTGCCACATAAGTTTTCTTAGGCTCTGACGTGAGACTTCTCATAAGACCTTCATATATTCTTGAGAGAGCCATTTGAATAGCCACTGGGCTTGAGAAATCCTCAGGTCTTAATCTAATATCTTTGAAAATATTTATCATCTCACCTATTCTAGCTCTTCCAAAAAAGATCGCTCTGTATACAGGCTCTTCACTCATGTTGACAAGCCTCAACTCAATATCTGTTAGATAAAATATATACTGATTTTTAATGAAAAATTTTGGTGGCTAAAGTTTGTGGAGAATAATGAGATGAAAGAAGATTTTCAAGTCACACCTTGGGAGGTAAAAGGGAGAGTAGACTATGATAAATTAATAAAGATCTTTGGTACACAACCTTTGAACAAAGAATTGCTGAATAAACTCGAGAGAATATCTGGAAGAGAGCTTCATATGTTTCTTAGAAGAGGCGTCTTCTTCTCTCACAGAGATTTTGATAAGATACTTGATGACATCGAAAATGGCAGAGGATTCTTTTTGTACACAGGGAGAGGACCTTCAGGTCCTATGCATGTAGGTCATCTAATACCTTTTATAATGACCAAATGGTTTCAAGAAGTTTTTAATGTAAATGTCTATATAATGATCACTGATGATGAGAAGTTTCTAGACGAAGAGAAGATGAGTCTAGATGAGGTGAGGAGATGGGCTTATGAAAATATTCTCGATATAATAGCAGTAGGATTCGATCCTGATAAAACATTTATTTTCTTAGACACAGAGTATATCAGAAACATGTATCCTCTAGCGATTAAAATTGCTAAAAAAATAAATCTGAATTTAGTTAGATCTGTGTTTGGATTCAGTGGAGACACAAATATAGGTCTGACATTTTATCCAGCCCTACAGATCGTGCCTACTATGTTTGAGAAAAAAAGATGTCTGATACCAGCTGCAATAGACCAGGATCCTTATTGGAGAATTCAGAGAGATCTTGCTGAAGGCTTCGGATATTACAAGGCTGCTGCTATACACTCAAAATTTCTTCCACCATTAACAGGGTTTGAAGGAAAAATGAGTACTTCAAGACCTGAGACGGCAATATTTCTTCAAGATGATCCTAAGACTGTAAGAAGAAAGATTATGAGATATGCGTTCTCAGGCGGCCAGCCTACGATTGAACTTCATAGAAAATTAGGTGGAAACCCTGATATAGATGTCTCATTTCAATGGCTTTATATGTTGTTCGAGCCTGATGATAAAAGAATCAAAGAGATCGAGGAGGATTATAGATCAGGAAGATTATTAACCGGAGAATTAAAAGAGATCTTGATCGAGAGATTAAACGATTTTCTAGAACAACATAGACAGAGAAGAGAGGAGGCTAAAGAGCTTGTGCACATCTTTAAATATGAAGGTAAGTTGGCTAGACAGATGTGGGAGATAATCTATGAATAATATTTTTTCTTAACAAAATATTATTTTGGATGATGTGCGACACGGAACTGATATATGATGAGCCGTGTGAGGACTGATCTTGCCAGAGACTTCGCTATGTGAAAAATGTGGTGTTAGAGAGGCTTTTTATATAAAAAGAGATTCAGGAGAGAAATTATGTAAAAAATGTCTCTATAGAAGTATTGAACGTAACATTATAAGAAGCTTATCTAGATATAGCGGTTTGAGAAGAGAAGAAAAAATTCTTTATGTAGACACTTTCATCCCAAATATCTGGGATGTTAGTCTACTCAAGATCATAATAAAGATCTCTTCTAATTATAAAAACCAGATCTATTTACTAACATTTCCATGGAAACAACATTTCTACAAAGATCTTATGGATAGCATCTTTCAGATAATCATAGATCCTGTGAACTACATTATGTTATGTAGCGAGGGATTTAATGATTATATTTCTTTCATCACATGTTTTACAAAGATCAGGTATCTAATAGGCGTTGAGAAAGCTCTTGATATGAATATAAAAAAGATTCTTATCCCATGCACACGTAATGATGTTTTTCTGAAAAACATCTTCTCATTTATATACTCTGTCAAAGAGATGATTTCAGAAACCTATCCTCAAAGAGCTTTTGATGAGATAATAATATCAAATCCTATCTATAATTTAATAACAGAAGATCTTATAGCATTATCATTAACAGATGTAAAAGATGATCTTGTGCTTGAGAAATCTTTACAACAATTTTTTTCTTCTATAGATCATAGGATAAAAGAGTTTCTCTCAAAATTTTTGAACGACGAGATCATAAGAGAGCTGTATACATTAGGTCTCTCATCTAGAGAGTTTATGTTCTCACACCCTAATCTTATGTCTAAATATTATTCTCGATATAAGAGATGTAGAATTTGTTCAGCTCCTATAGATAATGAAAAACATCTCTGTAGATACTGTTTAACTCTTCATTCTAGTTTTGAGAAGATCTCTAAGATTTTTAGATAGATTAAAACATCCCTCGCCTCTTTCTATAAGACCTTTCTTCAGAAGCTTCTCAAGAATAGGCGCAGGATCATCTATTTTATATAATAATCTTATCTCTTTTAAAGCAATTATTTCTCCAACAGATATGTTTCTCAAGAAATAATCTAAGACGTCCAGCTCATTTTTGCTCAGATCCTCTGGCAGAACGTCTTTAATAAGATCTATGAGACTTTTTCTTTGATAAAACATGACCATTTCTAATATATTAAAAATCAATAAGATTAATATGTCTCAATAGAAAATTATTCTCTCCATATCTGTAAGAACTTTAGGACCTCTCTTATCTAATAAAACAAGCTCTTCTATTCTTATACCAACAAGATCTTTTATATATATGCCAGGCTCTATAGTAAAGATCATGTTTTCTCTTAATATATCCTGTGAATCAGGAGATAAACTAGGTTTCTCATGAACATCTATACCTACTCCATGACCTAATGAATGAATGAAATACTTTGCTAATCCTCTTCTTCTGAGCGTCTCTCTAGCAATATTATCTATAAAAGATCCTTTGATTCCTGCCGAGATCTTCTCAAGAGAATTATTCACGGCCTCGTTAACAGCCTCAATATATCCCTCATATGCTCCAGATCCTTTATGAACAATCATTCGTGTCATGTCGGAATTATACTCATTAATTCTAGCTCCAATGTCTATGAGAATCACATCTCCATATCTAATTATTCTGTCCTCAGGTTTTGAATGAGGATAGACAGAGTTGCTGGCTGAGGCAACTATCAGTGGAAAAGCTTCTTCATCAGCGCCATAGAATCTTATCATATATAAGAGTCTTGCAGCAATTTGTTTCTCTGAGTAGCCTATCAACTCCTCGTCTAATAATTTTCTTAATGCCTTGATAGATATCTCAGCCGCTTTTGATATGATCTCTATCTCATAAGATGTCTTCACAGATCTTATGTCGAGAACTTCATTTCTTATATCTATACAATATTTTTTTAAAACATCTCTTAGCTCGTCTGAGAAAATCATATTTATATCATCATATCCACATCTAAGTTCTTTCTCTGATGAAACTTTTATCTCCTCAGATATTATCTTGTTCAGATCTTTGTCTAACACATTTATATCCTCAGGCACTTCTTGAAGCTTATATCTATAATATGCATAGATCTTTAGATTAAAGCTTTGATCAATATTGCTCTTGATGATATCATATGATCTATAATATTCTAAAAGTGGTGTGTAGTATCTTATCTCTCTTTCTGAGATATCTATGATCAAAAGAGATCCTCTTAATCTAGAAGCTCCCAGCCACGTCTGGTTTGAATCATTTAAAATCATTATTTTATGAATATTATTTCTCTCAGAGAAATCAGTTAATCTCCTTAGATTCTCTTGAAAAACTTTGGTTTTCAAAGATATGCTCCCTCTTAATTATTTATGATCTAACATATATACCTGTTGAAGAGCTATAATATTTAGATTTATTAATATTTTATCTCATAAAATTATAGACAAAGAAAACTTCTCATATGAACATGTGGGAGGCTAAATGCAGAATCAAAGACTAACAGATCGATACGGAAGATCTGTTGATGTTCTTAGAATAACAGTGACTCATAGATGCAACTTTAATTGTATATTCTGTCATATGGAGGGTGAAGATATAAACTCTAAAATAGAGCTTGATGTAGAATCTATAGGTATTGTGGCAGAAGCTTTCTCAAGAATTGGTGTTAGAAAATTTAAGATAACTGGTGGAGAGCCTCTTCTACGCAGAGACATAATAGATATTATAAAAGTTATTAAAACAAGAACTTCTGCCGAGGACATATCTCTTACTACAAACGGCTTTCTTTTAGAGGAGCTGGCGAAAGATCTTAGAGATGCAGGAGTTGATAGAGTAAATATTAGTCTTCATTCTCTAAACAGAGAGATCTTTAGATATATTACTGGGAGAGATTATTTAGAGAAAGTTTTAAGAGGAGTTGAGTTGGCTAAAAAAATAGGATTCAAACAGATCAAGATTAATGTTGTTGTTTTAAAAAATCTTAATGACAATGAGATCGAGAGTTTCATAGAGCTGATCAGAGGAAGAGACGACATGGTTCTACAATTCATTGAGCTTCATCCAGTAGGTTCTGGTGCAGAGATTTTTAAAGAGAAATTTGTGCCTCTAAACATTATTGAGAAGAAGATTATTGAGAAAGCTGATAGACTTAGAATCAGAGTCGAGATGCATAACAGACCTCTTTATCATTTAATAGAAGGAGGCTATGTAGAGTTTGTGAGACCTGTGAGCAACCCGATCTTTTGCGCCGGATGTAGAAGATTGAGACTTACTGCAGATGGATTTCTCAAGCCATGTCTTATGAGAAATGATAACATAATTGATCTTAAGCCTATCTTATTTAATGAGGACCTCACTAGAGAAGAGAAGATAAAAAATATAATTAAAATGATAACATTGGCAAACGATTTAAGAGAGCCTTTCTTTAAATGGAGGATTGATAGAACTCTCGATTTAATTGCTGAGAAATATTTTACAATAGACAAACCTCGCGGGACAATAAGAATAGAGATTCCCAAAAGATCTTTCTCATAAGATCTTTGTATAAGCTCTGAAATTCTTATAAAAAGATCTTGGAGATGTTAGAAGAAGTATTGAGATCTGACCTCCTTCTCGCCCTAAAGAGCGAGGTTTTAAGTTGTAATACATTTTAATATGTATACAACAAGATCTTTGGGGGTTTCATCATATATTTCATATGAGAACATAATTAACGGTAGCTTCATTTGGATGAGTTGGATAAGATATTTTCAAGAGCTTTAGCACCTAAAATCTTTGTTAATAGAGAAGTTTTAAGACCTGATTATATACCTGAACAACTTCCACATAGAGAAGAACAGATTAAAAGTCTTGGCATGATAGTTTCAGTGGCATTACAAGGAGAGAGACCTAGCAACTTATTTATCTATGGGTTAACTGGGACTGGAAAAACTGCTGTGGTCAAATATGTTTTGAAGAGATTAAGTGATAAAAGCCTAGAATTTAATAGACCTGTTAAATGGTTCTATATTAATACTAGAATTGACAATACTTCTTATCGTGTTTTTACGAGAATAGGCGAGTTATCAGGTTTGAAACTTCCTTTCACAGGTTTGTCAACAGCTGAAGTGTATAAGAGAGTTAGAGATTTTCTAGACTCTGAGAAAAGAATTTATATAGTTGTTTTAGATGAGCTTGATTTTCTGGCTAGAAATGAGAGTGATGAAGTATTATATAAACTAGCTAGAATAAATGAGGATCTTACCAAAGCTAAAGTAGGGATCATAGGGATCACTAATAACATAAGATTTGTGGAAAATCTTGATGCAAGAGTGAGAAGCAGCTTAGGTGAAGAGGAGATGGTTTTTCCACCTTACAACGCTATACAACTGGAGGATATTCTACGTGAGAGAGCTAAACTTGCTTTCAAAGAGAATTCTGTCAGTGAGGAAGCTATAAAAATATGTGCAGCCCTAGCCGCTAGAGAACATGGTGATGCTAGAAGAGCCCTGGATCTTCTTAGAATAGCAGGTGAGATCGCTGAGAGAGAACAGGCTGAGAAAGTCTTAGAAGAACATGTTTATAAAGCTTATGATGAGCTTGAGAAAGAGAGAGTTATACAGCTGGTCTCTACATTACCTTTCCACAGTAGAATAGTTCTTCTCTCACTTCTAAAAATGGAGTCTGAAGGAGTTAATGTCACGACGGGAGAGTTATATATGGTTTATAGAGAGATATCTCAAAAACTTGGTATAGATCCTGTGACACAGAGAAGAGTTAGCGACATAATATCAGAGCTGGAGGCTCTGGGAATATTATCAGCTAGAGTAGTTAACAGAGGAAGATACGGAAAGACGAGAATATTAAAGATAACAGTGAATCCCTCTACTTTAATAGAGATCTTTATACAAGATCCTCTTATAAGAGATTATGTGGAGAGAGAATTAGAAAATCTGTTAACAACTGAACTCCAAGATTCATATAATACGCAAACTATAGATCTCTAGAGATCTCTTTTAGTATTTTCTCAGCGTTTTCTCTAAGAATTAGATGTCTCTCATAATCATTTATATAAGGACTTTCTAAAACAAGATCGATCTCTTCTCTGATTGTCGAGTTTAACACTACAGGATAGTCCGAGCCGAATAATATTCTCTCAAAACCTACTTCTTCTCTTATTTTCTTTACAATTCTCTCTTCATAAAATATAAAATCATTGACAGCTGAAGTGTCTGCATATACATTATCGAATTTCTTTAATATTCTGAGAGCCTCATTAAACCATATGCCATATCTATAAGCGCAATAAGACCCTATGTGAGCTAATATAATTATTGGCGAGTATCTCTCTAAAACTCTCTCTAGCTTGAGAGGATTAGCCCATTGAGATAAGGCAGGAATCTCAAAAGGCCCTGGATCACATCCTGTATGAATTATCATTGTCAGCTTATTTTTCTCTGCAAACTCCATAATTATCTCGAAACCATCATTATCCTCCGGATCAAAAAGTTGTAACGTTGGTAAAAGCTTGATCCCTTTGATGCCCAACTTATATAATTCTTTCAACCTTTTCATCAATAGATCTTCAGGAAGATCTGGATCAATAGATCCTATTGGGACAATTCTATCAGGAAATATTCTCCAGATCTCTAAGACATCCTCAGATAATATTCTCGCCTCAGGATATGATTTCAAAAGATCCTCGTAAAACATCTCCAAAGCCTTCACAATGTCTGAGACGCCTAATCTTCTATATATCTCAAGATCTAAGAGAAAAAACGTTTCTTCAGAGATCCTTCTCAGTCTCTCTCTAACTTTTTTATCATTAATTTTCTTCAACAAGATCTCTGTAGCTAAGAGAAATAGTTTATCAACACATGCATTATCAGCTTCTTTGATGATTTTCATAGGATCAATCAATGGATGAACATGAGCATCTATATACTTTTCTTCACACATCTACATTTCTCTCAATATTTGAATATTCTGAATTATATTAAATCTATTTCGATAATATTTTTAGATTAAAACTGATAAAAATAAACCTATCATAAACATATTATAAGTATAAATTAAAAGAGCATTCTATAGAAGTTTTTAAAAATTTTCTAAAATCTGTAAAAACTGTGGAGAATACAACGATTAAGATAAAGATCTTTTGTCAGAGTGAGCTACGATCGATCATTAGTCACTGGCTGCCCACTTCATCATCATAATAAATATTTGTACGAAAATTTAATTAAGTTTTTCATAGCCTTACTACTTTAAAGAGTTGTACTTGCCTCTTAATTTATTATGATCCATCCCGCCCTCTAGGGCGGGGTTTCAAATTTCTGGGTCTCAGGTGTTAGCTCTCTGGCGGAGAGATTAATGATTTGACGCCAATATGTGTTGCCAAATAGCTTTCTATCTTTTTTGTTCTGTTATCTTGTATCCTATTCTTCTCGTCATGTCTAATGCTGTATTTATGTCAACACTATTAACAGAATTGTTAAGACGAGGTTTAACAAGACAAATATAAAGTCTTTAGTTCTCAGCTTATTATCTGAAAAATTTATGTAATAATTTCTCAGACATATAAAGTTGGTAGACAAAGAGGTAACGATCATGAAGATCTTTATTAAGTTCTCTTTTAGATAGACAGCTATATATAAATATATAGGAAGATATATAGCCAAAGAATACGTTATGTTTAATGCTTTTTCATTTACTTTGCCTCCATAGATCTTTTTGATCAATGGGTATGATAATGATAATATTACGGGATATATCAATGTAATCTCGTGATCCATTATTATCCTTCGGGACATATATTTAGGTTCAAGATATATATTTTTGGTGTAATCTTATGAGAGCATCTGATGATCTGTTTCGTATAAAAGATGTTGATGCTTTACAAGTATTAGATTCGAGAGGGGATCCTACTATTGAAGTAGCTGTGATCACTGAAGGAGGTTTTGGAAGAGCAATTGCGCCATCAGGCGCCTCTAGAGGGATTCATGAGGCTTATGAGCTTAGAGATAACAATCCAGAGGTTTATAGAGGAAGATCTGTTTATAAAGCTGTTGAAAACGTGAAAAATTTTGTTAAACCAATTTTAATAGGCTTAGACTCTAGAGATCAGAGATATATTGATGAGCTTCTTATAAAAACTGATGGCACAGAAAATAAATCAAGACTAGGGGGAAACGTTACGACAGCCGTGAGTCTTGCCGTTCTTAAGGCTGCTGCTGACACTTATAAGATGCCTGTCTTCAGATATATAGGTGGCCTAAGAAGTTTTAAGATCCCTATTCCTATGATGAATATCATTAATGGCGGTGTACATGCAGGAAACAAATTATCATTTCAAGAATTCATGATTGTGCCAATAAAATTCCTTAGATTCTCTGACGCCTTAAGAGCTGGCGTAGAGATCTATAAGATACTTAAAGACGTGATCAAAAGTAAGTATGGAGCTTCAGCGGTTAATGTAGGAGATGAAGGAGGATATTCTCCTCCTTTATCAAAAACTGAAGATGCATTAAAACTTTTGAGAGAAGCTGTCGAAAGATCTAGATATAGTTTAGGAGAAGAGGTGTTTATATCACTTGATTGCGCGGCCTCACAATTTTATGTGAGAGATAAAGACGTCTATGAGGTAGATGATAAAAAGTTATCAGCAGAAGAACTTTTAGAATTCTATTTATATCTAATAGATCAATACAAGATCTTTTCTATAGAAGATCCTTTTCATGAAGATGATTATGAGAATTTTAGCAGGCTAGTCTCAAAAGTTAAAAACACAAAAATTGTTGGAGACGATCTTTTGACAACAAACATTAAGAGACTTGAGAAAAGTATTGAGAGAAAATCTGTGACAGCTGCTTTAGTAAAAATAAATCAGATAGGAACTTTCACTGAAACTATAAATTTTGTTGAATTGGCTAAGAGAAATAATCTTATAACAATAATGAGTCATAGAAGCGGAGATTCAGAAGATAATATCTTGTCACATCTTGCAGTAGGTCTAGACGCAGAATTTATAAAAACAGGAGCTCCTGCAAGATCTGAGAGAACAGCAAAGTATAATGAGCTTTTAAGAATAGAACATTACTTAAATGATGAGGCTGTTTATCACGGCAGTATCATAAAAATATGAAACAATTTTTTATGGTAATAAAATTGCTATCACTATAAGAGCAAAGCCTATAGCTAATATCGCTAGAGCGAACTCATGAGGTTTAAGTCTTAAAGTGAATCTTAGAAATTTTATGAAGCCATATACAGCATATACAATTAACACTATCATAATTATTGCTAGACCTGCTAAAGCAAGAGAACCTTTCACACCTCCTAAAGTAGATAATGTATTATTAATAAAATCTTTGATCACATTGACAGCATCATTAGAGCTCATGAGTGTATTACCCATATAATCTGCTTAAGATGAATAATGCTTAAAAACTTGTTGTACCATGATCTTTAATAGGATGATGAAGGTTAAAAGCTATGAAAGATGATTTAAGAGAGCCCTCTGATGATCATTTCCTCTGGTTTTAAAATGATAATTTAAATACAAGGTTTCAGATGAAGATTCATAATACTATTAGAAATAGGCCGTTTGATCAGGAGTTGGAAAATATTTTCAATGATATAAGCTAATATATTATTGGGAGACTGAACATGTTATTTGAGGTTTTAGCAGAGACTTTCGAGAGATTAGAAGGTACAAGCAGTAGAATCACTTTGACAAGTATATTAGCTAGTTTATTTAAAAAAGCTGACCCTGACGATATTGATAAAGTCATATATTTTATCCAAGGAAGTCTATGGCCCAGCTGGTATGGAGAGCCTGAGATAGGTATTAGTGAGAAGCTTCTTATAAAATCTATCAGTCTCGCAACTGGTTTCTCTGAGAACGAGGTTGAAAATCTATATAAAAAGCTTGGAGATCTTGGAAGAGTTGCTGAGAATCTTAAAATTAGAAAGACTCAATCAACAGCTCTCACAAGATTCATTTCTTCTTCAGAGAAAAAGCTAACAGTGTCTGATGTTCATTCTACACTTGTTAAGATTGCTAGAATGACTGGAGAAGGATCTAGGGATCTTAAGATAAGAACCTTCGTAGGTCTTTTACAACAGGCTTCTCCTAAAGAAGCTAAATATATAGTGAGATTTGTTGAAGGCAGACTGAGATTAGGTGTGGGAGACGCGACTATTATCGAGGCTTTAGCAGTGGCTTTAGGAGGAGGAGAAAGCTCTAAACCTGTTATTGAGAAAGCTTATAACATAAGAGCCGATCTTGGAGAGATAGGCAGGATACTTATTCGTGAAGGTATAGAGAAAATCAAGATTATAACTCCTTCAATTGGCATTCCAGTGAGACCTATGTTAGCTGAGAGATTAAGTGATCCTAGAGAGATATTAGATAAGGTCGGTGGAAAAGGAATTGCAGAATTTAAATATGATGGTGAGAGAGCTCAGATTCATAAGAAAGATGATAATGTAATAATATTCTCAAGAAGATTAGAGAACATATCTCATCAATATCCAGACGTTATTGAGATGAGCAGGAAATATATTAAAGCAAGAGAGGCCATAGTAGAGGGAGAGATCGTGGCATTAGATCCTGACACAGGAGAGTATAGACCTTTTCAAGAGCTTATGCATAGAAAAAGAAAACATGATATTTCAAAAATTATTGAAGAATATCCTGTTGCTGTAAGACTCTTTGATATATTGTATGTAGACGGAGTAAGTCTTGTGGACAGGCCTTTAATAGAGAGAAGAGAGTATTTAATTAAACATATAGAACAGAGACCTGAGTTCTCTATAGCTGAATATAAAGAGATCTCTGATCCAGACGAGTTAGAAAAGTTTTTCTTAAAGTCTCTGGAGGAAGGTAATGAAGGTCTTGTCATAAAATCTCTATCAGGTATTTATCAGGCTGGAGCTCGTGGATGGCTATGGATCAAGTATAAAAGAGATTATAAAAGCGAGATGATCGATACAGTAGATCTTGTTTTAGTAGGAGGATTCTATGGAAGAGGTAAAAGAGGAGGTAAAATAGGAACAGCATTATTAGCAGCATATGATCCTGAGAAAGATGTGTTTAGAACCATATGTAAAGTAGGCTCAGGATTCTCAGACTCAGATCTTATAGAGCTTAATAAGAGAATTGAACAGACAAAAATATCTCATAGACATCCTAGAGTAGTGTCTGAGATAGAGCCTGATGTATGGACTGTGCCTAAGTATGTTATGGAGGTTATAGGTGCAGAACTCACTCTCTCACCATTACACACATGTTGTCTTGATAGTGTGAGAAAAGGTGTTGGAATATCCATTAGATTCCCAAGATTCATCAGATGGAGAGATGATAAAAACCCTGAAGATGCCACTACAGAGAAAGAGCTTTTAGAAATGTATTTCAAACAGCTTAAGAAGATAGAGACAGAACAGACCGAGAAAACTATTTAAAAAGAATAATATTTAAAAATTGATTCTATAATAAATCAGATTTTTCAGCCAGCTTCTGATTTAGCAGCTTCCTGCGAAGCAGATGGTATTGTTGGTAATGCTGGGAAGCTCTCTTTAATCCTCTGCTCTGCCACTATCTTGGCTTCTTCTAATATCTTTCTCGCCTCTGGAGATGCATAAGTGGCTTCAGAGACAGGTGCAGCAATTCCTTCTCCAGTCTCTAAAACGACTTCTCTAAGACTCTCTTCTAACTCTAACATCTCATAAGAGAACTCTGGCATTAAACCTCTGACAAGTCCTCTAAGTTCTCTGACCACGCCTAACACAGGTGCTAAGCTTGCAAATGTGTCTCCTAAGAGAACTACTGTCTCGATTCTCATAGAGATCTGCTCTAAAGCAACTTGAACCATAGCTAGCTGTCTAGCAGCTTTTCTTATCTCTGCTATCTCATTAGCAAGCATAGTTGCTCTAGTATTATCTTTAGCAATGATTGCATCCACAACTCTCTCAAATAACGCTCTATCTCTCTCTTTCAATCTCTCCAGCTGAACCTCTATTCTTGCAGCCATAGATCTGATCTTATAGTTAGACATTAATAATTTGTATTTAATAGGCTCTTTCTTAGCGAATGTCTTTTTAATTTTCTCACCTATAGACTCTCCTCCCTCCCATCTTTTGCCAATATCTTTAGCCAGCCCCATACGCCGGGCCTCGATAAGAATGCTTTTAGTTTAAAACTCCTTAAAAATATTGCCCATCTTCATCACACAAAGATCTTGATAAGATCGTGTCTCGATAAATTTTTTGAATAAAAATATACGAAGATCACTATTCTTTTTGCTTAAAAACGTTCACTTGATAATAATCAATCTATTATATTAGGAACTCATTGTCTAAAGAAGATCACGAGTATAGTATCAAAAGCTTATATTTATTATTTAAGTCTACTTATGATATATATATAAGGTGATTTAAAGCTTGTCAAAGCCTAAGATTGAAGTGAAGATCGAGAATATAGTCGCCACAGTAATACTTAATCAGACATTAGATCTTGCTCTTATCGAACAAGCTATTCAAGATATAGAGTATAATCCTGAACAATTTCCAGGACTAATACTGAGGCTAGAGAATCCTAAGGTGACAGCATTAATATTTAAATCTGGTAAAATGGTTGTCACTGGCGCGAAAAAGACACAAGATCTTATAAGAGCGGTTAAAAAGATTCTTAAAAGTTTCATAAAAGGTGGAATAACAATAATGGAGAAACCTAAGATTCAGATACAGAATATTGTGGCATCAGCTAATTTAGGAGTTGAAGTCATTCTTGAGAAAGCAGCCTTTATGTTAAAAAGCTCTATGTACGAGCCTGAACAGTTTCCAGGACTAATATTTAGAATGACAGAGCCTAGAGTCGTTCTTCTAATATTTTCATCAGGTAAAATGGTTATAACAGGTGCCAAAAGTGAGGAAGAGGTTAATGAAGTAGTTTATAAGGTTTATAATATTCTAGACCAGTACGGATGTCTTAAGCCTCCTGCGAAAATAGAAGATCTATATAAACAGCTATAATCTATTGTCCACTAGATCTTAGGAGCTCTAATATTTTTCTCTTTACTATCTCAGCAACTATTTTACCATCTATTTTACCTCTAACACTCTCCATCACTCTACCCATTATAATGTTGAACGCTCTTTCTCTTCTTTTAATGATCTCTTCAGAACTTTTACTAATGATCTCATCAATTATCTTCTCAAGATCTTCTAATGAGATCCTTTTTATACTAAGGATTCTAAGGATCTCATCAACATTTTTATCTCTCTCTTTAATCTTGACCCTTAACACATCAGGTATCAGTTCTTTAGAGAACTTATCCTCAGAAAGAGCTCTGAAGATCTCCTCAAGATCTTTCTCATCTAATTGAGAGACATCTAAACCTTCAGAAGACAAAGCTTTTAAAGTATTAATTAATGTTGAAGCAATAAGCTGTGGAGAGATTTTAGGACTATACTTTCTCACAAGCTCCTCATACAATGCTATATAACGGGATCTTATTAAAGAATAGGCCAGATCCTTACTAAGACCATGTTCTTCAACAAATCTTCTCAATTTTATTTCGAAAGGTTCTGGAACATATTTCTCAGCCTCTTTAAGTAGCTCTTCATCAACTTTTACTGGGATAAGATCTGTCTCAGGATACATTCTCGCACTACCAGGTTGAGGTCTCATATATCTTGTGGTGCCATCCTCTTGAGCTGCCCTAGTCTCTTGAGGAACTCCTTCAAAGGCCTGATGAATCCTTTTGATTACAGCTTCAAAAGCTTTTAACACTTTCTCTCTTTCATCAATAATTATTATGAAACCATCTTCCTCATGTGATAAAGATAATCTTCTAAAGATCTCTTTTAAAAACTCTTCATCTATTCCATATTTAGGCAGTTCATCGCTATGTATCAACCCGCCCACACCTCCCCATGCTCTAGCATGATCAGCTAGCTCAGAGCCGAATCTTCTGTTAGGACCCAGCTCAAATCCTAATAATCCTTTGAATCTCTTCAGAGGAAGCGCAAGAGCTACTCCATTTTTCTCAAGAATTTCTCTGATAAATCTTGCGATCTTATTTTTATTATTAACAAAAAGATCTGTTATATCAACTAATTTATCTAATGAGATATCTTCTCTCGGAACTTCTCTCTCTAATAATATGTTCTTCAGCTGAAGCAGCCTGTATTGTCTATAGGCTTCTAACTCGACTATTTTTGATATAAGCTCAAGTTTTTGAACTCCTTTTATCTCTATCTTTGCTCCATTTTTAATTGAAATATTAAGATCCTGTCTTATGGTTCCTAATCCTCTCTTCACTTTACCTGTCAATCTCATAAGAACTCCGATTCTAAATGCCGTCTCCTCAGCTTGTTCCGGAGATCTTATGTCTGGCGCTGTTGAGATCTCTATAAGAGGTATGCCTAATCTATCTAACGAATATGTCACTATATTATCTTTCTCCTCAATCTTTCTGGCAGAATCTTCTTCTAATGCTATAGTCTGTATTCTCACAATTCCTTGACTAGTCTCTACATAACCTCCTAACCCAATGATTGCTGTCCTCTGAAAACCAGATGTGTTAGATCCGTCCACAACAATTTTTCTCATAAAATATATCTCATCAACTATGTTAGATCTTAATGCCTTGGCTATTGCCAATGCTATGACTAGAGCTTCTCTATTGACTGGATGTGGAGGTTCTTCATCGAGTTCTACTAGACATGAATATGATGGAGAGGCAAGATACCTATATAATCTTCCTCTACGAAACTCAAACAATGCAGCTGGATCTATTTCTCCAAGCTCGCTTTTTCCTACTCTAAGTCTTCTCTCAATAATTACAGCATTTTTATAAGGATCTTCCGCTAGCGACGTTGGGCATGAACAGAATAATTTAGTTTTTGTATCAAGTTGCTGATGAATCTCTAGACCTACTCTTAGACCTATCTCATCATAATTTAATCTGTAGCTCATAACATCACCTTAAAAAAAGATCTTCTGTTAATCTCGGGTTCATTTCATAAACATAGTTTGTCAACATGATCTTTCTCACAGACTCAATGTTATCCGTCCTATATAAAGTCCATGAAAGCTTTACATATGCTGTCTCTGGAAGCATGTCTTCACAAGGTATTACGCCGGCTCTTAACATCTCTCTGCCAGTCTGATAAACGCTTAGATTAACTCTTCCATAAAGTGTCTGTGAAGTGACTGCCACAGCTATATTATTGTTTATAGCCTTTCTGATCACAGGTATCATATATTCTGGCACATGACCAAATCCTGTTCCAGCAATAACTATTCCTCTATATTTCTTCTCGATAAGAAACTCTAAGATCTCAGGATCTATTCCTGGATAGCTGTATATCAAAGCCACTTTTTTATCAAAACCATTCATAAGAATAGGCTCCTCCTTGCTTCTGGGAATATATTCTTTTTCGATCAGCTCCATGTCTTTCTTAAAAGGATCTACCAATGCAAGAGGTCTGGAATTTATGCTTCTAAACGTGTCTCTACGAGAAGTATGCATTTTTCTAGTTTTCACACCACGACTTACAGCGATCTTTGTGTCAGAAGTCTCGTGATGCATAGCTATCACAGACTCTGCGAAAGGAGCTTTCACGGCCGTTATCACCGCACCTATAAAATTAAGTGCTGCATCACTACTAGGTCTATCACTGCTTCTCTGCGAACCCACAAACACAATGGGAATATTTTTTCTCTGAATAGCAAACGCTATTGCTGAGGCGGTAAAACTCATAGTATCTGTACCATGTGTCACTATAACACCTTTATAAGTCTCGTCTCGCATATAGTTATATATTCTCTCAGCGATGATCTCCCAATATTCTGGTCTCATATTCTCTGAAAGTATGTTAAATAATGTCTCACTCTCTATATATGCTATGTCGAGAACCTCAGGTATTGCCTCTATAAGTTCATCAACTGATGTAGAAGGTTTGACAGCACCTGTCTCATACTCTATTTTAGAGGCTATGGTGCCTCCTGTCCCTACAACTATTATCTTAGGAAGATCTTTTCTTTGAACAATTTTCTCAGAAGAGATCGAGCCGGCCTCGGGCTTTTTCATCTCTATTATCTCAAGATCTTTTATCTCACTATATAACACACCTATATTATAACCATTCTTAAGTTTGACGACAATGATATCAGGATCCGTAAAGACGTAAGGAGGCATGACAACTCCTTCTAAAATCTCATTTTTATAACGAAATCTGATGTAGAGACCGGGCTCTACACCAAGTATTTTATATGCTTTATTCAACTCATTCAACAGACTACCCATTTATATTGAGAATTAGATTGAATATTTAATCTATTCCAAATTATATAGGTAGCATCAAGATGAAAATAGGGATCATAGGTGCGGGTCCCGCAGGACTTTCTCTAGCAAGACTTCTGAATGAATCAGGTTTTCAAGTGACTGTTTATGAAGTTCAGTCAGAACTTGCTGTCAAACCATGTGGATGGGGATTCCCGCATATATCAGGCGAGGACTCTAGTCTCTTAAAACCTTTTATAAAAGATCTTGAGGATAGCATCGTGTGGGAGTACTCAGGCTACAGAGTTTATCTGGATGGATCTCTACTTTTTGAGAATAAAAAGAGAAAAGTCTTAGGATATATTATTGATAAAAAACTTTTTCTGAAGAAGCTCTCTGAAGGAATAGATCTAAGGCTTAGATCAAGAGCGAGATATGTCTCTGAGAACATGATCGAAGCCAATGGACTCAGAACAAAATACGATGTTGTTGTAAACGCCGGAGGCTTCTATAATCAGAAGAAAGATCTTGAGAAAATTCCTGCCATACAATATCATTTAGAAGGATCTTTCGAAGAGCCTGAGATACCTGAGTTATACTTTGACTCAAATCTTGTAGGCTATACATGGTTTTTCCCAGAGAATAAGAGAAGAGCTAGAATAGGAATAGGAGGCTACGCCTCTGTAGGAATATTAGAAGAGATGCTCAGAAAACTAATTATATCAAAAAACCAGTTTAGAAATTCATTGATCATTAGAAGAGAGGGAGCTTATGTCACGGTAAATGGAATAGATCATGATCTTGTTAAAGATAAAGATCCTTATCACATAGGTGAGGCTCTCGGAGCTGTAATGCCTGCCACAGGAGAAGGCATAAGACCTTCTATATATACATCAATAGCATTATACAAATCTTTAAAG
>Ga0081534_100030_pt1 | contig 60819 bp, 56 predicted proteins | sample MonGeyMetagenome_FD_71019 | JGI IMG/M metagenome (GOLD analysis project Ga0081534, IMG submission 71019) | Hypoxic/sulfidic aquatic microbial communities from Monarch Geyser, Yellowstone National Park, USA - MG (SPAdes) v1 (version 2) | ecosystem: Environmental > Aquatic > Thermal springs > Hot...
CTATCAGATGAAGGAATTGAAGTTGAAACTACTACTATAGAATCTTTAGGGAAATTCAGTGTAGTTAAGATGGACATTGAAGGGGCTGAAGGCAAAGTAGTGAAAGGAGACTGGTTAAACCATGTGAGAGAAATAGCAATAGAACTTCATGGAAAAGAGAACGTGAGGAAAATACCCGAAATTCTGAAGGAAAGAGGTTTTGAAATAAGGTTCATGAACAAGGGCCACATAGTCAAGAATACTATAAGGAACGTTATTCTGCACTTCCCATCATTCCTAAGAGCTGAAGCAAATACTAAAATATTTACTAAGTACTTGTTCGCAAGGAAATATGAGGTACCTGCATTAACAAAAGAGGAATATAAGATCTTGTACGGGAGAATAAAAACGTAGAGATTGATTACTCTTTCATAAACTGAATTTTTGTATCCTCATTTTTCTCAAAATGGGTAGAAGTTTAACGTATGACCAATATCTTAATTTAAAAATGTCGTACAGTATTGTAGTTAGCTGTTAAGCTAAGACAACTTGCAGGAACTTTACGCTAAGGGTTATATACTTCATGCTCTCCATAATTCTCTACAACTTATGGATACTAACTAGGGTTGAAGTCCAAAGCATGACCGCATACTTTTCCAAGCATATTGTTAAAACGGAAATAATAATAGTAAGCGGACTGGGGCCTCCTGAATAAGAAATTAAATAAGCTAATATGAGACCCTTAGTTTAAACTATAAGCTAAGGGCTAAAATTTGACCCAAAACAAAGCTATATGGTATTAAAGTTAATCAAAAATAAAAAATCATCAATTATATTGTTAATTATAATTGAAATGCTATACTTGCGGGAGTACTGTATACCCCGTAATGGTTATAAAAGATGTAAAATATTTTATATACTATAAATGCCAACTCTAGAGCTGGTTAATATTTGGAAGACGTTTGGCAAAGTACAGGTACTTAAAGGTGTAAATCTTAGGGTTGAAGAGGGTGAATTTGTTGTTCTTCTTGGTCCTTCAGGATCTGGAAAAACAACATTGTTAAGAATAATAGCTGGTCTTGAAGTTCAGGATAAAGGTCATGTAAAAATAGGAGAAAAAATAGTTGACGATCTTACACCGCGTGAGAGAAACGTAGCAATGGTTTTCCAGAATTATGCCTTATATCCTCATAAAACTGTTTTTGAGAATATCGCTCTGCCTTTGCAAACAAAAAAATTAAAAAGGGACGAGATTGAGAAGAAAGTTAAGGAAATAGCTGAATTGTTAGAAATAGAAGAATTGTTAGATAGATATCCGAGGCAGCTTAGCGGAGGACAGCAACAGAGGGTGGCACTCGCAAGAGCGCTTGTAAGGAGGCCACAGCTTTTTCTTTTAGATGAGCCTTTAAGCAATTTAGATGCAAAGGTAAGAATAACAACAAGAACTTTTTTAAAGAAACTGCAGAAAGATCTGAAGATAACAACTGTATATGTTACACATGACCAGTCGGAAGCTATGGCTTTGGCAGACAGGATCGCTGTTATTCACGAAGGTCTTGTTCAGCAGTATGATAACCCTCTTAATCTTTACGAATACCCGACAAATGAGTTTGTTGCTGGTTTTATAGGTTCGCCACCAATCAACATGATATCAGCTGTTGCAGAGAAAGGCAAAATAAAGTTGCTTAACGGGGAAATTGAAGCTTATACAGATTTTGAAGGTGAAATAAAGGTAGGTATAAGGCCCGAAAATATTAAGATCTCGGAAGAAGGACAGCTTTCTGGTAAAGTATTGGTCATAGAACCTCTTGGTTCAGAAAGCATTGTGACAGTAATGGTAGATGACCAGGAAATTAAGATAAAAACTTCGCCAGAAACAAAAGTAAATGTTGGAGAAAATATAAAATTAAAAATATCCAAATTTGTGGTTTTTAAAGAAGGAAAACTCGTTTATCCTAACCCTTCAGCCCTCCAACCCATAACCCCTTAATTATGTATTTTTGTAAAACAGCTGAAATTATTATTACAGGAATAGATACGAGCAATCCTGCAGCAGCAAGCATACCATAGTTTACTACTTCGCCAGAACCATAGACAAGCGCTGAGGCTACAAAAACAGTCGCAGTTTCTGAACCTGTTGGTGGAAAGTTAAAGAGGTATGGTGTTCTGCCAAGCGTAAGCGCAAACATAAATTCTGTATAGCTTGATAGTATCGCAAAGAAAGCTGCCACGGCAAGTGCTGGTCTTACAATGGGTAAAATTATGTCAAAAAATGCATCTATTCTTGATTTTCCATCAATAAGAGCTGATTCATCTATTTCTTTAGGCACGTCATTATAGAAACCTGTCAATATCCAAACAGAAAGCGGAAGAGTAAAAATTGGATATATGAGCATTAAAGCCCACCAAGTATTCGTAAGACCCAATTTCGTTATTAGCGTATATATTGGGACAAGATATACCATCGACGGAACGGTATAAAGGTATAATGCCCAAGCAAGCAGTTTTGTACCTCCTAGTTTAAACCTAGCTATTGAATAAGCGGCTGGTGCTGCTAATATTATTGTTAACGCTGCTACAACAGGCGCTACTACAAGGCTTACTATGAGGTAAGGCGCTCCTTGAGAAAGAGCCATAGAGAAGTTCTTTATAAGTCCTTGTATTGGATGATGAGGAAGCAAGCTCATGACTATTCCAGAATAATGCATCGAGGTTAATAAAGTCCAGATTATTGGAAAGAATGCAAATGTAACGCTTATGATTAAAATCAGGTATGCTAGCACCAACGAGATTTTTGGTCTGATGTTAAACGAGGGGAAAGAAATCCTGAGCTTAAGATGTCTTTCTTTCTTGCTTGCTTCTAACCCAAGTCTGTTTTCGAGCCCCATAGCTTTTATGAAAAGTATGCCTAAAACTGTAGATATGCCTGCTAAAATGACTACTGAAGCCATTGCTATTCCTTGGTAACCCGGGACAAAGGCATAGATATAGGCATAATATACTAGAAGAGCGTTGCTAGGGTTAAAGCCACCTGAATCTATAACAAAAATTACGTCAAAAGTTCTAAAGGCTGTAATAAGAGTCATCAGAACAGCTACTACTACAGAGGGCAGTATTAGCGGCATGGTAACCTGAGTAAACATATATGATGTTGAAAGGCCGTCAACCATCGCGGCTTCTTTTAGTTGCGGAGGAATTGCCTGTACGCCTGCAAGCACAAGCAAGAAAGCAAAAGGGGTTGTTTGCCATATTGTTATTATTATTAAGGAAAGCAGCATAACATGTGGATCGGCCAACCATCCTACAGTCGGGAAATGTAACAATCTCAAAAAATAATCAAGCGGGCCCACAAACGGATCCATTATAATTTCCCATACTATTGCTACAACAACTGCCGGCAACATTAAAGGCGAAGTTAAAAGTGTGGTAAAAACTGACTTACCGCGGGGTATCCTTTCTATAGACAGGGCTAATAATATAGAAAATACGATATCAACCGCTGTTACTGAAAATGCAAATATAAGAGTGTTAATAAACGTTTTTAGAAAAAAAGGGTTTTTAAAAAGCAGCATGTAATTTTCTAAACCAACAAAACCAGCAAAATTGTACAGTAGTCCTACTTTTGAAAAGCTTAGAATTATTGAATAAATTATGGGATAAAGGGTAAAAACAACCAAATAAATAATAAAAGGTAAGGCTAATATTAAAGCTGCGTTCCTGTAGCTCCAGTTAGACATACGTTATTTTGAAAGGTACTGATTTATATATGTTGCCCACTGTGAAGCTGCTGTATTAAGAGCTGTATACGGGTCGTTTGTTACACCTGTTAGGTAATTGTATATATTATGGTTCAAAACGGGCATCAATTCAGAAGATGTTATCGGCAATGCTGGTGGATTAGCATATGCTACTTGAGCCGCCTTTGTGTAGAAGGACCACTCTTTTGAATATGTACTGTTGCTGGCTATTAATCTTATAGCACCAAGTTCATCAGGTGGGAATCCTCCTCTATAGTACAAACTTACAGCTTCTTTGTCTGAAGTAATAAATTCTAGGAACTGAAAAGCAAGCGCTTTATGAGCTGAATATTTAGCTATACCTAAGAATGAACCTCCGGCTTCAGCGTAACCTCCTGGAAGTAATGCCATTGAAATTTTCCCAGCTATAGCCGGATAATCGGATGGGTTATTAAACGCATCATAAAAGCCTGACCATCCTATTTCCATGCCTGCCTGACCTGATCCAAACAAAGACTGAAGGTGGCTGTAGTCAACTATCAGAACGTTTGGCGGGGGCTCGTATTGTACCAATTGTTTTAACGTAACTAAAGCTTCTACGCCTGCAGAATTGTTAAACGAAGGTTTTAGCTGAGGTGTAAAAAGAATGTTAAACGGGGGCAGACCTCCTTTTGTGCCACCATTAAGTGTTGAATTTTTCATATACCACCAGTAAAATATAGCTGGGTAAGTATCTATTAGCCCGTGGCTTGGATTATCATCGACGATTATTCCATATTGCGCAGCATGATGTTGCTGTATGAACTGTGCTGCCCAGACAACTTCGGTCCAGTTCGTCCATTCGTTTGGATTAAACGGCACTCCGTACTGTGCTTGAAACTCATTAGCTAGCGTTGCATTTCCAAATATATCTGTTCTGTAAAATAAAACTAAAACACTAAGGTCTAAAGGTAAGCCTATTATCTCTGTTTGTTTTGTTGAAAGATTATAAAACTCTCCACCAAAAGATAAGAATGCGGTAGGTATATTCGAAATATTATAATTATACTGTGATATAAGAGGCCCTAGAGGCGTAACATAGGGAGCTATAGCGCCAGACATTGTAGGACTCCAGGTAAATATATCATATGAGGAGGCGTTACCTTGGGATTCTGCGACTATTTCTTTTTGTAGAACGTTTGAGAATGTAGTCTCTATGAAGTTAAAATGAACGTTTGGATGAAGGGCTTCAAAATCTTTTGCTGCCATTTCTACTGTTTTGTCGTTCCAACCTGAAACTACTACTACATTTAGGGTAACAGGTTTTGGTGTTGTTATCGAGAGATAGTATGAATACCCTGCTACTCCAGCGATTATTATTACGATTATTATTATTGCTACTAAGTATTTGCTTATAGCTTTTTTAGATCTCATATCAGAATAAATAAAAATAAACATAAATATAAACTTTATATTTATAAATAAATTTTTATTGATGTTTATAAATCTATAAGTTAACCACTCTCTAAAAGTATATTAAAATCATTAGAAGCAATAACATAATCAATTATCTCTTTAACCCAAGTCCCCGTTTCAGACCTTTTTCTTACTTCTTTCAAATATTCATTAAAAGAGATGTTAAAAGCTTCTTTCCAGTATTTATAACCTTCAGTTAGACTCTTCGCGGCCGTTTTGTGTTTAAAACACAATAACCCTTCTTCAGAATAAGATCCACAAACTATGCATTTTTTAGCTTGCTGCTTGGGCAATTCGGATTTGGACAAAACACCCAATCACCTCTTTTTATCAAGGGCCATCCGCAATAGCTACAGTTTTTCTTTGCAGATGCGAGCTTTCCTTTTCGTGGAAGAGGAGCCGATGCCCCGCACACACTGCATTTTAAATATCTTTTTCCTGCCTGGGATACATGTAGTATCAAATCGCCTTTGCCGCATACTGGACATTTCCCAAATGATTCGCCGGTTCCAGCTGCCAAGTACTTTTTTGTAAGTTCTACCATCTCCTCTGTGTATTTAGCTTTTTTTAATTCTTCTATTAGAAACATTGCGCTCTCTTTAAGTATTTCACTTGGATAAGCTTTTCCAAATTCAATGTCTTCCAAAGATTTTTCGAGCTTTCTTGTCATCTCGAGAGTTATTATCTGAGAAAAACTAAAGTATCTAGCTACGCTAAATCCTAGCTCTGTTATTTCTATCTTGTTGCCCCTTATGTATCCCCTTTTGTAAAGCGTTTTTATTATCTCCGCCCTTGTAGCCTTTGTACCTATCTCGTTAGTCTCCATCCATTCGAGGAGGCTAGACGGAGTATATCTTGAAGGGGGTTTAGTAAAAGTTAGTTCTACATTAACATCTTTTATCAAGATTTCTTCACCAATTGCAGCATCTGGTATGCTTTTCTCCCTTATTTCCCTAAAAGGATAAACTTCCAGCCATCCCTTATCGATCACGGCAGCTCCGTCAGCTTCTAAGTCAAACCCATCTGCCCTGACTTTTATGTACTTTTTCGCAACTCTGACGTTCCTGTAAAAAGAACTTATGAATCTTCTTGCAACAAGATCATAAATCTTATACTCGCTGCCTGTTAAATGTTGCAGTTCACCTGTTGGGTATATTGCGGGATGCGCGGGGTCATCCATAGGTCCCTCTACAGGATGAGACCTTGAGACGTTTCCTGCTTCTTTATATCTTTGTCCGAGTTTTGAAAGTATAGATCTATAATTTATTGTAGGCGGCAATTTCTGAGAACTTGTTCTAGGATAAGATATAAGGGCACTTAGATACAATTTCTCCAAAATTGAAAGCGATTCCCAAGGTTGAATTCCAAAAAGTCTGTACGCTTCTTTTTGCAGGTCTGAAAGATTAAAAGGATAAGGAGGTTTGATTTCTTCAATGTCTTTATCAAAAAAGACAACTTTGCCGTATTTTCCCTTTAATTTTTTTGCAACTTCAACTTCGTCTACGCTTTTTAAATTTGGACCTGAAAGTTCGAATTTCTGGCCCCTAAGTTCGCCTATAGCTTTAAACTTCCAGTATGGTTTGGGTACGTATGAATTTATTTCTGATTCCCTGTTATAAATTTCAATTAAAGTAGGGCCCTGTACCCTGCCTATGCTCAGACTTAAACTTTTACCTGTACTGCGCCTTACCTCATTCATTAAAAGGCGGGAAAGGCTTATACCCCATATATAATCAATATAATGTCTTGTTCTTCCTGCGTCGGCCATAAGCCATTTTTCTCGCGACAAAAGGCTGTTAAAGCTTTGCTTTAACTCTTCTACCGTTAATGTCGAAAACTTAGCCCTTTTAACGATCTTTTCAAAGCCTCCGTTATACTTTACTATGTTATATCCTATGGTTTCGCCTTCAATGTCATAGTCACACGCTATAATAATTTCTGATGATTCTTTAATGAATTTTTTTATCACATTCAAAAGTTTTACAACGTAGCCATCTGCTACCGGAACCCATTCGACGTCTAATACTGGAAATAGACTCAGCTCTGCAACGTCTGTTTTTAAAGTATAAATATGCCCCCTTGCTGGTATTACATAAATCTTTCTAGAATTCCATAAACCTGTGTAAACGGGGACTCCGTCCACAGAAAGCTTTTTATAAGAAGGATCGAGTGCAAATGCTATTCTTTTTGCAGCATCGTTTTTCTCTGCTATTATTAAAATGGGCCGGGCCGGATTCGAACCGGCGACCTCCGCCGCGTCAAGGCGGTGTGCTGACCAGGCTACACCACCGGCCCCTAACACTTTACTTCTTAGCTCCTAATTCTCTGTTCTGAAGCCTTAAAGCTTTACTTCCGCACTTTCTGCATCTTACCGCAGAAATTGAGTTTTTAGCTCCGCACTTCATGCATATTTTATGCATTAATTTTCTTTGAACTGCTATCTGCCTTTTAACTGGATCAGCTATAGGCATAATAACGCTCATATGGTTGTCGTTTATAAACTTTTTAGAGATTTCCAATTTTTAACTTCTTTTTACTTTTCCAAACATTTACTCTGAGATGCATAATTATTTACTAAATCGTAAAAATCTATAATGATCATAACAAACGCTACATTAATATGTAAATAATTATCAAAGTTATCATATGCAAAGAGAACCTGTTAAAGATATAGTTCTTGAAAAAAATGACGTTCCGTTCAGTTTATTGAAAAAGATGTCCAAAGCGGGAGGATTCTCAGGTAGAGAGATGGGTGAAGCCTTGGATTATCTAAAAGAGCTTTTTGAAGGAGATTATGGAAAAATCTTGACATTCCCGGCTGATATAATAGCGACTGGACTTAGAGGGGTGATAACGCAGCTAATAAAATTAAAAAAATTTGACCTTATAATAACAACATGCGGAGCACTAGACCATGATATAGCTAGAAGCTTTTCAGATTACTATAAGGGTTCATATTTTGAAGATGATGTAAAACTAAGAAAAATGGGAATTCATAGGCTAGGAAATGTATTTATCCCTTTAGAAAATTATGGCCCTTTAATAGAAAAAAAGATGCAAGAGCTTTTGAATTCAGAATATTCTCAAATCAAAAAAACTTCAACTTATAAACTTATATGGGATATAGGAAAGATGATAAATAACGAATCCTCTTTTCTATACTGGGCTTTTAAAAATCAGATACCTGTAATAGTCCCAGGGATAACTGATGGAGCTGTTGGGTATCAGCTTTGGCTTTATAAACAATCACATAGGGATTTTACGATAGATGTTCTTGAGGATGAACAGCTTATCTCCGATTTTATATATTCTCATAAAAAGCTAGGGGCGCTTATAATTGGCGGAGGCATCTCAAAGCACCATGCAATATGGTGGTCACAATTCAGGAATGGACTTGATATAGCAGTTTACATTACAACTGCATATGAGTATGATGGAAGCCTTAGCGGCGCGCTTACAAAGGAGGCAATCTCATGGGGAAAAATAAAACCTCGCGGAAAACATGTAACAATACACGGCGATGCAACAATCATTTTACCGTTTTTGATACAAGGGGCTCTATATGGCTAAGGTATGACTTCAGTGGAATCCAGCGTTGGATCGTATTTAAATAAATTCTTGTTTAAAATCCCGCTTTTTATGTAACGATCTAAATACTTTGTCATATCGATAACTTCTTCTATAGTTTTTCTTGTAATTTCATCAAGATCATAATAAAGCGATTGCCATAGGTTTCTGCCTTCCATTAATGAGTACAAACATCTGCCCCCGCAGTACCTAAAGTATTTGCACGTTTTACACATTGTCGGAATTTCTATTTCTTTTAATACAAACCCTTTGTTAACGCTTCCTAGTTCTGCCCATTTTTCAAAAACTGCTATAGGACAGGCGAGTACCCTACCATCCGTTGTTATTGAAACTGATCTGTAACCTGCGCCACATGGCGGACCTTTATAACCTTCAAAATAATGTGCTGAAAGTATACCTAAAAAAGGAATGATGCCTAAAACTTTACCTTTCGAAGCGTAGTTCAAAAATTTTTTCTTGAGCTTTTTTATGCCCGGTATATAAGAACTTTCAGCCCAGCTCTTTATGTTCCATCTTTTGCTCCATACGGCGTTAAGCTGCCAGTGAACGTACTTGAAGCCTACAGAAAAAAGGTGCATAACATCTTCATATATATCTGTATACTGGGTCACTGTCATTCTAGCTATAATTTTTTCTATGCCGATCGAGTTCAGAACCTTAAAGCTTTTTAAAACTTTATCATACGTTCCTCTTCCTCTAAACCTATCTGTAGTCTGTTTTTTCCCATCTATAGAAAGCAGGACTACGTTCATATTTTTCCAGTAGCTTTGTGGAAGATTTTGAATATTGGTCCCGTTTGTTTGAATGCCAAACCTTTTAGCTTTTATATTATCCATTACATTCATTATAAAATTTGGATTAAGCAAAGGTTCTCCACCATAAAATATTATAACAGCTTCTGGATCAGATTCTATTTTTTCTTTAAGCGCTTTCAGATCATACTTGACGCTCCAAGGAACCACATTGGGGTCAAAAGATCCACCACAGTACGAACATTTAAGATTACACTCACCAGTAGTATATATTAACCATAACATTGTGAACTATAAAGAAAAAATAGATTTAAAAATAAATTTACAGTTTTCCTATGTCGTCTGGTATTCTGATCTTTATTACCGGCTGTCCTTCTTCCCAGTTAGCAGGAATTATATCAAACTCTTCAGGTTTTGCTGGATGCTCATATATGTACTTTAATCCTTTCAAAGCGTTAAGCACGTGTCTCACATCTTTCCCTAGTCTATCGTTAAAGACTGATATGTATTGAACTATTCCATCAGGGTCTATTATAACTGTACCCCTTTTTGTCATTCCTGTGTCAGTATTCAGAAAACCATAAACTGTAGCGATGTCTTTTCGTATGTCCTCTACGAGAGGGTACGTAACCTTCTTTACCCTTGGACTTGTTTCCCACCAAACCTTGTGAGAGTATATGGAATCCTCGCTTACTGCCAAAATTTCAGCGTTAAGAGCTTTAAATTTGTCGTAATATGCCTGAAAAGCTTCGAGGTCGGTAGCGCATACAAAAGTAAAATCTCCTGGATGGAAAGTTAATACTACCCATTTCCCTTTATAATCGCTCAGCTTTATTTGCTTTATTTTTTTCTCGCTAGGAAAGAATGCTTTTGCAGTAAAATCTGGAGCGGGTTTACCTACTTCTATCATCAAGTTTAAAAAAGATGCAGACGCTTATAAGATTTTTTAAAACTTTTTTACTAAAATCGTAAACAGTTTATTTTTTTAGCTCTCTTATAGCTGATATTATGTACAAAACATATATTATGAAAAAGATGATGAATATTATAAACATAATTTCTGCAGTTACCGATACAAGGTATGCTGGTTTCCCTCCAATAAATATAACTGGAAACGGAAAAATGAAAAATGAAAAAGCGTACCCAAATGATTGGTTAGAAGCATAAAGCATACCAGCAAAAACAAAAGACATAAAACCAACTAGTATAAATATAAATCCCAAAAGGATTATAACGTCAGACTTGTTCATTCAACAAATAAAATAAAAAGTTGAATATTAGTCTATCTTTATTTTTAATAACCCTTTGCCATTTCCCGTATCATCATTTTTACGTCGTCGCTTAGAGGATACATGACTGGGCACGTAGCTCCTGAATCTATGTATTCACGTACTTTTTTTCTAACTTGATCTGGCGTGCCAGTAGCTGTTAGCATTTTAACAATGTTATCAGGTATTATGGCTTTTGCCCTCTCAAGCCCTCCTGGTTCTGCGGGCCATCCTCCTAGAGCTTTTTTAACGTCCTCTATTAGGCTTTCTGGCACACCGCTTGCCTTCATTATGTGCGGCTGTTGCCCAAGGTACATAGAAACAAGAGTTTTTGCTCTATCTATAGCTTTATCTTCATCAAGATCCATCGATACAACTATTAGCTGCGGTCTGTCTATTTCTTCAAGCTTTCTTTTTGCTTTTTGAGCTCCTTTCTTTATACTTTCAATTGCTTTTCTGTTATACTCAGGGGAAACGAGATAATTCAGCAAAACGCCATCCCCTATCTCCCCAGCTAGCTCAAGCATATCAAAGCCTGTTGCTCCTATATATATAGGAATATTTCTGGGCGTCCTTGGACCATATACAACGTCAAGCTCTATATCGGACACGTTAACAAACTCGCCATGGTATGTAACGCGTTCCATTTTAAACAGTTTCTTAAGAACAGTTACATATTCCCTCATGGCTTTAAGAGGCTTTTCCCTCTTTACGCCCACCTTTGAAGCCAAGGGTTCCCACCACGCACCAATTCCTAAGATAACTCTTTCGGGCGCTAATTCGTAAAGCGTACTAAAAGTTGCAGCCATAAGACCAACGTTTCTTGTCCAGTTGTTTACAACACCGCTGGCTATTTTAATCTTTTGTGTGTTCGATGCTACAGCGGCCATTGGGACGATTGCATCCCTTGCGAGCCTTGACTCAGCGAACCATACAGCTTCAAAACCGTTTTGTTCTGCATATTTAGCATATTCTATTTCATCCCTTATAGGGTGTTTGTCCTGCATATAAAGAGCTAACCTTACGCTCATTACCTTAGCTTAAATATTAAAATATTTAAGCATTAATACATACAGCATATGTCATCGATTGAAATAAAAGATTTGATAATTACGGCATTAAATGAAGGTTTTCAGATTCATCCAGATCTAGTTAAAGTTTTAGAAGATCAGCCAGAACTCATACCGCGTGTTATTGAGGTTATTAGAAAGAAAAAAGAATATGATCCTAACAACTTTACTATCACTCTTAAAGATATAGAGAGTTTTGGGCTAAACCTTGAAATAGATAAAACAAATTTAATAATAAACTCTGAAAGATCCCTTTCAGATGGCATACAGGTTTCAACATATGAAGAGTTAAACATAATGCTAAACGACAGGCTTAAAAAAATGAAAGAACTTTGGTTAAAAAGACCGAACAAAATACCCCTTTTTAATATAAATTATATAAAGAGCAAAGGTAAAGATGAAACGTGGGCGTTTGCTCTTATATTACAAAAAATTAGTAACGATGATTACAAAATATTTGCTGATGATGGAAAAGGTGTATTTAAATTAAAAGTTTTTTCTAAAAAGATTTTTGACGAAATCATACCTGGATCATGCGTGGCACTAAAAATTAACCCAGAAGATTTTTCTGTGACAGATTTTGAAGATGTTGAATTTCCAGAAGTAAAAAGAAAAAAATTAAAAGGAAAGATAGCGCTGGTAAGTGACCTTATGATCGGTTCAAACAAAGTAGAGCATTTGTTTGATTCTTTAAAAGCGATCAAACCTGATGGTATCTTTTTCCTTGGGAATTTAGTTGACTCTCTAGCTTATATAAAAAACGGCGTATCGCCGCTTGAAGGCTATAAAAAGCTCTCAGAGTTTCTATCAACATTGCCAAAAAGGATATTAAAAGTTATAATTCCAGGACATGCGGATTTTACTGGGAAGGCATTACCTCAAAAACCTGTTAGCTATAAGATTGCAAAAGATCTTTACTCTACTCAGAACGTCAGGTTATTAAGCAACCCTTCATATTTAACCATTGAAGGATCAAGCTTTCTATTGTATAACGCGTACTATATGTTCAAAACGGCCGGGATGACTGAAGAATATGCAGTAAAGAAACTTCTGAAGACCAGACACCTTGCACCTACTGTAGGCTCGATCCCCATTGTTCCATCTATTTCAGACAAGTTAATTATTGAAGATGTTCCAGAACACTTTTTCTTAGGAGGTGGAAAAGAAAAAATAGATCTAATTTACAGAGGTGTTTGGAGCGTTGGGGTACCAAGTATAAAAAATTGTGGTTGCTATGCATTTCTTAACCTCGATAAAGAAAGCACTGAATGGATAACAGTCGATTAAAAATTAGGCAGTAAGTTAACGACACCAAGGTTAGAATAGAAAAGCTAAAATATAAGAACGGAATATAATAACTTACGAGGTGAAGATAGGTGGCCAAGAAGAAGAAAGCTGAAGAGAAAAAGGAAGAGAAAAAGGAAGGCCAACAACAGTCTTCATAAGAATTTATTATTTTAACTGATCTAAATCGATATTTATTATATTTTTTATTGCAAGTCTTACATCAGATGCTTTAATTGTTTTTCTTCCTGCATGATTTGCCAACTCATTGGCCTGTTTGGCTATTTTTTCTCCATAAATTTGAAAAAATTTTGCAAGCTCTCTTACGGCTTCATCACTAACCCTTTCAGCACCACTTTTTTTAAATATTCTGTATATCTGTGCATAAGATAACTCGCTTTCCATATTAATAAAAAAGGAAAAAGGGATTATAACGTTTGCTATTTAGATTTTCTAGTAGCAGAAACTAAATGTAGCACATCCCTGTCTTTGATGCGGTATGTTGGCGGAAGCCTAAGTCCTGTTCTAATATCTATAGCATAAAGCAATCCAACAGCAAGCTCGCTATGAATTATTTCGGCAAGGTCTTTTACAGTGCTTCCATCGGGCACTAGATAAGCGTCAGGAAGCACGTTGCCTTTTTTGTCTGAAAGCTTTTTAGGATCTGCGACTGGATATACTACGTTCATCCTAAGAAGTTTAAAAACAGCAACATTTAAGGCAAACTGCGTACCTGCACGCATCATTTCTCTTATCAGAAACTTGTTAAAGAAATCTAAGGCCTTTTTTTCGTCCTTAGATAAATTAGAACTGTCTATTACTAAGAAATTTTCTTCAGCTGGATTATACCTAACCGTACCTTTCTGTTCAGCCCTTTTAAGTAACAATTCGAGGTTAGCGCTTACAGGCACTATTATCTTGTCCTTTACCTTGTCTTTAAGCTGCTTAAAACCGCTATCAGCCACTGGTATATCCATTTTATTAGCTACTATCAAAGTAGGTTTTGAAATATCGCGAAGCAAAGAAGCTAAACGCCAAAGTTTTTCATCACTCATGCTTCTGAAGTCGTATACACTTACCCCCATATCTTCGAGTGCTTGAATGATATGAAGTTTTGTTATTTTTACGCCAGCAAGAGTTTCATAAACTACGTTTATAGCTTGCTGCTCATTCTTTGTTGTTTCTATCTTTTTTAGTATTTTATCTAGGTTGTTTTCTAATAGGTTTTTGTACCACTGGACTATTTCTCCTTCTATTTCCTGATAATCTCTAAATGGATCACCTGTTCCAGGCTCAGCTATTCTTCCATCTTCATCTATGCTACCTGACGCATCTACAACATGAATAAAGGCATCAGCTTTCATGGCTTCAGATAAAAACCTAGTACCCAAACCCCTTCCATAGCTTGCGCCCTTTATCAAACCTGGTAAATCTATTATTTCTATGGGTATATACCTCCATCCATCGATGCATTTTGAGTTTATTGGGTTATCTATTACACCAAATTCTTTATGTACACAAGGAGATGTAACGTAAGTCGTACCAGATACCGGATTTTGAGTCGTAAACATATAGTTACCTATAGGTTCATTTCTGCCAGTAACAGTGTTAAATATCGTAGTCTTTCCTGCATTTGTCTTTCCAATAAGGGCTATTTTTACGCCCATCTTAATTTTTATTTGATAAAAACCATGTTAAATAAGTTTCTCTAGTGACTTTGTAATTTTTGTCTTAAAAATATGGGGATTTCAGAGGGTCGAGATGCCACCTTTACGCCAGCTTCTTGGAAAGCGTTTATTTTACTCTGAGCTGTGCCTTTGTTACCTGTTATTATTGCGCCTGCATGCCCCATCCTTTTTCCAGGCGGCGCATATCTTCCAGCAATAAAAGCGACTACAGGTTTGTTCACTTCTTTTTTTATTATTTCGGCTGTTTCTTCTTCAGCTGTCCCGCCTATTTCGCCTACAACTACTATAGCTTTAGTTGATTCATCTTGTTGAAACATCCTTACAACCTCCTGCATAGTTGTACCTACAACCTGATCGCCGCCTATTCCTATAACAGTAGTTTCACCAAGACCCGCCTCGCTAATTGTGTTTACTATTTCGTAGGTTAGGGTTCCGCTTCTAGAGACAACTCCAATTGGACCTGGCTTAAAAATTGAATTTGGCATTATGCCTAATTTAGCTATGCCTACAGAAGTTATCCCAGGCCCGTTTGGTCCAACTATTCTTGCCCCCATGAGCTTAGCGTAAAGTTTCAGTTTTGTCATGTCATGGAAGGGTATGTGCTCTGTTATTATCACTATAAGCTTTATACCTGAATCTATGGCTTCTATCACAGCATCGGGAGCATACGGTGCAGGAACAAAAACCACGGACGCTTTTGCTCCCGTTTCTTTTACGGCATCTTTTACAGAGTCAAAAACTGGTATGCCGTTGATGCTTGTACCACCTTTTCCTGGAGTTACACCGCCCACTATGTTTGTTCCAAAAGCTTTCATCTGAGACGCGTGAAAGCTTCCTTGATGGCCTGTTATACCCTGAACAATAACTGGCAAACCTTTTTCTGTAACTATTATGGCCATTTTTCACTCACCAGCAAGCTTAACTACACGCTCTACAGCTTCGTCCAAGTTAAGCATTGATTCTATTTTGTTTTCTAAAAGTATTTTTCTCCCTTCTTCTTCGTTTGCCCCTCTTATTCTTACTACGAGCTTGAACTTTGGTTTTAGTTCATTAATAGCCTGTACTACGCCCCTTGCTACTGTATCACACCTAGTTACCCCTCCAAATATATTTATAAAAAGAACCTTGTTTGTGAACTTTGAAGCTAGCTCTATTGCCTGAATTACTTTTTCTGGATCGTCAGTGCCTCCAAGATCAAAAAAGTTTGCTGGCTTACCCCCTGCTTGAGCTATAAGATCTATAGTAGCCATATTAAGACCTGCTCCATTAGCTATTATCCCTATATCGCCTTCAAGTTTTACAAATGATAACCCTTTTTTCTTCGCTTCTATTTCTATTTCATCTAGCCCGAAATACCTTACAGGTATATCTTTATGTCTAAATAGGGCATCGTCTTCTATAGTTATCTTTGAATCGAGCGCTATAAGGCCATTGTCTGTCAAACCCAACGGGTTTATTTCAGCCAGTGATGCATCTAACCGATCATATATGTTATATAGGCCTGACAAAATTTTTCCCATTTCCTGCGCCTGCTCTGGCGTTAGATTAAGAAATTTTGAAAGTTCCCTTTTTAAGTATTCAGTTACGCCAACAAAGGGGTTTATCGGTTTCTTGTATATTTTTTCCTGAGGAACTGAGTTTATGTCAACTCCACCTTCAGCTGACGCCAAGACTACAGGCATCTCCGCACTTCTATCAAGAGTTACGCTGATGTAAAGTTCCTTTCTAACATTATATGCTTTTTCAAGAATAAATTTTTCAGCCCTGTATCCATCGAAGTCTATGTTTTTTATTTCTTTCATAGCCTTTATAGCTTCTTCTTTATTATTTACTATCCTTACCCCTCCTCTTTTACCTCTTCCTCCAGTAGGAACTTGTGCTTTTATGACCATCTTCTCATTAAAATCAGGTATGTCTTTTTCATCTGAGACAACTAAAAATTCTGGGACTGGTATCCCGTACTCTTTGAATATGGTTTTTCCTTCGTACTCCAGCAGATCTACCATAACTTAACAAAAGCCTTTGGGGTTTAAAAAATTAATGGTAATTGACTTTTTATGAAACTTTAGTAAAAAAATTAAATTGCGATTAAAGTGTATGTTCCGACCGCAAGGAGAACAGCCATAAGTATTACTATTATTATATTGATTATCCACTGAAATCTCTTAACATGCAGCCATTCTATAAGGACAACTCTGAGCCCATTAAGCCCGTGTATAACAGCAGCGTAAAGCAACAATCCAAAAACTATCCTATAATATGTAAGGTTATGAAGAACATATGAATAAGTAAGTACTTGATCAAAGGTTTTTCCGGTTAGTGGGCTTACAAGTAACAAGTGGAAAGTTAGTACAAATATCATTATTAAAGCCAAAGCATACATCAGTATCATGTTCCACGATTCCTTTAAAAGGCTGTATTTGCTTGGCATTCTTTTCACCTCAGATTATACCGAGCCCCCACAAAAGGTAAATCCCGGCCCATATCCATAGAGCAACTACTATCACTACTATAGTGTATATTGCAATTTTTTGGTTCCTGCTTAGAGATGTTGGTGTATAAGGGTATTCTGGAAGTACAGGCTTTCCAAGCAGCATTCCAAAAGCTTCATTTAGAATTAACCTTAAGCCATTTGCACCATGGTACAGCGCAGAACCAGCTATTATCCAGAGTCCTATTTTTTCCCATATCCCAAGGCTACTAAGCAAAGCCATTGTTTGTTGCCAAGCAACGGGACCTAAAGCTATATGATAAATTTCAAACACATGAGCAATAAGGTATAGAATTAATATTACGCCCGTTATTCTGTGAAGCGTATACGTATATCTTTCTAAGTTAAATTTATATGGCCAAAGACTTCTCAAAAGACCTGACTTATACCTTTTTTCTTCTTTTTCTTTCTCCATATTCATTCACCACCTTCTATTTTAAAGTCAAAAGGCGGAGGCTTAGGCGCATTTGCGGGCGGAGGCTTTTGAATTAGTTCAGCCGGTTTCACAGATACCTTCTTTTTATGGAGCAACCTATATTTAAGCACCTCTTTCTTTAAATATTGTATTGCTTTTGCTGGGTCAACGCCCTTTGGACAAACGTAGCTGCATGCTCCCGCAAAATGGCATCTCCAGACTCCGTGCGAATCATCTAAAATTTCGATTCTCTCTTCAAAACCTTCATCCCTTGGATCTGCAATGTACCTATAAGCCTGAGCCAGTGCTTGGGGTCCCAAGAACAATGGATCTATGGCTACAGTTGGGCATGCTGCAAGACAGAGTCCACACATTATACAGTAATCAAACTGAACAAAAGTAAGGTTTTGATCCGGCGTTACTTTAAATTCCATAGGCGCCTCCTCTAATTCTTGTGGGTTCTTTCTTATCATCCACGGTTTAACGCTTCTGTGTTTGTTTACAAAGTCTGTAAGGTCAACGACAAGATCTTTTATTACTTTATAATTATAAAGGGGTTCGAGCCTTATGCTTTCTGTTTTTAGCTCGCTTATTCGTGTCTGACATGCAAGAGCTGGCAAACCGTTTATTACCATTCCGCAGGATCCGCAAGAACCCATCTGACAGGACTGCCTGAATGCAAGAGTGTGGTCATGTTTTTCCCTTATCCTGTTAAGAATATCGAGAACAGTGTCAGAAGGCTTGGCATCGACTTCGTAATCCTGCCACCATTCCTTTTGCCCATCAAACCTTCTTATTCTAACCTTCATTTTTAATACACCCTTGCAACCGGTTTCCACATAGTGATCTTTACAGGTATATAAGAAAATAAGGGGCCTTCAGCTCCCTTTAAAGCAATCGTGTGCTTGAGCCAGTTTGCGTCGTCCCTATTAGGATAGTCAAGACGCGCGTGAGCACCTCTGCTTTCAGTCCTCAGGAGAGCTCCACGAGCTATTACTTCTGCTATATCTAGCATAAAACCTAGTTCAAGCGCATGTTCTAAGTTATAATTAAATATCCTGCTTTTATCGCTCAGTTTTATGTACTTATACCTTTCTTTAAGTTCCTTTATTTTAATTACTGCTTTTTCCAAATCTGAACCTGTTCTGTAAACATGCACATACTTTTCCATCGTATCTTTAAGTTCATCCTTTATTTGATATACATCTTCCCCACCGCTTTCTTTGCCCAAAATTTTTCCGAATATTCTGTCTTCTTCAGCTAGTAGAATGTTTTGGCTGGGGTTTGGCAAAGCTGGTCTTTCTTTTTCAATATAATTATAAACATCATTGCCAACTATATAGCCATATACAAGGCACTCGTTTGTTCCGTTCGAACCTAGCCTGTTCGAGCCATGTATGCTTACACATGCAGCCTCTCCTGCTGCCCAAAGTCCTTTAACAGGAGACCCGTTGGCGTTAAGAACTTTACCATCTATGTCAACATGAATCCCACCCATATTATAGTGCACCGTTGGCCTTATTGGAAGAGGTTGATCTACAATGTCTATTCCTAAGTATTTAAGGCCTATCTCCCTTATGAAAGGAAGCCTTTCTTCTATCTTTTCTTTTCCAAGGTGCCGCATGTCAAGCCATACGTGATAAAGCCCACTATTATCATCATAAATGCCTCTCCCTTCCATTATTTCTTTCATTATAGCCCTAGAAACTATATCCCTAGGAGCAAGCTCCATTTTGCTTGGGGCGTATTTTTTCATAAACCTTTCACCATCTTTATTAATAAGGTAAGCGCCCTCCCCTCTTGCGGCCTCTGTAATAAGTATCCCTCTCGGCACTAATCCTGTTGGGTGGAACTGTACAAACTCCATATCTTTAAGCGGTAAACCGGCGTTATAAGCAAGTCCATATCCGTCGCCCGTAGAACTGGCTGCCATAGACGTAATCCTGTAAAGCTGACCTGCCCCTCCTGTAGCTATAACTCCTGCCTTAGCCCTAAAATACCTAAAGTTGCCTGTTTTAAGGTCTATGGCTGTAAAACCTTTAAATTCATTATTTTCAATTACAATTGAGGTAACAAAGTTTTCATCGAATCTGTCCCAGTTTTCATACTTTAATAAGGTATCATAAAGAGCTCTCATCTCAAAGAAACCTGTCTTGTCCTGAGCGTACGTTGCTCGAGGAAAACTTAAACCTCCAAACCACCTCTGTTCTATCCTTCCATCATCACGTCTGTTCCAAGGTACTCCCCATCTTTCTATAAGCCTTATTTCTTGAGTTGCTAAGTGAACGAACCTCCACACAGCATCCTGATCAGCTAAGAAATCGCTACCCTTAATAGTATCCCAAGCCATCAGTTCAAAACTGTCACCTTCTTCAGGGTATAAAACTGCAGAAGTCCCACCTTCTGCTGATACAGAATGGCTTCTCATAAGATAAAGCTTAGAAATTACAGCCACCCTTAAACCTAGTCTGCCCTTATCCCTTCTTAACACTTCAATGGCTGTCCGAAGCCCTGCGAGCCCTGTTCCAACTATAGCTACATCGTAATCTAAAGTTTCCATCCAATATCTTTTCTCCTAGGTGCTTTTATTTATTACTTTATCGAAAAATGAACGTACAGTTTATTATTTTGATACTTATAAAGTTAAAATTATAATGAAAAGCATAGATATAGCTCAAAAAAAGATAATTGAAAGAACAGCTATTGCTACTGGTTTCATAAAATTATCAAAAGAATCAATTTTAAGAATAAAAGAACATAAAATAGAAAAGGGTGATCCTCTTTCAGTTGCAGAATTAAAAGCTATAGAAGCGGTCAAAGATACTGCGCGCGCTATAGCTTTCTGCCATCCAATACCTATTGAATATACAGAAGCGAACTGTGAGCTAAAGGAAGATGGTGTAGAAGTTACTGTCACAGTTAAAGCACAAGCAAAAACTGGCGTAGAAATGGAGGCACTTTATGGCGTTTCAGTTGCTCTCCTCAACATATGGGATATGGTTAAAAAGTATGAGAAAGATAAAAACGGGCAATATCCTTATACTGAAATAGGAAACATAAGGGTTATTAAAAAGATCAAAAACGATTCTACGGTTTAACTTTATGAGGTTAAGGGCGAAAGTGTCCTTCTTTAATAGATAGCCCCTTACAAAAAGGATTTATAAAGAAATTTTATAATTTGATGGCCTAAATGAGCTTTTCCTATGTAAATTATGCAAGACTCCGGTAATGATTTTATCAATAAAGTATTACACATGTAAGCATACCGATGAGCTGGCAACTTATGCAAGTAAGGTTAGGGTAATTCATTCTAAAGGTACAAGCTTTATAAAACCGCATTAAATTATTATTGCAAGATGAGCAAGTTTACGGATATGTATTACTTTGGAATAATAACAGTTAGCACTTCAAGATTTTACTCTGAAAAAGCCGTAGACGAAAGTGGACTGCTAGCTTCAGCAATAATAAGGAATTCAGGATACAAAGTTTGTTGTAGATCTTTGGTACCAGATGACAAGTTGGCAATAACAGGATCTTTAACTTCTATGTTGTTTAATTTTAAACCAGATGTAATACTTTTAATTGGAGGAACAGGCCCATCAAAAACAGATTTTACAGACGAGATAGTCTTTAAACTTTCTGAAAAGCTTATTTTTGGGGTATCTGAAGAGTTCAGGAGAAGGAGCTATCAAAAAATAGGGCCTAGGGGGTTGCTAGGAAACATGAGCGTTGGGTTAATCAATGATTCTGTAATAGTTTCGTTGCCAGGATCGCCTGATGCTGTAGAAGAAGGGTTAAAGGTATTTATGGAAATTCTACCACATATAATGGAGGTAAGAAGGGGAAAAACACATGATAAAGGAAATAATGTGGGTTGAAAAGTATAGGCCTCAGAAGCTTGATGAAATCGAAGATCAAGAAGAAATAGTGGAGAGATTAAAGGGGTTTCTTAAAAAGCCCGAAGATATGCCACATCTTTTGTTTGCTGGACCACCCGGCACAGGAAAAACTACTGTTGCTTTCTGTTTAGCTAGGGAGATACTTGGGGAAAACTGGAGAAACTATACTCTTGAGCTTAATGCTTCCGATACAAGGGGTATAGATACTGTAAGGACCACGATAAAGAACTTTACGAGGTTTGTGGACAAATCAGTAGGCATACCATACAGGATAATAATACTTGATGAGGCTGATGAAATGACTTCCGATGCTCAGACAGCGTTAAGAAGAATCATGGAAGAATCTTCAGCAAACGCAAGATTCATAATATTAGCTAACGTTTCAAGCAACATAATAGAACCCATACAGAGCAGATGCGCTATATTTAGGTTCAAGAGGCTTGATGAAGAATCTGTTATAAAAAGGCTACAGTTCATTTGTAATAATGAAAAGGTTAAGTGTAGTGTTGATGCTTTGAAGTTAATATATCAGATAAGTGAAGGTGATATGAGAAAAGCAATAAACCACCTTCAAGAAGCGGCGGCGCTTGGTGAAGTAAACGTAGAAAATGTAAAGGCAACAATTACTATAACTAGAGAAAGCGATGTTAACAGCATGGTAGAAGCTGCAATTTCTGGAGATTTTAAGAAAGCGCGGGAAATACTTTATAAACTAATAATGATATATGGGTTACCTGAAACTGATATACTGAAGATGATGTTTTCAGCCATTAACAGTAGGAAAGACATTGACCTTGCCCTTGCAGCTAAAATATTTGCAGAATATGATTTTAGACTTATACAGGGCGCACATCCCGATATACAGCTTTCAGCGTTACTAGCAGAGCTAAGCTCTATAATAAAGAAAAAGGATTAATTTGATGTTATTTATCCTAAGTGTTAAGACCTTAAGGTTAAATATTACTAAAAAACCAGCTAGTAAACAGGTTAGGCGATGAGTTATGAAAATACCTAGAGGATTAAGGGATTATGACCCAGAAGTTTATGAAAAGTTAGAAAAGATACGCGAAAACTTTGTTATGCTTTCTAGGTCTTATAATGTAAAACTGATGGAACCTTCTTCGATGGAATTTTTAGAAACACTAAAGGCTAAAGGCGGAGAAGAAATAATAAACGAAATATATGCATTTAAAGATAAATCAGGCAGAGATCTTGGGCTTAGATTTGATTTAACTGTTGGAATAACTAGGTATATATGTGAAAGGAGGGATATTCCTCTCCCAGTTAAGCTTGGGGCTTTTGCAAGTATGTGGAGATACGATGAACCACAAAAAGGAAGGTACAGATGGTTTTACCAATGGGATCTAGAAGTTTATGGAGATAAAACCCCTGAATCATATGCTGAGGTTCTTTCATTTACGTATAAAATGCTAAAAAGTTCTGGAGTCAAAAAACCTATAATTTTTATAAGCGACAGACGAACTGTCGAAGCTGCTATTAAGGATATAGCTGGAGAAAAATTCAGCGTGGACCTTCTAAGGGCTATCGATAAACTTGGTAAAAAGAGCGAAGAGGAAATTGTTTTGGAATATGAAAAAAAAGGTTACACGCGAGATCTTATAAGAAATGTTCTTGAAGTTTCAAAGGCCGATGAAAATTCGAGCGTTATAAAAAAATATATTAAGCCAGAACTGTTAGAGGTTAGGGATCTGCTTAAAGCCCTTAATGTTCCAGTCAAGATAAACTTTAAGATAGTAAGGGGTCTTGATTATTATACGGACATAGTGTTTGAAGCCTATGACGAAGAGAACCTCGATTTAGGCGCAATAGCTGGAGGAGGAGGTTACGATTCTTTGCCCGTTTTGTTCGGAAGAGAAGATCTTAAAGCTCTCGGGGTTGCTGGTGGTGTAGATAGGCTTCTCTTAGCTTCTCAACTGAACCAAGAAACTGAACCATTGATATATGTGGTTTATGTTAATGAACTTAAATCAGAAGCCTTTAAAATTACAGAAAAGCTAAGGGATGAGGGTTTTAGAAGCGATCTCGCTCATAAAAATAGATTGAATGAACAGCTTTCAGAAGCAGAAAGAAATGGTGCTTCTCTTGTATTGCTTGTACTTCCTCGCGAATTTTCAAGAGGTATATTAAAAGTTAAGGAAATGAAGACCAGACAGGAATTTGAAATAAGTAAAGAAGATTTAGCCACTCAGATAAATAAATTTTTAACTTCATCCAAATCTTAAAAATTATATGTTACCACCAGTAACAAAAGCAACTGCCTTTGAATCTTTTGGTAAGTCATATTTTAATAGGCCAGCATATGCAGCAGCGCCTCCAAGCTCAGAGCACACTTGCGCTAGTTTGTATATTTCTTTTACAGCTTTTGCCATCTCTTTTTCGCTTACAGTTATAACGTCCCCGTTTGTAGCTTTAACTGCTTCATCTGCTTGATCTGAATATGTTGGAAGACCTACAGCTATAGCGTCAGCAGCAGTTTTTACTTTTACTTTCTTTAACTTTCCTGTTTTGTAGTACCTATAAAAGGCATCAGCACCCTTTGCTTGAACGCCTATAATCTTTGGCATCTTATCTATTAGGCCAAAAAGTTTGTATTCATACAGCCCTTTATATGTAGCTGAAATTAAAGTACCGTTTCCAACGGGAACAAAAACATAATCTGGCGGATCGTAGGAAAGCTGGTCTATAACTTCAAATATTACACCTTTTTGACCTTCTTTTCTGTAAAGATAGTCTCCGGCTAAGAAAGAGTTCGTTTTTTTGGCAAACTTCTCTGCTTCTAAAAGAGCATCGTTAAAATCACCTTCAACCTGAATGATCTTTCCGCCTTTGTTCCTTATCATATCTATCTTATTCTGGTTTGCTCCAGAACCTACAAAGGTAACGGTTTCAAGTCCAGCTATTTCAGAATATGCAGAAACTGATAATGCCATGTTTCCCGTAGATGCAACTACAAGTCTTTGATAACCTAGCTCGAGCGCTCTAGTGACTTCAACGGTTGAGCCCCTGTCCTTAAATGATTTCGTTGGGTTATCGAGTTCTATTTTTAAGTAAACATCTGGAACTGATGCGACTTTTTTCAGCCTAGTACCACCTTCTCCTGCAGTTACAGGCCTTCTTTTAATCGGCATAAATGGTTTGTATTTCCACTGTTTTACAAAAGCCGTTTTAAAGTCTGAAGGAAGCTCTATACTTTCATATTCGTATGTAACCTCAAGCAAACCACCACATTTGCTGCACCTAGGCCATGCATAATCTGAATCGTACCTTTCTCCGCATTTTGTACATTTAAGATAAAATTTCATATGTTTTATTATTAAAAATCTGAAGATAAAAACTTTTTATTGTTAAAAATTCTTAAGCTAAATTGTCATTCAAACCTTATGTATATCTTTTTTTCATCAAGTTCATATTCTAAGTAAGTCCCTGACTTGGGTTTGCCTAAGAAAACATTAAACTTTTTAACTCTTGTGAGAAAAGATAGCTCATCTAGCCTGTGTTCTATCGCGTTAACTACTTCTTCATCATCTAAATATATTTCTGCTTTTTCAATAATATCTGTTGGATTATATCCTTTTTCTTTTCTTGCGTATTGTACTCGTCTTGCGACGTCTTTAAGATACCCTTCTTCTATCAAGCTTTTATCTCTTTGCAGATCTATAACTACTACCATTCCTCTTTCCCAAGCAACTTCATAACCTGGTTTAGGCAAAAACTGAACCTCAATTGCTTGGTATGGTATTTTAAAATTGTCGATAGTTACCTGGCCATCTTTTATTATTAATTCTGCTATTTCAAATGGATTGGATGACTCAATCAGCGATTTCGCTTTAATCGAGTCTTTCTTAAAAAGCTTTCCAAGTTCGCCTACTAAAGGCCTTACCTTTACATCAACAGGAAGCTCTTTTAAACTATTTACGTGTTGAACAGCCTTTATGTTGGCTATCTGCGATATGATGCTTAGCAGGTCTTCCTGCAAATCTGAAGTTGAGTATACTACAGCTTTGCTTAGAGGCCAGCGTCTTTTTATTTTAGCCTTCATTCTAGCGCTGTTGATTAAAGAAACTATGTCCCATATTTTTTCGTACTTTTCTATTAGCTTTTCGTTAATGTATTTCTCATCGGGTGCCGGCAACCTTTCCTTAAGTATCGACTGCGTGGCGCCAAAGACGTTTTCGAAAAGATAATCAGTTGTATAAGGTGCAAGAGGATGTAAAAGCACATCAAGTTCTCTAAGAACCTTACCAAGAGTCCAATATATACCAAACCTCCTCTTTTCAGTTTCTGCGCTATCATTCCACAGCTCGTTCCTTATAAGAGGCACATACTTCTGACTAAGGTCTTCTATTATGAAGCGTTCTAATATTCTGGCCATTTCGTTGAGCTTTTTCTTTTCGTATGCTTCAATGTATTCCTTTTTTGCCTTTTGAAGCAACCCAAGTATCCAGTATTCCTTTTCGCTAAGTTCTCCTTTTTCTTTATCCTCCCATACAAATTTATCGTATTCAGAATTTACTTTATAGTAAACATGAAGATTGAAAAGAGTGTTCAAAACCTGAAATGGCCTTTCCATCATTTCTTTTTTGTCGAAGCTTAAAACATCAACTGGGTTAGCCTTCCATACAAGGTAAAACCTTACAAGATCCGCAGGATAAGCGTTAAAAAGGTCCTTCGCAAAAATGACGTTTCCTTTACTTTTGCTCATTTTTTCTCCTTTTTCATCAACTATCAAGCCTGTGAAAAGAAAACTTTTGTAAGGCGATTTCCCGTTAAATATAACACCTTCCATTAAAAGTGTATAAGCCCAGCCTCTCGTCTGATCTATTCCTTCAGTTAAAAACGTAACCGGAACAACCTTCTTATATTCTTCTTCAGTTAAAGAGGCATAAGGCGCTGCGCCACTGTTATGCCATGTATCAAGAACGTAAGGCTCTCTGTAAGCCTCACCGCCACACTTGGGACATTTTATTACGACTTTATCTATCCAAGGCTTATGAAGCTCAAAATTAGGTCCATCAGGAAGCTTTATTGCGTTCTTTATTATTTCATCTCGTCCAAAAAGATATATTTTGTTACCACAATTTTTGCATACCCAAACAGGAAGCGGTGTCCCCCATACCCTTTCTCTGCTTATACACCACGGTTTCTTTTCTTTTATTATTTCAAGAAACCTGTTTTTTGGTGCGTCAAAAAAGTACTGTACCTTTGAAGCTTCTTCATATGCTTTTTCAGCTATCTTAGGAATATCATAAAAATATTCTCTTCTTGCCAAGAATACAAGTTTATGTCCTGAACGCCAACATGTTGGATAAGTATGTTTAATCTTTCCGTATTTTACTAGCATACCTTTATTTTTAAGATCTTCAGCTATTATATCGTCCGCATCTCTTACAAAAAGGCCTGAATATTTACCTGCCTGCTCTGTAAACTTAACCTGATCGTCTATTGGATTAAATATAGGGAGACCTCTTTTTTTGCCAACTTCAAAGTCTTCCTCGCCGTTAGCTGGGCTTAAGTGCACTATACCTGTTCCTGTTGTTATATCTACAAAATCCTCTGCAAATACATAATAAGCCTGCCTGTTGTTATACATATAATCTTGAGCAGGTACGAGGTCCCTCAAAGCTGGTATGTATCTTTTTCCTTCAAGATCCTTACCCTTTATTTCTCCTAAAATTTCTGCTTTAATTCCAGTATCTTTTATAAAAGAATTAAAAGCTGTCGAACCAACGATCCATCTTTCTCCATTGACGCTTATAATGAGATACTTTTCATCTGGATTTACAGCTATAGCCTCATCTGTTACAAGAGTAAATGGCATAGTAGTCCAAACTATAAGGTAAAGATCTTCATCTGTTAACTTTACTTTATAGTACATGCTAGGGTCCGTTTCTTCCTTATACCCTAGCGCTACTTCACTATTACTTAAGCTTGTTTGACAACTTGGACAGTAAGCAACTACTCTATAGTCTTCATACAATAAACCTTTTTGATAAGCTGCCTTTATTATCTTCCATTCTCTTTCAATATACTCATCTTTATAGGTCCAATAAGCTTTATCATAATCGAACATTAGACCAAGTTGTCTATCAACTTCTCTCCAGATTTTATTATATTTATGAATGAGTTCTTTACATTTGGCAACAAGCTTGTCTTCCCCTATTTTACTGAGCACTTGATATTTATTGCCTGTTATGCCAAGTTCTTTTTCAGCCTCAAGCTCCACAGGAAGACCTTGAGTATCCCATCCGGCTCTGAAAAAAACTTTATTACCCTTTAAAACTTCCATCCGATAAAATAGATCTTTTATTACCCTCCCTCTAATATGACCTATATGAGGTTCACCGTTCATCGTTGGAGGACCTTCTATGAAAGTAACTAACGGCCTATCTTCAGCGTCGATTTCTTTTCTTGCTGTTTCCCATTTTTTGAAAATCAGATCCTGTATGCTTTTAAAGTCTTTTAACGGATTTTGAACTTCCATTATTCACAATAGTTTGAAATATTCTATATAAAAATTTGGTGCTGAGCTTAATTTTTTATGAAACGGGCATTAGTTTTCTTTTAAAAGCTTTAACTAATTAAATTTATTGCCTTTGGGTTATTATACTATACTTGCAATTGATTTTCTCCTCACTATGAGGGGCAAGGGTTCTAAAGTCTTAAGGGTTACACTCCTTTACGGGTGTTACTCTGTTATAGCTTAATACTAAATAAAAACCACGCAATGAAAATCTTTTTATAATCTTATTGTAAAATAAACTTCGTGGAAAAAATTGGTTCTATTGATATAAAATTAATAAAGGGGGATTTGACAGATGCTGATTGCGATGCTATAGTAAATGCAGCAAATCCTTTTTTAAAGCATGGTGGCGGAGTGGCGTACGCTATAGTTAAAAAAGGAGGGTATTCTATTCAAAAAGAAAGCGATGAGTTCGTTAAAAAACACGGTCCCCTAAAAAGGGGTGAGGTAGCTTTAACTTCAGGTGGTAACCTTAAAGCAAGATACGTTATTCATACAGTAGGACCCATATTTGGAGAAGGAAGTTATGATGACTTAGTATTGGCTTACAGAGCAGCTTTAGAAAAGGCATTAGAACTTAAACTGAAATGTATAGCTTTCCCAGCAATTTCAACAGGAGCCTACGGATTTCCGTATGAAGATTCAGCTAAAGCCTTTTTTGAAGCGTTGAAGAACATTAAAGGCGGTTCTTTAAGGGAGGTAAGGGTATATCTGTTTAACGACGAAGCTTATGATGCATTTAAAAGAGTCTTTGAAAGTAGATCTCTTATAATTTAAAAGAAGTGGAAATTGTTCAGTAATAAAAATAAAAAATAAATAAACAAGGCATTTAATATTACGCATGAGACCAATAAAAATAGAAAACGGAGAAGTCTGGGTTCTCGATCAAAGGCTTCTTCCTACACGAGAAAAATGGACCAAAATTTCTTCAGCAGAAGACGCCTACAATGCAATAAAAACGATGGTAGTAAGAGGGGCACCTTTAATAGGCGTTGTGGCAGCATATGGACTTGCCCTTACAGCTAAAAAAGTTAAAGATGTAAGCGAATACATAAAAATTGGTGAATGGCTCAAGACGGCAAGACCTACTGCCATTAATCTGATGTGGGCAGTGGACCGCGTTTTAAATTCCTCAAAGGATGAAGTAAATTTTGTAAAAGCATGGGAAGAAGCTTCGAAAATATTTAATGAAGAGCTTGAAAACGCAAAGAAAATAGGAGAAAATGGCGAACCGTTGTTTAAAGACGGTGATACAGTTCTTACACATTGTAATGCAGGAGCCCTTGCTACAGTAGACTATGGTACCGCGCTCGCACCTTTGAGAGTTGCTAAAGAAAAAGGAAAGAAGATCAAAGTATTTGCCACAGAAACGAGGCCTGTTATGCAGGGTGCTAGGCTTACAACCTATGAGCTTGCAAAAGACGGTTTTGATGTGACGCTTATAGCAGACACAGCAGTAGGGCTAACTATGATGAAAGGATACATAAACAAGGTAATTGTTGGAGCGGATAGAGTTCTAAAGGATGGAACGACTATTAACAAAATAGGCACATTCCAGGTTGCGACACTTGCCAAGCGCTTTAATATACCTTTTTATGTCGCTCTTCCTAGCTCAACTCTAGACCTGAAAAGTAAAGTTGAGGATGTAGTAATAGAAGAAAGGCCTTCTGAAGAAATATTTTATATAAAAGGAAAAAGAATAGCTCCACGTGGAATAAAAGCTTTTAACCCAGCGTTTGATATAACGCCGCCTGAATTAATAACTGCAATAATAACAGAAAAAGGCGTTTATTATCCACCATTTAACTTTACTTAATGGGCCCGTAGCTCAGCCAGGATAGAGCGCTGGCCTTCGGAGCCGGAGGTCGCGGGTTCAAATCCCGCCGGGCCCGTTCGTTTTTTTGGATAACAATAATTTTTATGTAAATTACCCTGCCATCACCAATAGATCAAAGCTTTTTTAGAACAAAATAGCGTTTTAACGTTTATGGAAACTATAAACAATCCTCCGATCTAATAACTGTAAAAAAGCAAATTATAAGCTAATGAGGCATTAGAAAAATTTATGGATATTTTTAAACATATGCAGACAGACTGTAAGGAATAACCTGAAACAGCAGGACCATAATTTATGGAAAATAACTAATTATCATAAAAATAAAAGATTCTGATATGTTCACAAAACCTCTCATCGTTGCCACGAAGTGGCCTTACAAAACGAACGAAAGCCTCGCCTCTTCTATTGGGGTAAAATTTTAGTAATAAAACGTTGTAATGCGTATTTAAATCGTGTCCCGTAAGGAATACTTCAAGAAGGCTCTACATATTCCCAAATCCGATAAGGATAGGGGTAAGTGGCTGAAGGCACAGCCCGTGGTCTATCGCTGGACGAACGGAGCGGGGTGGGTAACCACTAGCTATGAAGTCATGAAGATGAAGGCGGTAAACCACGAACCTATGATCCGCCTTAAAGAAATAGCCTTTTAAGGCGGGGAGGATGTCAGACATCGGGGCAGTTAAAATGTTAGAGTTCATAGTAATAGCGCTCTAGATAGGTCGAAAAAGTTTAAAATCGATAAAAACGGCTATGAGATAGTATATGCCAGTAATTCAAATACTAAGAAATAGACTTGAAAAATTAATACCAAATCATAGTTATAATGAAATAATAGAAATTCTTCCATATATAGGGGTAGATATTGAAGAACTTACACAAGATTATGTTAGAATAGAATATTCTCCAAACAGGCCCGATTTTTCAACAGATTATGGAATAGCTAAAGCATTGAAGGGACTGTTCGGCGATGAGCTTGGTATAAAATATTGGACTCCTGAAAATAGCAACATAACAGTCTATGTAGAAGAAAGCGTTTTAAATGTAAGGCCGTTTATACTTATCTTTGCCGCTAAAGGATTGCAACTTGATGAAGAAACTATAAGGCAACTTATATCAATGCAAGAAGACTTACATGCAGGTCTAGGTAGAGGAAGAAAAAAGCTAGCTATAGGGCTTCATGATATGAACGTTCTAAAATTTCCTCTTTTTTATAAAACAGTAAACGAAGATTACCGATTTATTCCATTAAATATGGATAAAGAATTAACGATAAAAGAGGTGCTTTTAATCACAGAACAGGGGCAAAAGTACGGTCATCTTGTAAAGGATAAGTTTCCCGTTATAGTTGATAATTCAGGAATAACGCTATCCGTGCCTCCTATAATTAACGGGAATTATACGAAAATTACAACCAACACAAAAGATATTTTTGTAGACATTACTGGAAACGATTACAAAGCAATTAAACTAGCTGCTTCAGTCATAGCTGAAACTTTACACGAGGCGGGCGGTAAAATTTTAAAAGGGATAACTGTTTACCCCGATGGCAAAACGTTACAAAGCCCAGACGTTTCTTCATATAAACTCTCAGTAACTTTAGATACAATCAGGAATATGTTAGGGCTTGAACTTAAACCAGAAGAGATAATCCTTTCTCTTAAGAAAAGCAGGCTTGATGCATATTATGAAAAAGGAAACATTATCGCTGTTGTTCCACATTATAGAGGAGACATAATGCACCCAGTTGATATAGTTGAAGAAGTGTTGTTGGGGTATGGACTTTTTAATGTAAAGCCAGACCTTGAAATAAAGATGGCAAACGGAAAACTTTCTGATAAAACAAAGCTAGATGATCTTATTAGAGCAACTGCTATAGGGCTTGGTTTTACAGAAGTATTAAACCCAATGCTGGTATCAGAAAGTAACTTAAAACAGATCCTTGGTGAGAATATAGAGCCTATATTGGTAGAATTTTCAAAGAGTTCAGAACACAACGCTCTAAGAACTTCAGTTTTTCCAGGATGCATCTTTGTACTAGCAACAAATCAGAACGAACCAATGCCACGGAAAATTTTTGAAATAGGAGATACAGTTCATAAAGAAGAAAATAAGGTTGTTCAAGAAAAGAAATTTTGTCTTTTAGAAGAAAAGAATGAAATAAGTTTGAGTGAAATGAAATCTTATTTTGAGACAATTATGAAAAATTTAGGTTTAAAAATTGAAAAAGCCAACTTTTTAAAGGTAAATAAGCCGTATGCTTTAAGATGCTTTGATATAAAAATAGACAACGTGCTAATAGGAGAAACTTTTGAGCTTAATCCTGATATTATTTTGAATTTAAAAATAAAGAATCCGGTTGCGGTTTTAGAGATAAATTTAGAAAAACTTTACAGCTTAGTTCTGGCATAACTTACTGCTATGACTTCTATTTCGCTAATATATTCATTGCTTAAAAGATAAGACTCCAAGGGTTCCGTTCCTCCTTCAGCTTCATCCATTTCTATGTCTGCTATTATTGCATTTAATCCAAAAGCTATGGGTTCAACTTCATACCTTACTACTTTATATTTTGTTAAACTTTTTATTATGTTCTCAGGTTTTGTTTCTATGTCTTTAGGCAATATTTTAACTCTCACTAAAACTTTATTAGGCATTTAAGTTCACCTAAGGACCCTCAAAACCGCAATTATCGCATTTATATGGCCTGTTAAATACTCTACATTTTTCACATCTCCAAATAGTTACTTTCCCACAATCAGGGCATACAAATTTTGTATATCTTTCATTAGGAGAAATCGGTTTATGACAGCTTGTGCATGTTGGTAAACCTCTATGAGCCATTTTATAGGATTACTATTTAGAACGTTTAAAAATGTTTCTCATATTACGGTTTCTCTATGTTCAAAAATTATAAACTATAGTTTTTCATAAGCGTATTAATTAACAAAAAGAATGAGAAGCCTTACCCCTTAGGGTGGTTAAAAGGTCAGCTTAATAGATAAAGAATTTTTAACGTATCGAGAGGTAAGGAGCGAAAGTCACCTTCTTTGATAGATAGCCCCTTACAAATGGTTTTTGCAAAGAAATTTTTATATTGTTAACGTTCAAGTTGGCGTTTCCTATGGAACTTAGTAGAGAGGTAAGTATCTTAAACCTAAGTATATAGATGAGCTGGGAAGTCCTATATCTGACATCCTCACCGCCTTAAAAGGCGAGGCTTTCAGTTGTAAGGGAGTAGTTCACCCTGTTTCTAGCCTTTTAATGCTGTTTGGAATAAAACCATTTAAAGAGACGAACTTTTCAACGTTTGCGTCCTTTAACTTCATGACTACAACTTTACCAAGCAACCCTCCAAGATCTATGATCGAGCCCGGTTCTTCATCAACAGGAATTATTCTAACTCCAAGAATCTTGTTTAAAGTTATACCAAGGGTTAGAACGTCCATGATCAAACCTATTACTTTATCTTTACCCTGCCTTTTGCTTATCCCTACCATGTCGATACCGCTGTTGCATACAGCAGACAATGCTAGTAAAGTATAAAAATCAACATAGCCCTCTAACGCTCTTTCGCTCATAACGGCGTCTTCACTTACTGGTATAAACGCTGAACTTAGGCCTCCTACATGTGAGGTTGCTGTAGAACCTCCTTTTTTTACTGCATCCATCAAAAGTGCTAAAGCTGATAAGCTACCGTGGGCGCCCATCTTTTCTATTCCTATAGCTTCAATTATTCCAGCAACACTGTCCCCAACCTTTGGGGTTGGCGCAAGTGAAAGATCGACAGAACCAAATTCTACACCGATATCCGCTGATACAGCTTTCCCTATAAGCTCACCAAGTCTTGTTATCTTAAAAGCGGTCCTCTTTATTAAATTATGTAGTTCTTCTAAAGTAGAAGGCGAATTCCTTCTGATTGCTTTTTCTATTACACCAGGGCCACTTACAGCTACGTTTATCGACATTTCTGGCATTCCAATGCCGTGATGAGCTGATGGTACGAACGGGCTGTCAGGCGGAACGTTAGAAAGTATAGCAACCCTTGCAGATGCTTCGGGCTTCATATCAAATATATTATCAACAAAACGCCTTACAGCTTCAGAATTCAGCCCTGAAAATGTTGACGCCGCGTTTATCATGCCAGTAAGTCTTTTTGTAGAATTTATTGCTTCAGCCATAGTGTTTAAAACTGAGGACGAACCCTTTGTAAATCCCCTTTCAGCAAAAGCCGAATAACCTCCTATGTAATCTATTCGATTGGTTGCTGCTAGATCTTCTAGTTTCATTGCGATCCTTAACCCATCTTCTTGATTTAACGTTTCTAAAAAGAACTGTATAGGAGTTACAGCAACTCTTTTTGTTACTATTTTGACGCCATACTTCTCTGCAGCTCTATCAACTGCAGAAGAGAACTTATCAAAAATTGGGTTCAAAGAATCCAATTTATCAAGTACTCGCTTAACGTCATCTGAAATAAATCGTAAAGTATTCACGCTTAGTGTAACAGACCTTATGTCTAAATCCTCCTCGCTTAGCATTCTTACAACTTCAATAATTTCGTCTGCAGAATACTTCATTTTATATCCTCTCCATATACCTGAAAACTTCTTCATGATAGACCAGAACTTCTACGTTTAGTTCTTTTCCTTTAGCCTGTAACTTTTTTCTTAACTCGGATATAGAGATGCTGCTTTTTGAAAGATCTACGAGCATAATCATCGCAAATATGCCCCTTAGAACCGTTTGAGAAATATCTACTATGTTAACGTTATTCATGGCTAGCTCTGATGAAATTCCAGCTACAATACCTGGCTTATCTGCTCCAACCACAACAACTACTGCATTTTCCACGACGCGATATAAGAAACAATATTTTTATATATTGCTCTTAATAGTGTGCTAACTGCCCCTCCTTTACCAGTAGATTAAAGCATTTTTAAAGCAAAAAGGCATCTTAACGTTTATAGAAACCATAAATAATCCTGTGATATAATAACTATAAAGCAAAAAATATGAATTAATGAGGAATTGGAAAAGTTTATGGATATTTTTAAATGTATGCAGACACACTGTAAGGAATAACCTAAAGTAGTAAAATCCTTTTAATGCATAAGCATATTAGTTCATTATAAAAATATACTGACGCGTTCGAAAACTTACCGTCGTTAAGATTTACAAAATGAACGAAAGCCTCGCCTCTTCTATTGGGGTAAAATTTAAATTACTAAAACATTGTAAAGCATACTAAACTGTGTCCCGAAAGGGAATGCCACCAAAAGGGCCAACATATCCCCGAGTCCGTTAAGGATATGGTTAAGTGGCTGAAGGCACAGCCCGTGGTCTATCGCTGGACGAACGGAGCGGGTGGGTAACCACTAGCTATGAAGTCATGAGAATGAAGGCGATAAACCACAAACCCATGATCCGCCTTAAAGGAACAATCGCCTTTTAAGGCGGGAAGATGTCAGTAATACAATATAATGCGATCACAAAGTTTAGAGTTAATGAAACAGAAAGGGGATTGGCTTATCAATTCGCAACTGCATCTTTTACAATTGATTATAAAAACTAAGGGAATTATGGATCTCAGCGTATTTGATTAAAGTGCTTTATCAAAGCTATTTTTAAATGAAAACCACTAATAAAACTGTTAAGTTTTGAGCTACTATGAAAGGTGGCAGGGAGGTTAGATATAAGCAAAAGCTTAAATTATATATTTTACGTGGTAGATTAGATGAAGATTTTACTGCTCGATACGGAAAAGTTTGAATTTAAAGCGATTGAGCCAGAAAGTTCAGTTTATGATGAATTCGAAAAAGGAAAATCGGAATCCTTTAGAGACGTCTTAGTTGCTTTCGTTACTCTTGAAAAAGGAGATGACGATTCTGTTTTCGACAATGTATTAAGCGATATATCTGACTATATGTCAAAAATAGGAAGAAAAGATTTGATTATTTACCCTTATGCTCATCTCAGCGATGAACTGTTGCCCTCTTCACAGGCAATTAAGCTTTATAATTCTCTAGTAGATTTTCTTAAAAAGAATGGAATAAACGTAATAAAAGCGCCATTTGGATGGAATAAAAGCTATACTGTTCAGATAAAAGGACATCCGTTAGCTGAAAGCTTGAGAACTTATAAAGCTAAAAAGGGTAAAAAAGTAAGTTTTACACCTAAAGAAAAGTTTTACAAGTTTTTTGTAATAGATTCAGAAGGAAATGAATATGAAATATTTAAAGAGAAGCTTGATGAGTACGACGTTCTTAATAAGAATCCTGCGTTAAAGAGGTTTGTCCAAAATGAGTTAATTGGCAAAGAGACTCACAAAGAGGAACCTGCTCACATTAAATACATGAGAAAGCTTGAGCTTGTTGATTACTGTCCAGAAAGCGATATAGGGCATCTTAAGTGGTTTCCGAAAGGTGTTGTAATAAGGGATCTAATACTAGATTATGCTGAGCAACTCGCTATGGAATGGGGCGCAATAAAAATGCAGAACCCGTTAATATATAGAACTGACGTAGAAGCTATAGCCCTTTTGCAAGGTGAATTTCACGAAAGAGATTACAAAATTGAAGGAGAAGATATGGTTTTGAGGTTTGCAAGCGATCCTGGGGCTTTTCCTTTTGTCCAGAAAGTGAGTTTGAGTTATAGGCAAATGCCTTTTAAGGTTTACGAGGAGGCACAATGTTTCCGTAAAGAACAGAGTGGAGAAGTAGTAGGGCTAATGAGGGTTAGAAGCTTTTTAATGACTGATCATCACGCATTTTGTCAAAATGAAGAAGTAGCTAAAAAGGAGTATTATGAACTTTCAAAACTATTCGCTAAATTAATGAACGACATAATATCAGGCGAACACTGGGTCCTTGGGTTTGAGATTGTCGACGAATATTACGAGAAATACAAAGACTTTTTTAAACAGATTATTAAGGATATTAAAAAACCTGCGTTCTTTAAGTTAATGAACCGTATGACTCATTATTATGCTTTTAAGAATGAGTTCCAAGCGATATTTCCAGATGGTAACAATCTTCAAATATCTACTGTGCAGTGGGATGTAAAAAATGGGGAGAGGTTTAACTTAACGTATATGAATGAAGAAGGCAAAAAGGTTTTTGTACCCATTATAATACATGCCTCAAGCTTTGGCAGTATAGAAAGAGCTTTGGCATCTATGCTCGAATCAGCCGCATGGCAAGAAAAAGAAGGAAATGTACCCCTATTACCTTTCTGGCTATCACCAGAACAGGTAAGGGTGTTACCAGTATCTAGTATAGAGCATCTTGAATATGCTAAAAAGATAGCTAACGAAATTGACAAAAAAGGATTTAGAGTCTCTATCGATGACAGAGATATAACGTTGGGCAAAAAAGTTGCTGAAGCAAAAAGTGACTGGGTTCCAATTCTTGTTGTTGTTGGTGCAAAAGAGGTACAAAGCGGAAGACTTAATGTTGTAAACAGGATAGGCGCTAAAATAGGAAAAGAACCCTCAGTAGAAATGAGCATAGAAGACCTTCTTTCTCTTCTTGACAAGTTACAGGCAGGAATGCCAAAAAGGAAGCTTTCATTAAGCATGTATCTTTCTAAAAGACCCAAGTTTATCTAAAATTTATATTTAGGGTTATAACTATTCTTTTTGTGTCACCTCACATAAAAACTTTAAAATACGACATAGCAGAAGATGTTGTTATATCAGGAGACCCAGAAAGGGTTAGACAGCTTTCCTCTCTTTTAGAAGGATCAAAAGAAATAAGCTCAAAAAAAGGGTATGTAATTTATACTGGAAACTTTAACCATCACCCTGTAACTTTAGCATCGCACGGGATAGGCGGGCCTTCAATCTCAACTTTGTTTAAAGAACTAAAAGAGCTTGGAGTAAAAAGGATTGTACGGTTCGGCACAACTGGGGCACTAATTGACCAAATGGAAATAGGAGATGCTGTTGTTGCAACAGGGGCAAGTTACTCACCTGGTGGGACTATTTATGAGCTTTCAAGCGGCCTTGTTCTTTCACCTTCTCCTGACCTTGAGCTTACATACAATCTTTATAAGAAGTTAAAAGATAAGAAAATAAACACATACTTAGGGCAGGTATTTTCTAAAAACGCATTCTATACTTTAGAAGACGTTCTTAGTGTTTATAGAAAGTATAACATAGTTTCGCTGGAAATGGAATGTGCCACGCTTTTAACGCTTTCACAAATTGAAAGCATTAAGTCAGCTTGCGTGTTAATGGTAAGCGATAGCGTTGTTAAAAAAACCAAGATGTATACAGCTGATGAGTTAAAAGAATTTGCAATGAACATTGGAAAAGCTATTTTAGAAACGCTTGCAGAAAGTTAAATTTCTAAACCAAAACCCTCTACGAACTTCGAAAACTTTCTATATTCTTCAAGAAATTTTAAACCTTTTCTTGTTATAATATAAACTTGGCCTTCTTCTCCGTTAATAAGCTTTATAATGCCTTTTCTGTTCAGTTCCTCCAGTATTTCAGTTAACCTTACATAAGGAACATTAGACTTTCTTACAAGCTCGGTTATCTTTAATCCATTGGTTGACTGTTCGAGCAAAATTAACAAATCAGCAATTATCCTGATTCTACTTCTCATTTCAGTGCACCAGTGCGCTTAACATGATAACATAACCTATAGCCTGAATAATATAACCTATAGCTGAATAGTAATATATGATTTGTACAAATATTGATAAAGAAACTAGGATAAGCCCTGCTCCAACAAGAAGGTTAATTATTCTTCTTGTCTTTTGATAGTAGATCAGAGTTTCTATTCCAGCGTAAAGCGAAAAAAACATTGCAACAGTACCGCCTGCTACATATGGTATTATTATAAGAGGTGCTATGTCTTCCTTTAACTCTTTTATATGTTCTAATCCTATTACAAGAAAACCTACGGCTTCAAAATAAAAACCTGCATATGGCATTAGAAAGTTGCTTAGTAGCCCTAGTGTGATTAGTAAGAAAGCTACCCCTTCTTTGAGTAAGGTTTTGCTTTCTACTTTAATGTAGCCGTAAAAGCTTATGGATGATATTATTGTTGTTGCAATTATTGAAATTATTAGTGATATAAGTTCGATTGATGTATACATGGTTTTAATTATTTTAGAAGAAACGGATAAATAAACGTTTATAAACGGCTGTTAGACAAAACCTCACTGCACGTTTAAGTAAAGTTGTGCCATAATCCTATTGTAAACTAAGTACAATCTCTTCTTTTTCCCTTCTCTGCCCTATTTCTCAACCAAACAGCCTTTTGACAAAAAAGAGAAACCTCTTTCAGAATTCTCCATTTTATTACTCTTTAAATTAGTTAAATGCATTTGTTATAAATTCTTTCATCGTGTACTTCCACTTCTGTAATCCGTTTAGCTTTGCATCCTTGATCCCACGTATACTGCTATGTCCTTGTCAAACAGCTAAACATAGTTTTATTCGTTATAATACATGCCAAGCCTAAAGCTCTTCAGCTTTCTGTTAACAGTTTTAAGGAAGTTCATAGCCTTGTCCAACTCGAACCTGGTTGTTTAAAGCCATCATGACAAGCTCAATGCACAACCTCTCAGCTGTCTTGTATCTATTCTAGAGATTATTTAAAATAGCTCAAACATATACGTATATTACTTGTTAGACTTATAAGCCGCTTTATTAGTAGAAGCTTGACCTTTTGTTCAAGGATTATAGCCTAAAGATCGCATACATTAAAATATAGTTCTGACACAACTTCATATATTAAAGGGTTTAAGTCCTCAATCCCTTTTCTTCTCAAGCTTAGATTTTATATACCCATTTTTTATGTAAATTTCAATAAGAACTGAAATTATATTTTGCTCCTTTATCAATATACTTGTGAGTTTATCGTAGATATAAGTTTATGTGAGTTTTATGAATGAGTGTTTTATCTGCAAACCATTTCACCCCTCCTTTGTCTCCAGTAATGTTGGGTTTATTATATCTTCCTTTTTAGGAAGCCTTGCGCTCTTTTCATTTCTTGTGTTTAATCCTTTCGCTCTGAGAATGTTTCCAAGTCTTATCATCCTGTATTTCTTAATTTTTATTTTTTTTTAAAATATCTAAGGTTATACAATAACTTCGGGATAAGATAGCTCATCTTAGCCCTCTTTTTGTGTATTTGGCGGTTGACCTCTTATAGCAATATGTCGTGCATAGGTCGACCAAGTTCGTTTCATGTAAAAATATGCTTAAAAATTTGTCAGTTGCCTAACCAAAAAAACAGTGGATCGACCGACTCAAAATCGCTTGGCTTTTTTATAATCCCGATATTCTTTTTTTCTAAGATTGTACATAGTTACAGAATCTGAACTTTCGATGATCTGTTTCAGCTCATCCTTTAGCTTTATTAAATCTGATTCTGAAATTTCTCTCAAAAATTGAATTTTTGAACGCATATAAGATGTTTTCTGCAGATTTCGAAACTTTTTCCACGTTTATGTCGTAAACCAGAATAAGTTACATGGCTGCTGCAATATAAGGAGAATAAGCTCTAGTGAACTCGCCAATAACGTAGCTTTACTTATAGAATGCAGGGAGATGCCCCGCGATAAAACTACAATGTAATAGGATGCTTTGCAATTATTCCCTATGTAAACGCATTGATGAACTAAATCATGAATTTAAGATTAATGTATTTCACAATGCAAAATACTATGTAATAATTTCTGAATAACAAAGTATCTAAAAATTACAATTAAGTTTATTCATAATATCTTACGAAAAATCACCCTATGTAAGGAAGAAAAATTATTAAAATTTTGGTTAAGTTTATAATTTCCTGATATTTAAAGCAAAAAACGGGCGAGCGGCCGGGCGGGTTACGGGGAGACCCGAGGAAGCTCCTCCCTTCGTCCACGGGATTTGGCGCGGCGACGCGCGGCGAGAGATCGCCGGCTCTGGAACAGAAACGATACCCAACAGGCAAATGGCTTTGATGACAACCAAGTGGCTGTCGGAGGACGCCTGGCTAAGGGATGAAACGGCCATCCCAAATGAAGAAAGGCCAAAATTGGTCTATGAAGCACCCGTGGGCGAGACCTAGGTTGGCCGCATAGACAAATCCCGCCTGAACAGAAGGAGGGCTACGAGCCGCACGCCCCATTTAATTTAATAAAAATTACCAAAATGAACGAAAGCATCGCCTCTTCTAGAGGGGTAAAATTTTAGTAAAAAACGTTGTAAAGCATATTAAACTGTATCCCGTAAGGAATACTTCAAGAAGGCTCTACATATCCTGGAGTCCAATGAGGATATGGTTAAGTGGCTGAAGGCACAGCCTGTGGTCTATCGCTGGACAAGCGAAGCGGGGTTGGTAACCACTAGCTATGAAGTCATGAAGATGAAGGCGATAAACCACGAACCCATGACCCGCCTTGAATGAACCATCGCCTTTTAAGGCGGGGAGGATGTCAGCAAAAATCCTAGAGATATAGTTAACCGTTCTAAAAAAAATATAAACTTCATTCAAGCCTTAACGTTGAACTGAACATATTGAAAAGGTAACTTATTATTTAAAAGCCACTCTAACATATTGTGTTCCAAATTGGGTGGCCCCTGTTAAAAGTGTGTATCCCTTGAGATCTCGGGGAAGCCTTGATGCTTCAGGGCGAGAAGAGGTCATTTTGTGTAACTGCCACCTTGAATTATCCATCTGTCTGTATATCTTTTTAAGTTTTGAATGACAGATATTAAAGATCTTGGCATATCGTCCATGTAAACGAATTCAGAAAGATAGGAAAGCAACTTGAGAGTAAAGCTTTTAATTTCATCAAAAGTGAGCATGTTATCTGCGCTCAACCTACTCTGAGAGTACCCTATATGCATGTAAGATTTTACTTCAACAAAATGGGGATTACCTATTCTTATGAGTTCTGCTGCTTTTGGGATTTGTTCCAATTTATCATTATAACCTTTTATTAGTGTAATTCTTATGACAGTCCTAGTGTTCATTTCATTCAAGAGTTTTAAAGATTCTAACCATCGTTTCCACGCATCTTTATACATTGGCCTGTTAATGTTAATGAATTCAGATTCATCATAAGCGTTCATTGAAAGGTAAACTTGCGTAGGAAGAGCATCTTCTTTAATAAGGCGTTTTAGCATTTCTGGTTCCTGACCGTTTGTTACTAGAAATATACTTTTTGTATTTGGAAGTGATTTTAAATACTTAATAAGTTCTGGTAGCTTTGGATACATAGTAGGCTCACCCGAAAGGGAAATTGAATAATGAGTCGGTGTTAAAGCGTCCTTTAACCAATCTTTATCTATGTTTGGATCGCCCATAAAGCCTATTAAGAGCTTCTTTCTTTCTTTTTCAAGGTTTTTAACTATTTCTTCAGGTTCGTCTATCCACTCCTCAGGTATTTTCAACATTCTATAAAATTCGTTTGGTCTCCAACAATATATGCATCTGTTTTCACAGAATACTGCAGTAGGAGTAAACTCCATACATTGATGCGTTTGTATTCCATAAAACTTATTTTTATAACAACCGCTCTTTTTTCTTATTGCCTCTTTTGTCCAGTGGCATATCTCAACCGCAGAATGTCCATATATTCCATAATGTGCTCTCTTTAAAGCTTCTGCTGTTTTTGCATCAAGAGTCAGCTTTTCCTCCATCTTTAAAATTCAATGTAAAGCTCTAACTTATAAAAGCAACCGAAAAAACGCATTCTTACATCACTTGAAAAATAACTTCATTCAGAAAGCCGCCAAATAAGCCGCTGCAGCTATGGAATATAGAAGATTTAGATTTAAAAATAAGAATCAGCTTCACAGGGTTATTTTTGGAAGCGATACGCCAACTGGGCAAGGTTACTTCCCAGTTGGCGTTCAACAGGCAGTAAAATTCTACAGTAGCCTTGCTAACATACCAGCAGAAAAGGCCATAGCTATGGCTACAGGAAATACTTATGACTACTACAAAAAGTGGATAAAAACAGGCAAAATACAGGAAGGTCTTGAAGCTGACTGCCTTATAATTGATAAGCCGCCAGGAAGCGTTGGAACTGATGCGCTAGGAGCTATAGAAAATGGAGATATGGTAGGAACGGCGATGGTAATGGTTGACGGAAAGATTGTAGCGTTAAGAGGAAGAGACAGCAGACCAACAACCAAGTACATAAAACTTAATGGAAAAGAGCTCGGAGTTAAGGACCCGAACGAGGCTTTATTTGACCCTCCGAGGTTTTACTGGAAGAGCACGGGAGAATTTTTTGTCTTATTTTTAATTGTTTTTATGTTGCTTATTTTTAGCTAAGTTTTTTAAATAAAATATGCTAAAGAGCTTATTTCCCCATTTATAAATGCATAAAATAATCTGAAAGTTCTGAACTAATTCTTTATATTGTAAATCTGAAGCTTCTGCAGGAGAATTAAACGCTTCTGTACTTTACGCATCATTTTATGATGTTCTTCAGGCTCTGAACATGAGCAAAATGATTAGCGTCTGTCCTATCCTTCAAGAATTTATTACTACAAAAAAATATTATTAATGTAAATTACCTACATTTAGACCAGCTCCTATATAAAATAACAATCAGATAGTTCTTATGTCAGCTAAAGTTAAGCGACAGCGCTATGATTCAATTGCCACCAGTTCTAGCTCTTACATTTATTTTTAAATAAACAATGAATACAATTTTACATAATGTTTATCGGCGTCAAATACAAATGATTAATTTTTTGATTTCCACATTGTAAAATTATTTGCTCGAAGATATTAGAGGTAAATATCAGGGAAATAGGGTGTAAGCGAGGTTGGGATAGTTTTTCTAGTTTTATAATTATTTGAAATATGGCATTGTTAAAAATTTTCAAGCATTAAGTTGATTGCACCGCTTACATTTAACAACCTCGCTCACTAAATGGGTGATACTGTTTTTTGTAATTTCTTTTAGAAGTTTGCAATTAAAAGAACCAAAATAAAAAGTTTATAATTTTAATTTACTGGTTTTTAATATTCGCCCGATGGCACTGCTATGCTTACTCCTTTTCCTGATTCAACTCCCCATATGTACCATATGATAGCGGCGGCTAAGCCGGCAACCCACCAGATAACGTTGAGCAACATGTACTGAGAAAGGGTTAGGACAGAACCTATGTAAAGGAACGGAATGGATATAAGGAAAGTTATCCCCCTGTTTAATCCTAAAAAGGTCCCCCTCCTTATTGTTGGCCAGATTTCAGATTTAAGAGAGTCAGCAGATTCCCATGCAAGTTGTGGCCAAACTTCAGATAAAATCAGCAAAATCCAAAACACTAACAAATTCTTTGTCCATACAGATACTAAGACATAAAAGAGGGCAAAGCTAATAAGCGAAAGAAGATATGAATAAACAAGTACTTTCTTTTTGCTCCACCTATCGGCGCCGAACCCAAGCAATCCTCCAAAGAACGCAGCTAACGTTCCTATCATCAGAATTTCTGGTATTAGGTTTGGAAAGAAAACTGGTCCCAAAGTGTAAGTAACGAGCCCATAAGTTACGGTATTTGTATCTGCAAGTATCAAAGCTATTATGAACCTGAATATTATGCTTCTTGAGCTAATAGCCTTCGCAGGTTCGGCGTTGATAGCTTTTGCTGGCGCCTGTACTGCTGCATTTACTAAAGGAGTAGCAGTCGAGCTTATATTTGATATGATCGGCTTGAAATATTTATTTGCTTGGCTTTCAGCGCTATCGACCTTTCCAGAAGCTTCAAGCCATCTTATAGATTCCGGCATATGGTACCTTATAAAAACTAACAGAGCTATAATTACCAAAACTATGACGCCTGCTACCTCCTTGCTGAATAATGGTGATGAAGAGAAACTGAAGGAAGCTACTATGCCAGAAATAACTGATCCGAGCTCTATCGTGTCCAGAGTTATCATGTAAGCTTTGTTCCTGTGCTTTCTCGGGTAGTATTCGTGCATAGCTGTCATGATGACGTTCTGTTCAGCACCTCCTGCAAATGTCAGAAGACCAACGGAAAGCAAAGCCAGCACATAGTTGTATGTTAATATTATGAGGATGCCAGATATTGCAAATATAGTCATAGAAATATAGAAAGTTTTTTTCCTGCCTATTTTGTCAGTTATAGGCCCAAATATCATGACGCCTATTGCGAGCCATAGCGATGACCACATAACTGATAATACCCTAAAAAAGACAGGCAGTGTGAACCATGTCGATACTACTGAAGAAAGCGCAAAGGAGTAACCCTCAAGTATCATTCCAACTGAAAAAGATGCAAAGATCCACCAGTGTACTTTTGTCCATCCACTTTCTTCCACTTCTTTGGAAATTTTAAACTGAGCCATGCATTAGATAACCTTTTTCTATATTATAAGCAATAACTTTAAAAAAATAAAAATATTTAAAGTAATCCCACAAAAATAAAATTTCACTTTTGTAAGGAAAATTACAAGGAGATTTATTATGGGCTTCCAATTTAACAGTTTAACGTATAACAAATAACAAATGAGGCCTAACAAAAAATGAGCTGTATAAACTTTGCTCTAAAGTCTTGCATTATAAACCCAGTAAACTCTGTAAAAAGTTCAAAGCATTATCTATATACTTTTTAAGCACATTTTATTTTTGAGATTATAAATAACTTTAACCGGAGTGTGGTCTCCTAAGTAATTATTTGAACGAGTTTGCACTATATTTGCGGGTGCTGATTCAAATAAAAAATCCTTATAAGTAGCTACTTAAAGTCCCCTGAAAGGCTTTCGCCTGCTTAAACCTGTTTTTATGTTAAAAAATAAATAAGCTGTCTATTCTACCAGAGGACCTATAACTGTTCTTCCAACTAACTTGTTAATTCTATCGACTTCGAGGTCTACTTCTTTTTGTATTTTTTCTATATCCTCTTCTGTAAGATGACTAAACCTTCCTTGAAGCTCAAAATAGTGTTTTACGTGCTTTCTTCTAGGAACGCTCACTGTTACACTAAACTGACCTTCTTCTTGTTGCCAGTTTATCCAGAGAGCAGTTTCTGTTGCTAGCCTGGCTAAAACTATTCCATATCTTGGATCAAATTTCCAGCCAGTAGTGCATGGTTGCAATACGTGCACAAAAGATGGTCCTTCTACTTCAAGACCCTTTTTAAATTTATTCATCATGTCAGCAAAATATCCTGGATTTGCAGTAGCTACATATGGTATTCTATGCGCTGCTACTATTTCGGCTATGGGCTTTTTTTGCTGAACCTTTCCTTTGAGTATTTTACCGACTGGAGTTGTTGTAGTCCAGGCATATTCTGGTGTTCCACCGCTTCTCTGAATTCCTGTGTTCATATAGGCTTCATTATCATAAAGCACATACATTACTTTGTGTCCTCTTTCTAACATGCCGCTTAATGCCTGAAATCCTATGTCGTAAGTTCCTCCATCTCCAGCTAAAGCTATTATGTTTATTCTTTTTGCTGGGTCTATCATTCCTTTTGCTTTTAAAGCTTTGAGCGCAGATTCTATGCCGCTAGCGACAGCCGCTGTATTCTCAAATGCCACATGTATCCATGGAACTTTCCAAGAAGTGTAAGGAAATGGTGTAGTTGAAACTTCCACACAACCTGTGGCATTAACCACTATGGTATTAGGCCCAGCTACTTTTAAAAGAAGCTTAACTATTGTACCAGCAGTGCATCCTGCGCATAGCCCATGCCCAGGTGCTAGATATTCTTCTCTTGGGACGTCATAAACGGTTCTAAAATATGGTTTCGCCATCATTCTCTAACACCCCAGTAAATGCTTTCCTTCTGTCTTTCATGAGACGCAAGCATTTCTTTTACCTTTTCGTATATAGCGATTATATCTTTTTCTGTTACTGTTCTCTGACCTATTCCTACTATAAAGCTGTAAACGTTTCTTTCAATACCTCTTGCATAAAGAGAGCTGATTATTTCTCTTGCAACAGGTCCTGAAATATTAATGCCAAATGTAATTGCCCTGTCAAGCACAACTAATGCTTTTGTCTTTTCAGCCATATCAGCTATCATTTCTGAAGGGAAGGGTCTGAAAAGCCTTATTCTTGCTAACCCTATTTGTTCTCCCTTTTTCCTTAGCTCTTCAATGCTTTCCTTTAAGGTACCGTAGAGTCCACCATAAGTTACAAAAGTTATGTCTGAACCCTCAACCCCTTCTTCTTCTATTATACCGTACTTTCGCTCATACCTTTTTCCGTATTCATCATCCGCTTCCTTTACGACATCTAAGGCGTTCTTCATTGCCACTACTTGCTGATATTTAAATTCATAAAACCATTCAGGGCTGGCCATAGCACCCATCGTTATTGGCTTTTCTGGGTTTAATGTATACCATCGAGGATTCTTTGGTATATAATCCTTAAAAGCATCTGATTTTTCAGAAACGTAAACCGGTTCATAAGTGTGACTCATAGCATAACCGTCGTATGCGACTAACACAGGCAAAAAGACCCTCGGATCTTCAGCTATCCTATAAGCCTGAATTACTGAATCATAAGCTTCCTGCGCTGTAGAAGCTATAATAATTATCCATGAAGTATCCCTTACATTCATTACATCGCTATAATCTCCCCATATGCTTAGAGGTGCAGAAAGCGCTCTTGCAGCAACAGACATTACTATTGGTAACCTTAAGCCAGAAGCTATATGAAGAAGCTCATGCATGAGCTCAAGCCCCTGAGCAGCTGTTGCCGTAAAAGTCCTTGCACCAACTGCGCTTGCACCTATTGCAGCGCTCATAGCGCTGTGTTCGCTTTCTACGTGTATCATTTCAGCTTTAAGTTCTCCGTTGGCTATAAATTCTGATATTCTCTCTACAACTGTAGTCTGTGGCGTTATTGGATAAGCTGATACTACGTCTACATCAGAATCTTTTACAGCTTGTGCTATAGCAAAATTAGTACTCAGAGGTAATCTTTTCCACGTAACCTTAAGCACGCTTTCCATTTTTATTTCTCCTCCTCAATCCAGTCTATTGCTTTAGGCTCGCACTCTTCAACGCACATTCCACAACCTTTGCAATAATCATAGTTAACTTCTACGCTGAATTTGAACTGTCTTCCACTTTTTGTTGTGTATGGTTCGTCTATTATATAAATAGCTGGCTCAGGACATACTATCCAACACCTTAAGCATCTAGTACATTTATCTTGTAATATTACTGGTTTAAAAGTTCTCCAGTCACCTGTGTACCTTCTCTCGCTGTTACCAGGTTCAAGTATAGCTCCTCCAAGTGGAAGCTCTTTCCATCCTAAAAGTTTTTCCTGTGTCAATTTATTGTTCTCACCTTCTCATAAGATGTTTTAACTATCTGGAAATTTAACTCTGCTATCTTTTTATTGAACGTCTCATGCAATGCTTTTTCTAATGAGTCTAAAGTAGCTAACGGTAAAACCTTTATAAGTGCACCCACCATAGCAGTATTAACTATAGCTGACTTTAAAACATTAAGAGCTATATGTGTTGCGTCTACTACAGCAATCTTTACATCGCTCCTTCCTATCAACGATTTTACTTCTCCATCGCTCTTTGATGTATTTATTACAACCATGCCCCCTTCTTTCAAACCATCCAAATATATCGATTTATCTATGCTCGGGTCTAAAACCACTACAACGTCTGGATTTATTATAGGGGATCTGGAATATATTGGTTTATCAGAAACCTTCGTATATGCTTTAACAGGGGCTCCTCTTCTTTCTGCTCCAAATTCTGGATATGCTTGCGCATACTTTCCATCCAATATTGCAGCCTCAGCAACAAGGACGCCAGCTGTTACTGCGCCTTGACCACCTCTGCCGTGCCACCTTATTTCATATCTTTCTTGCATTACCAATCTTACTTATCTATCTGTATGATGTTCTTAAAAACTTTATTAATAAAACTTAATTATATTCAATCTTTTGAAAAATAAACGCCTTTATGATTCTAAATATTTTAAAAATTAAAACTATCATGAACCACCTACATGATAATAAATCAAAACTTTTGTTTGATTTTATGATGAAATTATTCTTAATAGTTTTATAAGCGACTTTGAAAATAGCTTTGATAAAACAATTTTAATCAAACACGCTGATTTCTAAATTCCCTTAGTTTTATTATCAATTGTAAAAGATACGTTGAGAAGTAATAAGCCAATCCCTTTTCTGTTTCATCAACTCTAGACCTTATGACCACACTGTATTGTGCCGCTCAATCGCAAAAATGAAAGGTTTTTGAACATGCAAATATCTTTCTTTTTTCTTTATAATGAATTAGTTATACTAATGCATTATTAGGCTGCTGCGTTAGGTTGTTCCTTATAGCTTCTCCAGAAAAGTTTTAAAAAGAATTATTCACAGATTTATTCAACTCCCAAAAATGGATTGTGTATGGCTTCCATGAACAGAAAAACGCATTTCGCGATAGAAAGTTTTGATCTACTTTAATAAAAGGAGACTTTTGTTCCTTTAGCTAAAAAATAAAATTTTATACTAATGCTTTTATCGAGTTTCGAAATTTTCAACTATTAAAGATTGCTCATTTTTATTAATTTAATATAAAAGTTAAATAGTTACTAAACCTCGAAAAATTAAAGTTGAGCAAGTACTTAGTGTTTTCGGCATGGCCGTACATAAACAGTGAGCCACACTTGGGAACCCTACTTCATTTAATATCAGCTGATTATTATGCAAGGTTTCTTAAAAGTATGGGAAATGATGTCATTTCAATCTCAGGATCAGATGAACATGGCACTCCAATAGAAGTTGAAGCCATAAAGCAGCATAAAAACCCAAAGGAACTTACTGATGAGATGCATAAAAGAATTCTTAAAATACTCGAGGCTTTTTCTGTAGAGCTAGATAACTATACCAGAACTGAAAATGAAACACATAAAGAATTTGTCAGAGATTTTTATCTTCAATTAGAAAAAAATGGGTATATTTTTAAACAAAAAACTGTACAACTTTATTGTGAAAACGACAAACTTTTCCTGCCAGATAGGCTTGTTATAGGAAAATGCCCATATTGCGGTTATGAAAAAGCTAACGGTGATCAGTGCGATAATTGTGGCAGACTTTTAGAGCCAACTCTATTGATAGAGCCCAGATGCGCTATTTGCGGTAGAAAACCAGTAAAAAAAGAAACATATCACTGGTTTTTTGATCTACCCAAACTAAATAAAGAAATTCTCAAATATGTCGAAACTCTTGACGAGAACATAAAATCTTACTTAAAAAGCATGCTTAACGAGGGACTCAAACCAAGGTCGATAACTAGGGATAACAAATGGGGGATACCAGCCCCATTTGAAGGCGCCGAAAACAAAACCATTTACGTATGGATGGAAGCAGTATTGGGTTATCTTTCTGGAGTCATTGAACTTGAAAAGAAAATTGATAAAAATTTGTTTGAAACCTTTTGGCTTGACCCTCAAACGACTTCTGTATACTTTATAGGAAAGGACAACATACCTTTCCACGCAATAATACTTCCCGCTCTCTTGATGGCCTCTAAAAAAGGATATAATTTGCCAAAAAAGATAGCTTCAACTGAGTTTATACTTTTTGGACAAGCTAAATTCAGCAAGAGCCAACACATTGGCGTATGGGCTTCTGACGCTTTGAGCGTTGCTGATGGAGAGTACTGGAGATATGTTATTCTTGCACTTAGGCCTGAAAGAGGAGATTCTAGTTTTAATTGGCAGGATTTTGATAAGATGGTAAACAGTGACCTTAACGATAAGGTAGGAAATTACATTCATCGAGTTCTTACTTTTTTGAACGAAAGATTTAGTGGAATTGTACCTCCCCAAGGAAGCTTTACAAAAGAAGATGAAATATTTTCAAAATCAATGATGGACATACAGGAAAGTTTTATAAAGTTAAACTATGAGTTAAGGATCAAGGATGCTGTAAGGAAGTTCATTGAAGCTGCAGAACTCGGCAATCAATATTTTAGTTCTCAAGAACCATGGAATCAAATAAAAAGCAATAAAGCTAGAGCTTCTTCGATAATTTATAACGCAGTACAATCAATAGCCCACATAAACTTTATGATGTACCCAATAATGCCGAAGAAGGCTGCAAAGTTAGCGAGTACAATAAAACTTGAAAAAATAAGAAAACCTGAAAAATGGGAAATGATTCCCAGTGGAACAAAAATCGAACGTCCTACACCTTTATTTCAAAAAATTGTTATAAAATATTAAATTTTGAAAAAAATTCAGTTTAATAACTTTAATTCTTATTATTGTTTTATGATAAAACATTATATTTATCCTTTTTAAACCTTATATGATGATATCGATTATTGGTTCCGGAAAGGTTGGTGCAACAACTGCAGCATTTCTAATGCTGGGCGAGGTCGACAACAAAATAGTTCTTGTAGATATTGTTCAAGGACTTCCTCAAGGAGAGGCTCTTGACATGAACCACGCAGCTGCTATACTTGGAAAATCTGTAAACGTCTTAGGTTCAAACAGCTACGAGGACATAAAGGGAAGCGATATAGTAATTATAACTGCTGGTCTTGCAAGAAAGCCTGGAATGACAAGAGAAGAGTTAGCAGGTAAAAATGCTGAGATCGTAGCTGGAGTTGCCGAACAAGTTAAGAAGTACGCGCCGAACTCTATAGTAATATTAACAACAAACCCGCTGGATGCAATGGTTACAGTTCTTTATAAAAAACTAGGTTTTCCAAGAAACAGAGTCATAGGTTTTAGCGGAGTTCTAGATTCAAGGAGGATGGCTTATTATGCATCTCAATATATAGGTGTTTCGCCAGCATCAATAGTTCCTCTGGTACTTGGCCAGCATGGGGAAAACATGTATCCTGTACCTGAACTTTCTAGCGTATACGGAAAAAGCCTTAAGGATTTCTTGAACGAAGAACAGTATAACAAAGTTGTAAAGGACACAATAGAAGCAGGAGCACAAATTACAAACTTGAGGAAGTTCAGTAGTAACTGGGGGCCTGCAGCAGGCTTGCTCTTAATGGTTGACGCAATAAAGAAAGACAGAAAGTTAGTTGTAGAAGCAAGCGTTTTGCTAAACGGTGAATATGGTGTAAAAGACGTGTTTGCAGAAGTACCTGTAGTGTTGGGTAAAGATGGTGCTGAGAAAATAATAGAAGTTCCGCTTACGCCTCAACAAAAAGAGCTTTTTATGAAAAGTATAAACGCAATAAAAGAAAACTTAAAACAAGTACCGCCTCAATATCTTACATAAATTATTGTTCTACAACTAACATTGTAAGCGTTGATTTAACGTTTTCAATTTTTCTTATTTTCCAAGTTATAGTGTCTTTTAGTTTTTCAGGGGTTTGAGCATTAACCTTTACTATAGTATCATAAACACCATAAACTCTATGAGCTTCCTCAACTTCAGGTATGGCCTTTAGTTTAGCCAAAACCTCTTCTTCTTTTCCTGGTTCCACAGTTAATAAAACAAATGCTATTGGCATGTAATTAATTTACAAAACCATATTTAATAAATATTTCTTTTTAAAAACGTTTAGCTGTTCTTTTAAACGTTTATCGAAATTATTTCTTTAGCTATGCTCTCAGCCATTTCATATGTAGTAGCGCTTCCGCCGAGATCCACAGTAAGTTTGTTACCTTTTTCAAGAGAATTTATCACAGCCCTATTAACAGCTTGCGAGGCTTCTTTTTCTCCAATCCATTCAAGGCACATGGAAAATGACAGTATAGTCGCTATTGGGTTTGCTATATTTTTGCCTGCTATGTCCGGCGCTGAACCATGTACAGGTTCAAACATTGCAAACGTTTCTCCTATGTTTGCTGAAGGTGCCATTCCAAGACCGCCTACTAGACCCGCAGCAAGGTCTGATATTATGTCGCCATACAAATTTTCAAGAACTATAACGTCATAGTCCTGCGGCTTCATTACAAGCTTCATAGCTAGAGCGTCAATATGCTCCTCTTTTGCTTCCACGTCGCTATATTTTTTAGAAATATCTTCAAATACTTGTTTATAAAGGCCGTCAGTCATTTTTAGTACGTTCGACTTGTGCCCTAGCGTTATTTTTTTCCGCCTTCCACGAGCCTGTTCAAAAGCTTTATTTATTATCCGCCGTGCGCCTTTTTCAGTTGCAACCCTTATGCCTATGTAAACGCCTTCGTTTATTTTATATTCAAGGCCCGAATACATGCCCTCCGTGTTTTCTCTAACAATAAGAAGATCCACGTTATTGTAAAGAGATTTTACCCTTGGAAGGCTCCTTAATGGCCTTAGGTTAGCATATAGATCAAAAATTTTCCTTATTTTTACTGGTACGCCAAGTTCAGTCCCTTCGCCTTCTAAAGACGTAGTGGGTCCCTTTAACAGGCATTCGCTCTGTTTTATCATTTCAAGAGAAAAATTTGGCAAATTTGTACCATATTTTTTAAATGCTTCTAGACCGGCTTCTATAAAAATTTTTTCGAAATGTAAAGAAAATTTTTCTTCTACAGCGCTAATAACTTTTTCAGTAGCGCCTATAACTTCGGGTCCTATGCCGTCTCCCTTTATTATCGAAATTTTATAATTTTTCATGCTCTTGCGAGCATTTTTGAAAGTACGTATTTAAGTATTCCTCCGTACCTTATATACTCCATTTCTAACTCGCTATCTATCCTAATTATCAGTTCTGCATGCTTCTGATTTCCTGACTTGTCGTAAAATACAAGCTGCGCGGTTCCGTGTGGTTTTTTCTCCTTAAATATTATTGAAATTGGTTTAGAGTAGTCTATGTTCAGCGATTTATAGTTCTGCCCCTCTTTAAACTGAAGCGGTATTATGCCCATTCCCACAAGGTTCGAGCGGTGAATTCTCTCGAAACTTTCAGCTATTACAGCTTTTATTCCAAGAAGGGCAGGGCCTTTAGCTGCCCAGTCTCTTGAACTTCCAGAACCGTATTCTTTGCCAGCAATCACCACCAGTGGGACACCTTCTTCTTTATACTTCATTGCCGCATCATAAACCGTCATAATCTGCCCTTCGGGATAGTGAACTGTGTAGCCACCTTCTATATTTACCATTAAGTTCTTTAGCCTTCTGTTTGCAAAAGTGCCTCTTATCATCACTTCGTGGTTTCCCCTCCTAGCACCATACGTATTAAATTCCGTAATAGGAACGCCTTGACTAATAAGGTATTTGCCAGCTGGACTATCAGGCATTATAGCGCCTGCAGGCGATATATGATCAGTAGATACTGAGTCTCCAAGAACAAGCAATATTCTTGCGTTTATTATATCTTCTATTTCTTTCTTTTCACCTGCTTTCCATCCATCAAAATAAGGCGCTTTCTTTATGTAGGTGCTTTTATCATCCCATTCAAAATATTTACCTACTGGTGAATTTAAAGAATTCCAGTATGGATTAACATTAAATATATTTTCATTATAAATGGATGTATAAAGATCTTTACTTATGGATTTCTTTATAATTTCTTGCACCTCTGTGCTGCTTGGCCAGATATCTTTGAGATATATTGGTTTACCGTTAGAATATCCTATAGGTTCTTTTGTAAGGTCTTTATTTATGTTGCCAGCAATAGCATAAGCGACTACAAGCGGAGGTGACATCAAATAATTAGCCTTTACATCGTTATGAATTCTTCCTTCATAGTTTCTGTTGCCAGAAAGCACGCTTACCATTGCAAGGTTTCCCTCGTTAATTAGCTTGCTAAAATCATCAGGAAGAGGTCCGCTATTTCCTATGCATGTGGTACATCCGTATGCTACTACGTAGAACCCTTGTTTTTCAAGGTAATCAAGCAATCCCGATCTTTTAAGATATTCTGTAACTACCCTAGACCCTGGAGCTAGGCTTGTCTTTACTTTGCTTGTATTAACTCTTAACCCAAATTCATAAGCTTTCTTTGCAACCAAACCTGCCATAATTAATACGTTTGGGTTGCTTGTGTTTGTACAGCTTGTTATTGCAGCGATGACCACGTCGCCCTCTTTAAGGTCTCCCGAAGATTTTGGTTGATCCTTTATAAAAGTCTGTTTAAAGCTTTCGGGAATCTTTTCTAGATCGAGCCTCTGATGAGGTAGTGAAGGACCAGCAACGCTCGGTTTAATTTCATCTAGGTTAACTTCAATTATCTCTGAATATTCCCTTTCTTTTGATCCAAAAAGACCTTGCGATTTATAATATTCTTCAACTAGACTTATTAACCATTCTGGCCTGCCAGTAAGGCGAAGATAGTCAAGCGTTTGTTCATCTACAGGGAAAAGAGAGACAGTTGAACCGTATTCTGGGCTCATGTTTGATACAGTTGCCCTATCAGGTACTGAAAGGTTTCTTACACCTTCGCCATAAAACTCAACGAATTTGTTGACAACGTTGTGCTCTCTAAAAACTTTGGCAAGAGTAAGCGCTAGATCTGTAGCTGTAACTCCATCACTAAGCTTACCGTTTAGCTTTACCCCAACAACCTTTGGTGTTATAAAGTAGATTGGTTCTCCAAGCATTGCAGCTTCGGCTTCTATGCCTCCTACTCCGAAACCAAATACTCCAATGCCATTAATCATCGTAGTATGCGAATCTGTACCTACTAAGCTGTCAAAGTAAGCTATGCCTTTGTTGACCATTACGACCTTTGCAAGATATTCAAGGTTTATCTGATGACAGATTCCCGCAGATGGAGGGAATATTCTTAGCTCATTGAACGCCTGACCGGCCCATTTAAGAAATTTGTACCTTTCTTCATTCCTTTCTATCTCTTTTACCAAGTTAAATTCAAATGCTTTAGGATTATTGTATTCATCTACCTGTACTGAATGGTCTATTATAAGGTCTATAGGAACTCCTGGTTGGATAAGGTCCGGGTTTTTCCCGTTTTCTCTCGCGTACTCTCTCATAGATGCTAAATCTACGATTGCAGGGACGCCGGTAAAATCCTGCATAAGTATCCTTGAAACTTTAAATGGAATTTCCTTTTCTACAGGGTTTTTACTGTCCCAATTAAGCAATTCTTTTATGCTTTCCTCAGTTACTGTTTTCCCATCAAAATTTCTGAGCATGTTTTCAAGGACTATCTGAAGCGAATATGGTAACCTATCAGAATCCCCCCATCCAAGATCTTTAACAGCTGTAACGGGATAATATTCGTATTCTTTCCCGGAAACTTTTAGTATTCTCTTAAAGTCTTTTGCTGATAAACTCATACTATAGGATATTTTTGGAAAAATAAAAAGATTAACCCTGTTTAGAATAATATAACGCCCCTAAAATTTTCCAATGCTTTCAATGTACAATTCTCTGCAAATCTTTGCGCCGTATTTAACATTTTCAAAATAAATAGGTTTATATTTTTTCTGGATTTGAACAATTTTATGTGTATTAATAGTCAGGTGTTAACATAGATCTAACTCCTTCTTAGTAAGAGATGAAATGAGACGGAAGATTGTCGGCGTTCTACATGAGGCGTTTGGCAACGTGAAAGAAATGTGAATGGATACTTCCTGAGAGAGGCGAAGCGGAGACTCCGATGAACTTGTGAGGGAGTTATATGAAGTTGCAAAGCTCAAGATCTATGCGTACGATAGGTATGCTGACGCCTGCCTACGTACACATACGTAGAGTGAAACCTTTGACCTTATCCTCGCCCTTACCAGTAGATCAAAACTTTTGTTTGATTTTATGATGAAATTATTCTTAATAGTTTTATAAGCGACTTTGAAAATAGCTTTGATAAAACAATTTTAATCAAACACGCTGATTTCTAAATTCCCTTAGTTTTTATTATCAATTGTAAAAGATGCGTTGAGAAGCCGATCCCTTTTCTGTTTCATCAACTCTAGACCTTATGACCACACTGTATTGTGCGCTCAATCGCAAAAATGAAAGGTTTTTGAGTGCGTAAGCATATTTTATTTTTTATTTTATAATAAAATTGTAGGAAATTAGTTCATAATTATCTGTGATCAGGTGGCTGCTTTTAGAGCGGTGAAGAGGTTAGTAAAGCAAAACATTATTAGGCTACTTATCATAACGTAAAACGTGAAGCTATATATTTCTGCAAGGGTTAACCCTTCGGAAGATCCAGAGAAAGTTAAAAAGGCCATAATTAATCTTACAGATCCTAAAGACGAAATAAAATTAGAAATAATGCAAGACATTATAAGGGTAGAAGCTGGAGAACCTACACTCAAAAAATTGTTGCAAGCAATAAAAGACAAAGATATGACTTATTTGATGCTTAAGCTTTTAAACGAAAACAAAAAAGGTGACAAGTTTTTTCTTATGCTAAACAAACAAGCCGCTTTTGTAAGCCGTGTTGTTATGTGCGATGATCCCAAAGAATCGCCCTTAGGACCAATTATTATCGAGTTTGATAATGAATCTATAAAATATATAATAAACGACATAAGAAAATGAGGCGAATTTTTAACGCAGAAAATTTAAATCTTTAATGCGTATAAAATCAGTTTTTGTTTTACTCCGCAGGCGTTTCTAATGGTTTTACAAGTTTACTAAGAAGCTTTAGACTAAGTAGAACAACGTTTTTTACAGGATAAATTTTTTTCGCCTCTTCTGTTACTTTCTCTATAAGGGTTCTATCCTTAAGCAGTTGTTCCAAAAGTTGATCATAAGTTAAGTTTGGTATGTTTTCAGTTAGTACTTTATTTATTGCAAGCCTTATTTTATGCATTCTTGACCAGTTTATCTTTTCTGGAGTGAAAAGCGAAATGTGAAGTCTTACATCCATCCCGTCAGAAGTTTTGTAGTCTCCTATCCATTCTACAAGAGAGCTTCCTCTTTTTATCATTGCTCTGTATACTTCTCTTGCATATTCAATTCGTTTTACTATAGTTTTAGCTTTAAGCGATTCTACTTTTATTATTTGGAGGTAAAGCTTTATATTGTTGTTTTCAGGGTTTTCACTGTTAACTTGGTAATATGATATAGGTACAACACGACCAATTGCCGCTTGCTCATCGTTTGCTGGTATTTTGGCTATAGATACATTTCCGAATACGTCAGGAGCGAGTACTTCTATCCAGACCTTAGCCTTCCATCTGTCTTTTACCTTAGCAACCTTAGGCATACCAAAAAACCTATACAGAGTCCCTTATTAATCATTTCTATTTTTGCATAATTTCTATTGAAGATCATATAAGTGGCAGGTCTTTTGATTCGTAGTAACACTTTTACGCAAGCCTACCTTTTCAAATCTTATTAATGTTAAGCATTAAGTAATTTTTAGTTTTCTGGATTTTGCTCCTAAAAGGAGTTTGTCTTCTCTTCGATCTTAGGTTTTTTCTCTAGTTTTGGAGGCACAAAAATCTTCTTTAGTTATTCAAAAACCTTTCTACGACGGCCTATCTAAAGTTCAATGAAGGGGAAAAAGTTAATCTCGGAATAGCTCAAATAAGATAAGATCTTTTAGCTAACTCTTTGTCCATGTTTTCGTAAAAATAGTAATTAATTATTTCATATTGCTGTGCCCTTGTCATTAATTTATCAAGTATTTTTTCTTGCGTCCCTTGAGTCATCAGTATTTCATAGACCTCTTGCATAGCTTTTGCTGCGGCTCTAAAAGCAGTAACCGGAAATATGACAAAACTATAACCAAGTTCTTTGAACTTCTGAGCCGTTATGTAAGGCGTTTTACCAAATTCCGTCATGTTTGCTAAAAGCTTAGCTTTTACTTTCTCAGCAAAAAATTTGAACTCCTCTTCACTCAATAAAGCTTCTGGGAATATTATGTCAGCCCCTGCTTTGATATATGCGTGGGCCCTTTCTATTGCATCGTCAATCCCTGTTACTCCTCTTGCATCTGTTCTAGCTACCAGAACAATGTTTTTTGATGCCTCTCTAGCTGCAAGTATTTTTGCTACCATTTCTTCTTTAGTTACCAGAACTTTATCTTCCAAATGACCGCATTTTTTAGGGTTTACTTGATCCTCTATTTGTACAGCGTCGGCTCCAGCCGCTTCAAGTACCTTTATAGTTCTATAAACATTTAGAGGTTCACCAAAACCTGTGTCAGCATCTACTATAAGAGGTATATCGACTACTTCTTTTATCTTTCTTACCATGTATGCTAGCTCTTCTAATGAAATCACGCCCAAGTCAGGAAGCCCGTAAGAAGAAGTTAGTGCTGCACCTGACAGATATATAGCTTTGGCTCCAGCCTTTTTAGCCAACAAGGCGCTAAAAGGGTTGTAAACTCCAGGTACTATCAAAAATTCGCTGTTAAGGAGTATTTGACGATTAGAAGACAACTGTTACCGCCTCCTTATTTTCAATATTACTTATGTAATTTATAACTCTGTCATCAAGCCCAAGCCTTTTAGCTTTTGTTATTATTTCTTCTCTGTTCATAGGTTTCTTATAATGTCCTTTAGGAACTTCTCTATAAGCTGATTCTTGAGTGTTATCAAAATATTTAATTGTTATTTTTACGGGAAGGCTTGAAGGGTACATTTTAGTATATTCTTCTACTTCATTTACTTCTACTTTAGATGCAAGTTCAAGGATCTTTTTGTCGTGAATTAGGTTATAACTATCAAACCAGAAGTTTTGCGTTAATAGAGCAACAGCTACAAGGAATGGAAGGCTATGATCTGCTGTTTCACGTGTTTGGGGTTTCCATTTAGAAGCATCGTCTGCCAATATAGTTTTTGCAGCCTCATAAGTATCAATCGTTACTTTCCTAACCTCTTTTTTGAGCTTTATCTCGAGCGCCGCCTCTATAGCGGCTTGCGCATGATATTCTGCTGGAAATTCTTTAATAAGCGTTCTAAGGACACCTTTGCCATTCATCCTATCTAAGACTGTTTCATCAAAATCTTTTCCACCAAATATTACATTGATCAAACCCATCTTTCCTGTGAATGCGAGTTCTGGGCCTGTTATGCCTGATTTTGCTAACAGTGCTGCAAAAACTGCGTTTCTTACCGCTTCAGCTGCCGCACCTCCTTTCCACATCGAAAGCGAACCGCTCCTAGTTTCCCTCAAAGCTATATGGGGTACAAGAGCAAGCGATATTGCGTTTGCTGTTTTTTCTTCATCTAATTTTAATAACTTGGATGCTGCGGCTGCTGCCCCGATTCCAAGAAATACTACATGATCAATGCCCCTTTTTCTTAAAGATCCAGCGTCGCATAGAGTTATACCTACTTCGTAACCTGTTGCTATAGCTTCTATAACATCTTTCCCGCTTGATTTTAATTCTGAAGCTAATGCCAAAATGCCTCCTATCATGTCGCTCGGATGTAAAGGTTCCTTCGATAGATAAGTGTCGTTAAAGTCAAGATATCTTATAAGAAAACTGTTGTAAAAAGATGCATAATCTACTGAAGCCTTTTTGCCCGTCAAAGTAATTGCATTTCCTTTTAAGTTTTTAAGCAATGGATCAAGAAAAATCTTTAAATCTTTGTATGAGTACTTAGCGTTTGCTACAGCGTCTATTATTCTGTTAATTATTTCGTATTTGGCTTTTTCATCAATGTCTTTATATGAAAAGTCTGTTACAAACTTAGCTATTTTTTTAGCTGTTTCCATAAGCAGTATTATTTTTTCTTCTTAATATTTTTACTTTCTCGATGTATTTAAAATCCTTTTTGATTAATGTTAAAAGAAAAATGTATGTGGGTATACCTGTAAAATACAATGCGGGTATACCTGATGAGTATGAAAACAATATCACAATGTACACCTACTTTCAGTAACTCTACAAATCGGATAATCTGCAGGATAAGAACCCAAATCTGTCAAATCTCATGCCATACAGCTCTTTAACTAAGTTATTTTAATGGAATACATGAATTTGTCTTATACTGTGATAATATATTCAGCAAATAAGAGGTGAGCGAAAA
>Ga0081534_100036_pt1 | contig 53884 bp, 54 predicted proteins | sample MonGeyMetagenome_FD_71019 | JGI IMG/M metagenome (GOLD analysis project Ga0081534, IMG submission 71019) | Hypoxic/sulfidic aquatic microbial communities from Monarch Geyser, Yellowstone National Park, USA - MG (SPAdes) v1 (version 2) | ecosystem: Environmental > Aquatic > Thermal springs > Hot...
GGTAACGCGTCCTCATTGAGAATTATTGGAACCCACACCACGAGGTGTTTAGGCGATGATACCTGAGGCATACACCTAAGGTATGTTGCATGTAGATACGGCCAAAAACAACTAGGCAAGTTACCATGCATTTTAACTGTTTAAAATGCATGTTTCATGCGTTTCTGCCATTTGGTTCATGCTTCTTTGTGTTCATCTGCTTCATCGTTACTTTTGCATGTTTCGTGCATTCTCTTCATTTTACATTGGACTTGAAACCATTGGAACACTATTTCAATTCCTTCATTATCTTTCAATTGGAACAACCATTCAATCCCACCATAAACACCATCGGAACAGGAATGAGTCATAGAATGAACCCCGAAGCCCTGTTCCAATGATCACCATTTAAAATAAACCACAAAACTTAAAAACCCAAATAAAGCCAAAACAACCAGGGAAAATCTCAAAAGAGAATTGAAGGAGCACTATCCCCCTGTTAGGCTGTATATCAACCCTATAAGAGGATCTCAAAAGAGAATTGAAGGCCTGACGGTGGCTTGGTTATATTCAGGTACAGTGGGTGTGGTGGTAGGAGGATCTCAAAAGAGAATTGAAGGCTCAAACCTTTTTCGTATTACCTCTGGGTCGTATTTGGCTATGAGGATCTCAAAAGAGAATTGAAGGGTGTTCTTCACCTTCCACTATCCTTACTTTGCCATCTATCATTTGAGGATCTCAAAAGAGAATTGAAGGTGTGGGGGCATTTGTTTGGGGAGTTTGCATGCTCCCACCGAGTGAGGATCTCAAAAGAGAATTGAAGGCGTGTTAAAAAGCAGCAGAGGAAGGGGGATTTTAAGGACTGGTGCAAGAGGATCTCAAAAGAGAATTGAAGGGAGGCGCTTAGCAAGGATCCAACTGTAACCGACCCCAGTGTTAAGGGAGGATCTCAAAAGAGAATTGAAGGAATCACGCTGATGTGGGCTGGTACCATGTAGAGACCAAGTTCATCAAGAGGATCTCAAAAGAGAATTGAAGGTGTCTTAACAATGATTTGCCCATCCTTGGTTTGCTCACTCATGGAGGATCTCAAAAGAGAATTGAAGGTAACCTCTGCGGCTTTGCTGTTCTCACAGCCAACTGTGAATTACGAGGATCTCAAAGGAGAATTGAAGGATCCCAACCATGACGCCCACTATTACTACGCTCACTACGTGTCGGTTTGAGAGGATCTCAAAGGAGAATTGAAGGAGGATTGAGCTAACTTCAGTATCGAGTTAGCCACGTCACCGAGGATCTCAAAGGAGAATTGAAGGTCATTGCAACAATCTCATTTCTCTTATTCACAACGTGTTCCAGAGGATCTCAAAGGAGAATTGAAGAAGGGTTAATACCTTGGTGTGAGGGAAGAATTTATCAATGGTGCTTAGAGTGACGTAGTGATGTTAATTAGGGTTGCCACCAGGGGTTCAGCCCTATCGATTAGGCAGGCCGAAATAGTGATGAGGAGGATACTTGAGTTTAACCCAGACGTTGAGTTCAAGCTAGTTATAGTTAGAACTACGGGTGATGTTGTACTGGATAAGCCACTTTACGAGATAGGTGTTAAGGGTATCTTTGAGAAGGAGGTTAACCTAGCCTTACTTAGGGGTGAGGCCGACGTAGCTGTGCATAGTCTCAAGGATATGCCAGCCCAGATAAGCAGCGAATTAACCCTTGCAATGACTCCACCTAGGGATGATCCGAGGGATGCCGTGGTCTCTGTGAGGGGTTACACGATTGATTCACTGCCAAGCAACTCGGTGGTGGGTACCTCAAGTCTCAGGAGGAGGGGGTTCCTGCTCTCAATTAGGCGTGACGTAGTGGTTAAGCCCATTAGGGGTAACGTGGACACGAGGGTTAGGAAGCTCATGGGGGGTGGGTATGATGCCCTAATCATGGCGGCGGCCGGCCTGGAGAGGCTTAACGTTAATATCAGCGTTAATAAGATAGACCCATTACTCATGCCGCCCGCCCCTGGGCAGGGTGTAATTGGGGTTGTGGTTAGGAGGGATAGGGAGGACTTGCTTAAGGTGCTTAGGAGGAGTAATGATGAGGATACCTTCAGGGAGGCCATTGCGGAGCGGGCATTCCTAAGCAGGATAGGGGCAGGCTGCCATGTACCCCTCGGTGGTTTAGCAACCGTAAACGGAGACTCAATGGACTTCGTATACGGGGTTGTTGACCCAGATGGAACCAGTAAATTCACAGGCATGGTTAGGGGTAGCTTAAGCGACCCTGAGGGGGTGGGTAGGAGGGCCGCCGAGGAACTACTCAGTAACGCCCATGAGTTAGTTTCCAGGTTAATGAAGAATCCCTAATTCCCTGGCGCAGTTAACGCAATACCTAACCAAACCCACCCTAACGCTATGCAACCTACAGACTGGTTTGCCACACCTGGCGCATAAAGATACGGCCAGCCGTTCACCGCATATGTAGCATAGTGTGTCCCTACATGCTATGCATATCCCCTTATCCTCAACGTAGTCGTCAACGCACACGTGCCTGCCGCATATTCTGCAAACCCTCGACGCCTCATTTAGTAGGCATAGTTCACACTTCATTAACCCAGGGGTGCCAGGTATCTTAATATGTCTGTCCTGGTGACTATGCCCACTGGCTTCTGCTCCTGGTTAACCACTATGAGCCTGCCGATGTTGTAGCTCATCATTAGCCTCATTGCGTCGTAAATGTCCCTATCCCAACTTATTATCGGTACCTCATGCCTCATGTAATCCTTTACGAGGGCATTGAATGCGCCATCGCTGAAGGCCTTGGCTACATCCGAACTCGTTATTAAGCCCATTAACTCGCCGTTATCGTTCACGACGGGCAAGGCCCTGATCTTCCTTTCAGCAATGACCTTGGCAACAGTTAACAGTGACTCATTGTAGTTAACCATGGCTAACTCCTTAGTCATAATGTCAACCACCTTTATCTTAGGTATGGCTAGGAGCTTCTTAACGACAATAACCACCTCCTTGGAGAGTGAGTTGTCCTCAAGCACCACACCCTCGATTATAACCCTGGCGTTCACCGTTGGGCCAATCCTAACATTATCGCCTGGATGTATGGCCTTAATGTTACCCAGGACCTTTATTATGGCCTTGCTCATGTACGGATTATAAATATTAACCAATTCAATGCTTGTCGCGTAAATGTTAAGGGGCTTCCCGTTGATGTAAATCTGCGCAATATCATTAACCGGATTAACAACCATAGGCGACTTAACGAACTCAATCGCCTTCTGTGAAGGGATGAATCCACCGTAGGGCCCTGTCTTACTGTCAACCAGGTTCATGGCCTTTAACGCAACCATAATGTTCCTCACGGTTCCCTCATTCATGCCCAGCCTGTTCGCAATCTCCTTACTCTTTATCGGTCTCTTATGAACATTGTACAATTCCAGCAGTGTCTCCACAACCCTCATGTACGTTGGCGGGAAGCTCATTCATACCAATAGCCAATAACCAGTTTATAAAATTATCTGAATATTAACATTATGGTGAAGTTAATAGTCGTAAATATTTACGACTATTAACGAATAGGTTAATGGCCTACTGCTGCCCCCCGTCAATGAGCCCCTCCTCAGTTATCTTAAACGTAGCCTCACTCTCAGGGTGCATTGGCGAGTCAAGTATCCTAGCAACCCTAATGTTTTCCTTACCCTTCCTGAGCCAAATCCTGTAGGTTGCGCCATGGGCTATGACATTACCACCAGCCGGCTTCAATGGGTTACCGAAGAACATGTCAGGCTGGGCAATAACCTGGTTAGTCACGACCACGGCTACGTTGTATATATCGGCGAGTTTAAGCAATTGAGCAATGTGGTGGTTAAGCTTCTGCTGCCTCTCCGCCAGGTTCTCCCTACCCGGGTACTCTGCCCTAAAGTGGGCTACCAGTGAGTCAATGACTATTAGCCTAATGTTCTCCTTGGGTATTATCTTCTTGGCTTCATCTATTATCAGCATCTGGTGGTCACTGTTGTAAGCCCTGGCGTAGAATATGTTCTTCAACACCTCCTTTGGGTCAAGCCCCCTGTACTTGGCTATTTGAACTATGCGCTCAGGCCTGAAGGTATTTTCAGTGTCTATGAACAACGCCTTACCCCTCAACCCACCCTTATCCTCAGGTAGCTGAACCATTACTGATAATTGGTGGCAGAAGTTGGTTTTACCTGACCCAAATTCACCCACCAGTTCAGTAATAGCCCTAGTCTCAATGCCTCCCCCAAGCAACTCGTCAAGTGCCTTAACTCCCGTTGAGATGTATTGGACATTCCTCTTCCTCTCGTAGATCTCAAGCGCCGTTACGAAGTTGTTTAAACCAACCAACCTCTGGGCTGCGGCTATTATCTGCCTAGCCCTATCCTCACTGCCAAGTATATCAGCCAATTCCTTAACCCCGGCGTAGGCTACGTCAAGCGCCGTGTTGTAGCCGGACTCCCTAAGCTTCTGCGCAGTAACCCTACCCACCCCCTCAATCTCCTCCACATCATAGGCCTGCGCCTGAACCTGAGCCGTGCCGCCTGTTGCTGGCTTCTCTGCGCCCTCAGCAACCTCCATTTCCGCAGCGGCTTCAGTTGTGGCATCCTCCTCAATGGGCTCCTCCTCTTCCTCACCTAACCTCCTCCTCCTAACCTGTGGCATATTTACTCAAGCTAAAACGAAACGTAAAGCTTAAAAACCTAACTCTGGCAATGGGGGTTACCTTAAGCTAACGGTGAGTAGGTTCTCGTATATAGGTCCCCTCGGCGTCAATGTGCTCTTCTTAAGCACCACTGAGTCCACGGCTTGCCAGCCGAAATCGTACTCCCTCCACTGGTTAATCAACCTACCCAGTGGGCCAGCCCTACCCCTAACCCTAGCCACGGTTATGTGCGGCGTGAACTCCCTTTCATCACTAACCCCATACCTACCCACCAGCCTTTCAACCTCATCGTGAAGGGACTTAAGCTCCTCCGCACCCTCCTCAACGCCAACCCAAATAACCCTCGGTGAGGTTAAAGTTGGGAATGCCCCCACACCCTTAACATGAATATTAAATTTACTGAAGCTTAAGGTGCGTAAGTTGTTCATGACATCACCCAGCAGTTCATCCCTGACTTCACCCAGGAATCGAATGGTTATGTGGAGGTTCTCATCCTCAACAGGCTTAACATCAGCACCACTGCTGGCCACCTCATCCCTGAACCTCACTATCCTACCCCTTAACTCATCTGAAAGATCCACGGCTACGAATAGCCTAACCATTACAGGTCTAGTGGTTATACTGGATTTAAAGCATTAACCCGGTGGCCATTAATGGCAGTTGCCCTGCTAGGCAAGGTCGCTTATCTTGGTCTCAGAGACGGGGAATTTAACATCCCTCCTCCTATTAATGATGCCTGGGTTAACTATTTCAATAAACCCGAGCCTCTCAAGCACCTTAAGCACCCTTTGAACCAGGTCTGGGTTGAGGCCCTTGGCTGCATCCTCCATTAGCCTAATCAACCCAACACTCCAATACCTGTTAAGGTACTGCCCAATAGACGACAACACCTTAACTGCATCCTCCTGGTTTATCTTGAGTTCTGAGGAGAGTAACTGGGCAAGTTGACTAAGGGTTAGCTGGGTGGGGTTAACCAGGTTAATGCCCTGCGTCTCAGGCGCAGGTTCATTCTCATTAACCTCAACCGCCTCACCCTCCTGAGTTGAGGCTTCGCTGGGGTTTACCTTTTCTTGACTACTCGCCGTAGTCTCAACAACAGTTGAACCAACGGTCTCCTCGGTCTCCTCCTTAACCTCAACCCTAATGGTGGCTTCACTGGCTGTTGGCTTAACCTCCTTAGGCTGGGTCTCCTGGCCCTTGAGGACGTCCAGTAGTGTCCTCTGGCCCTTTATGCGCCTACGTTGACTAGGCTTGGCGCTCCCTCTTCTTTGCTTAACCTGTATGGCTATTTCGCTTGGCAGCTTAAGGTCAAGTAACCTGCCCATGACCTCAACATCGCTGTTAACCAGTGGTTCAGGGGGGCCTAGTACCAGGTCCCTCTGCTTCTCCTGGATAATACTGCCTAGCGTTACGTAAAGGGTCAGTAAACCAACGTTATTCTCAATTGCCCACTGCCTTAATTCACTTAACTTAACCCTCTGCCTCCTCTGTATGTAAGCCAATATAGACCTCTTAATGTTCTCCAACTGCTCCATCCTTAACTTCACCCATTAATGCTCGGTAATTCTTTTTAAAACTTACTTAAACGGTAATAGTTTAAAGATGTGTGGCTTAATCAGTAATGTGGCTGAGGACTTAGCCGACTTAATCTCAATGCCGAGGAGGATCCTACTACTCACGCTGCTTGAAGATGGACCTAAGGACATTCAGGAGATTGCCAGGCTGGCGCCGCACATCCCACTATCCATAATAGTCTACGACCTTGAGCAGTTGAGGGCTAGGGGAATTGTGACTAAGAGGAGTAACAGGTACTTAATTACTGATAGGGGAATTGAACTACTGGGGAGGATACCTAAGGGCCTTGAGGATGCGTGGCGCGGCTTATCGGCATTCAACAGGGTCCTTAATGTAATTTCACTTAGGCCTGTGTGGACTTACCTATACTACATTAACCCATTAATACTGCTCTCCATGTCCACACCCGTGGTGTTGCTAAGCCTCATAATGGCCTGGTTAACCAACGTTAAGCTGCTGCTCATATTCCCCTACATGGGTATGGCTGTGCCGTGGTACATAAGCCCCATCTCCATAATTACCTACGGGGTGTTGGATTACGCAATATCGTATAGGTTAAAGCCCATGGTCATTCACTTGAGGGAAATCTCCAACATAATGGTTTCACTGATACCAATAGCCGTATCACTAAGCATAGTCAGCCTACTGTACTACTTCATGGTGCACTTAACAGAGCAAATCCTAATACCAATCTACATAATCAGCTACCTAGCCCCAGTACTATCACTGGTAATGCTATCGACCCTAACCGCCCTAGATACCGGAGTGCTCTTCGAGCACATAGCCATCATATACCTAGCCGTGCTTTACGTACCATCCAGCATACTGTACCTAACCATAGTCAACCTTTAGGAGTCCACATTTCAGTTTTAGCTTAGTGAGTTGCAACCTACAGGGCTGGAAAGTTTTATAAAACGTTTAGTGTAACCCGAATAGACCCATGGCTATGAGCAAGGTTAGTACTGGTGGGAGAGCCATATTAAGCTTAACGGCATTGGGGCACTTCATAAACGATGGGAATATGTGGATTATACCCGGTATCGTGTTTCCAATACTAAGCCAAGTGAACATTAACTACGCCACAATAGGCATCTTATCATCACTATACGCCCTAATCTCAGCACTGGCAAGCCCACTGGTACCTTTAACGGTGAGGTTGACTGGGGGCCACATGAGGACTATGGGGACTGGTATGCTGATGTGGGGGTTATCCATAGGTGCAATTGCCCTCGGCTTCCAGATGCACCTACTCTACCTAGTGTACGCAGGTGTCTTACTAGCAGGCGTGGCAGCAGCCTTCTACCACCCCATAGGTAGTGCATTGCTTTCAAGCAAGTACGGCGGTAATGCGGGCTTAGCACTGGGTATTAATGGGGCTTTTGGGAGCCTAGGCAGGTCACTATACCCACTGCTGGCATCAATAGCCGTGTTCGGTGTGGGGGTTATTTACGGGTTTAACCTATGGGTCTTTGCGCTGGTGGCTTGTTTGATAGGCATCGGTGTCCTCATCTACAGTCTCAGGTACTTTGACGTCGACCCAGTGAGGGAACGGAGGACATCGGCAGCCTACGCCAAAAGTCTAGGGGTCTCAATAGGCCTCATAGCTCTACTAACCGTGATTACACTCCTAAGGAATGCCGTTGGGCAGGGCATCCAGACCTTCATAGGAATCTACCTTAACAAGAACCTACACATAAGTTTAAGCGTCAATTACGGCGCCATGTTAGCGTTGATACTTTCATCATCAATAATTGGCCAGCCACTGCTTGGCTGGTTGAGTGACAGGATTGGTAGGAGGTTGATGGCGTCCCTATCAACATTTGCCTTCGCCGCATTCTTCATCGCATTTATATTTACCGGAAGCCTTGTGTACGCCTTCTTCTCATTCATGTTTCTCTTAAGCAATTTCCCATTAATAATGGCTGTGGTTGGTGACGTTGTCCCTAGGGAGTTGGTTGGTTGGGCGACTAGCATAGTGTGGAACGTGGCGGTTACTGGTGGTAATGTGGTTGGTTCGCTGATCACCGGGTTGCTGGCTCAATACTACTCCGCCACCTACGGCGAATCCCTAGGGCTTGAACATGCAATGCTGGTGGTGGTAATCCTAGCCTTCGTATCGGGGTTGCTTTGGGTCTTAGTACCTAAGCCACCTAAGAGAAGTAAGGTACCTTTGTTCTCCTAGCCACCGCTGAAAATCACATTGAGGGCTTTGGTGATTGCACACAGGTCATTGACTATAATAGCCTCCTTAAGCTGAGCCAGCCTATTAGCCATGAGGGGGTTCTCGACTATTACTATTATTCCTAAGCCGGCGTTTAAGTAGGCTTCATAGTCATACACCGTGTCCCCAATACCCATGGTACCCCTCGGCTCCGTGTTCATTAGCTTAAGGGCCTTTAGGACCGGCTCAGGGTCGGGTTTGCCCCTATTCACGTCATCCCCCGTCACCACGTGGTCGATTAGGTTAAGCATTGATGTAGCCTCAAGCACTGAGTATGCTGAAACCCTGTTTGATGAAGTCACGACACTTGACCTCACCCCAAGCTCCCTAAGCGTCTTAAGGAGCTCCAGTGCGCATGGCTTGGGTTTAGCCAGGTTCACAAGGCCTTTGAAGTGCATGTTCTTCCTCTCCAGTAGCCTCCCCGCCAGCTCCCTATCACCTCCAGCTAGCTCAAAGGCTATCTCCGGTGCCCTCCTACCCAGTAATTGCTCAACATCGACGCTGGCCTGCACACCTAGGTCGCTTAGCGCCCTCCTCCAGGCTTCACCATGTATAATGGCTGTGTCGGCTAATGTACCATCCAAGTCAAGTACCACCCCCCTTAACATCACCACCCCCCTCAAGGCACTTAGAGGCGTTCCTGAGCGTAACCAGGATCATTCCAAGTGCCTTGCCGTACTCGGGCTTAGATAGTTCACTGAGCAGTTCATTAATGGTCACGTTGGGTGGGTTTAAAGCATCACTGCTCATGGCCTTATTCATGCAGCTCACGGAGTACATTAACGATAATAGCAGTACAGGATCAATCATGCTCAGCACGTTAAGTATATTCGCGGCCTTGTTTATCAAGTCAATGACTTTCGGCTCTGTTAGGAGTCTTATTAACGATGTTAGTGTGGTTGACAGGTTAACGTCAGCTAAAACAGATAACCCAGCCTTATCGAGCTTATCCTCAATTCTCTTTAAAGTCTCCAGAATCTCCCTTAACTCGTCATATTGACTGCTCATAAGGTTAACCCACGGGTTCACCAATATAAAAATTCCCCAGGGAAAAACCATGGCAACCTAACCTTAGCCATCAACCACAGGTTAATTAGCCAGTAAGCCACTGCACATGCGCAACCCCTCCCTCACCCTGATGGGTGAGACCTGTCCATCATCAAGCTCTTCAACGTCCAAAAGGCCTCAAAACGTTTGCCTAACCCACACCTACCCTAAATGATGGTTAGATCATCCACACCAATGGTAGCGCAGGTAAGGTTTTATTAACCTGCAATAGGTACCCAATTGTGGTTAAGATAGCTGTGTTGGGGGATTCGCACATAGCCAGCGGTGGATTACCCAATGGTTGCTTACTGAACATGGTTAAGGTGGGTGGCTTTGACCTTCTAGTACACGTTGGGGATCTTTCCAACGAGCAGGTCCTTAAGGAGTTGGAGGGCATCGGCAGGTTGGTGGTGGTTGCCGGTGAGACTGACCCAATGCCGCTGCCGGATAAGGAGATCATAGACGTTGAGGGGGTGAGGCTACTGGTTATTCATGGGCATCAGAAGGAGGCTAGGCTGCACTTAAGGAGGATGGTGAATTACTTCAATGCTAGGCTAGTGCTAATGGGGCATACGCATAGGCCTATGGTCCAGGATCTGGGTGGGGTATTGGTGGTTAACCCAGGTTCCTTTACAGGTTTCAATGGGTCCAGTGAAACCATGGCCATCCTGGAGCTTGCCGGTGGGCGCATTAACATTAGGATTCAGGGGTGTGGGTGGTTTAACGAGTATAAGTACGGTAACCTGATAGTGAGGGCTGATGAACTGGCCAGCATCCTCAGCGACCTTGGGCCAACATCCTCCTAACCAGTTCACTTGCCTCCCTACCATTCCTAGCCCTGGCCACTATGTTAACCTCATTCACCTTGAACCTAGTGCCGCAGTAGGGGCAGGTGTGGCTTAGTGAACCAAGCCTAACGGCGGATGGCATACTGCACCTAGGGCACCTAACCACCAGGTACTCCATGAACCGTCTCTCCGGAGGCGGTGGGTTATATTCCTTTACTTCCAGTGGTTTCGTGACCCACCGTCTCCTTCTCGGCGGTCTCCCTGGGGCCGCTCACCGCAGTGGCTCCCCACTAGTCGCCTAGGGTTCCCAGTCTCTGCGGATCTCGGAAACCCAGGGCACGATTAAGGGTGCTAGGGTTAGGTTAAAAACTAACGTCTTAGGCATCAAATGAAAATAAGCGCCGCAAATAATCATAAAACCGAAACAGGCCCCAGCACCACTCCAGGATAATAAACCTTACCTCAATTGCCTGGTTCTGCATTAACCTTAATAGGGCTGGTGGGTGTGGTTCAACGTGCAGAGGAGGCTTGGCTTCGGTAGAATTAACCTTGAGGACGTGGTGCTGCTCATACTAGCTGAGTCTAGGATGGAGATGCTCAGGTTAATGATTATAGTGTACCTATTGAGGAATCACCTTGGAGTCAGGTACGAGTATCCACCCTGGTACTCCAGTGACGTATGGGGGGCATTGAGGTCGTTGATAAGGATGGGTTTAATCAATAGGTATAGTGATTCACGTGGCTTCACGGTGGTTTCCGCCACGGGTGGTGGGTTATCGAGGGTTAATGAGTTAATGAACAAGTTCAACAATGCAATGGTCATGGTTGGGCCGGCGTTAATAATGAACATGGGTGATTTAAGGGCCAGGATTAATGAAGTCGTCCGCGCCTACGTCAATACACCCCTGCGTATACTGGCCTCAGTGGCCCTCTCAGACGCAGCCCATGAAAGGTACTACCTTGGTGATAAGTCCCCCATGCCCAAGGTGCTGTGGGAGGCCTCTAGGGTTTTATCCTCAGGCTGTGAGGGTGCACTAGGATAGTTAACCCACCACGTCCTCGCTACTCTCCTTACTCACCGGTCTCTTGGTCACTGACCTAACGTAGTTTGAGAACGTTGCCTCGGCTATGTCGACTGATAGGGCTATTATCAACTGTAGCTCATGCATGACGCCAGCCATCTCCTCACTGCACGGCTTCTTAATTAGGCTAAACATCCTGTTTAGCAACTCCTCCCTACTAACTATCACCTTAAGAGCCTGCTCCTTGGAGCCAGATTGGTAGGAATTTATGGCCCTTAAGGTGTAGGACCAGACATCCCTTAGCCTACTGCTGAGCTCCTTAACACACCCTGGGTCTATCTTCTGGATACCCTTAAACGTCCTGGCCATCCTATCAAGTGCATCTGCAACGTGTTCCATGTTCTTCACTATAATGGTATCATCAATAGCTTCCTTAGGGTCCCTAAAGGACAGTTTCTTAATTGTTCTTAAGGCTAGGAAGTAGAGTTTATCAACCTGGTCATCCATGGCTAATGTTTCATCCAGTAGTGATGCATCGTTGGTTTCTAGGTATGACGAGATCTTGTCGAACATTGCGTTCAGTATTGTTGACGTGCTACTGACAACCATTTTAAGGTTTATGTTAGTCTCGGATGTAGCTACCTTAACCATTACCCCATCTTCACTTTCGAGGATTAATGAGCCAGGTAGCTTAGATTCAATCACCTGGTAGGCACGCCTAATGCTCTCCTTAGGGCCCCTCACTGCTATATCATCAAAGCCCTCAATGTAGCCGGCTATTATTATCCTCATGGCCTCATCAGAGCTCTCACCGGATGATAAAACCACGGCATTGCTTGAGCCATGTTCAGACACGACTGGTTTAACTATAAGCATGTCCTCAACAGCCTTAACCTCTATTAAGTCACCAAGCCCAATGTTTAGGGAGTCAAGCCACTGCTTAGGTAGCGTTATCCCTATGCTCTTCTCCCCAATTCTAATAACCCTACGGTACATCGACATGGGTTCACTAACTATTCACTGGTTAAAAAATCTTTACCCAAAAACACTCATATTAACTGCTAATAATCAATCAATAATCGAAAAACTTAAGCACACTTAGTAACACCTAGATTTAACCCTCCTAAACCTTAAGTGTTAAACTTGAGGTCCGTATGTATTAATGGGAAACATTATTAAGCCGGGGATGCAGTGCCTGAATTATGCCACCTTGGGTAACCATAGACAGGTTGATCAACATTGATTATGATTACGTTGAAAGGAGAATCATAGACTTCCTCAGGTCATACACAAGTAGCATTGGCGCCAAGGGTGCAGTGGTGGGGCTCAGTGGTGGAGTTGATTCAAGCGTAACCGCCGCTCTCCTCGTTAAGGCATTGGGGAAGGATGGGGTAATTGGATTGATAATGCCTTACAAAACAACCCCACCTGAGGATGTAAGGGATGCCGTTGAACTAGCTAAGGCACTTGGGATCAAGTACGAGGTTATTGACATCAATCCCATCAGGAACGCCTACTCCAGTACAATACCAGCCTTCAGGGAGAGCGAGGTTGTGGCGAACGGCAATGTGCTGGCCAGGATAAGGATGACGATACTTTACTACTACGCGAACCTAAACAGAATGATAGTTGCCGGTACTGGGGATAAGAGCGAATTGCTGATAGGCTACTTCACTAAGTATGGTGATGGTGGTGTGGATATACTGCCTATAGGCGACTTGTATAAGAGCCAGGTGAGGAGACTAGGCAAGCACTTGGGCTTACCGGATTCGATAGCTTACAAGCCCTCCAGCCCACGCCTATGGGAGGGTCAGACGGCAGAAGGTGAATTGGGCCTTAGGTACGAGGACATTGACGTAATACTTCACGCATTGGTTGACCTTAGGCTGAACCCGCAGGAGGCACAGGAGGCCACTGGGAAGCCGATCAGCTTAGTGGAGCAGGTTTGGAGAAGGGTGGTTGCGACTGAGCATAAGCGTAGGACACCCATAATACCTAGGATAGGGCTTAGGACCATTGGGCTTGATTGGCGCATGCCAATACACTACACCGGCCTACGCTGAACCCACAGAGCCTTAGAAAATTATTTATAAATACTACTTAGCGTGATGCCGAGCGCTGGTGTATGGTTAATGGGAGGATGTTCAATGTGTTTATAATAGCTGTGTGGATTGTTGTTATCCTACTACTGGCTTCTCATGCCAACTTGGTTTTCAAGATACTAGTGTACAGTGATAATAAAGTTCTTCCAAGGTGGACAAGTGCAAGTGTTGTAAGTAGTATAGTCAGTAGTTACCTGGGCAACCAGACAAGCCTAGTTGTGATACCGGTTTACGTTGGTGATGTTAACAATTCCCAATACGTGCTTGAAGGCGTTGATCAAGTGTTAAGGTCACTTAACTTGTCGTACTATGATCTGAACAAGGTTTATGACGTTATTATTAACCGCTATAACGATGTCACTAATGAAACCGTAAGGGATTACGTGGGGAATTACACAGCTATTGTTAACAACATATACATTAATGAGTCGCTGCTATGTAGCGAATTATACAACATAAGTAGTGAATATTATAATACATATAGCAATTATACATCAACCATCAGTGAATTCAGTAGCTTCTACTCATCATTCCTAAGGGTGTTTTTCCTTAAGCTATCGGCATCATCAGGCTATGATTACCCAACATCAAGGGTGATTAACGAGACAACGTCAACAGTTCTAGCGAATAATGATTACTCCAGTTGGCTTATGACCCAGATAGGCTACTTCATCACGGTTTTAAATGCCTCAATAGGTAGTCTGCCTACATATGGGTTAAATGTAACGACCATCAATGGTGCTTTAAGTTCATCCTACGGTTTAACTCTGGCTAGGATTAACAGTACGTATATGGCGATGCTGAGGAACATAACGATGAGTAATCCGCTTGCGGTGCAGGTAATTGCACTTGGGCGTAATCCACCGAGGTCGCTTGTAGCCAAGCTGGTGGCGTATCAATTCATAAATTCAACACCACTATTGATTAAGCCTTACCTAACACAATTGGCCTGTTCCAATAGGTCCCAGGTCAATCAAGTTATGGCTGAACTTAACTCATCTTTAAGATTCATTGTCTTATCGGCATTCAGCAGGCCACCCTATTCATACGCTAATAACGTGACTAATGGTTCCCTCTATTCAGATGGCTACTCCCTAGTGGTGGTTAATTCAACAAATGATGTTAGGATTTATGATGCCTTCAGCAATTATGACTACGTCTACCCATTCTCAACTGGTATTGTGTTGAACCAGCTCTCGAGGATGATAGAGAGTGATGTACCTGTTATAGATGAGGTCAGCAGCATATTAGTACTAACCATGCTCCTCTTCGTATTGGGCACGTTGGTTGCTCCATTGGTGATCCTACTGATCCTAGTGCTAACATACGGTGCAGTGCTCGGTGTGATCTACCTCATCGGTGTTTCAGGCTTAACAGTGTACTACTTGACAGTCTACATGGTGTCACCCATCGTCTTCGGCATTGGTGTCGATTACAGCCTTCTCATAGTGGGTAGGTACCTAGAGGAGAGGAGGAGGGGTTCAACGGTCCCTCAGGCTTTAAACATTATAACACGTGTGACAGTACCAACCGTGTTAACCTCGGGTGGCGTGGTTGCCGCTGGTTTAGGTTCATTTGTGGCATCCAATTACCAGTACATTCAGGTAATTGGACTATCCTTCATAGTCACCGTAGCGTTGGTTATCTTAACGACTACGGTGGTTTTACCATCGCTGGTAAGCATCATGGGTGATGGCATATTGTGGCCCATGGGCTTGAGGTCATCCACCCGTGAGCTTAGTACCAGGTTGATAGTTAGGTTGACCAGGTTTTCCATTAAAAGGCCCTGGCTAGTCCTATCAATTGCCCTGGTTTTCACTGCACTATCCGTGGCACTACTGCTCCAAACCCCCCTTACGTCAAACCCGATAATACTAATGCCTAATATTAAGCCTATTCAGGCGTATAAGATACTCCTCAGCCATTTCCCAAACTACATAGAGTCAACCCAGTACATCGTAATTGAGCCACCTAACCCAGGTGCATTGAGTGCAATTATAAGTGACGTGGGGGCCTTTAACTTCACTAGGAGCATTAATGTGGCCTATAACTCATCGTCAATGATTATACTTAAAGTCACCACCAGTTACACGGCGCTCTCGGATAGGTTAATCCCAGTTTACCTAGACCTAGCCAAGGTGGCTAGGCAGGTGGCTGAGTTATACGGTGTTAAGGTGTTTGTTGGTGGGGATGCGGCTAACAAGTACTATTTTGTTAGCGTTTTTGAGAGGCAATTTTACGGTGAAATAGCCCTACTGATAATCGCCCTGAACATAATTATACTGTCCATTGCGCTGAGGAGCATTGTTATCCCACTTAGGTTGCTTGCAACAGTGATGATGAGTATGGCCTGGGCGTTGACCATTAGCCAAGTTGTATTTTACAGGGTTTTAGGGATTGAGACATACTGGTTAATGCCGATAATACTCTATGCACTATTGACTAGTGTCGGCACAGACTACGACATATTCATAGTGTCAAGGATTAGGGAAGAGGTGATTAAAGGTAGGGATGACCCAGACGCCATACTAGTGGCTGTTGAGAATACGGGCCCTATAGTGACTGGGGCCGCCATGGTCCTAGCCATGGCCTTCATGAGCCTAATGGCATCCCAATTATACATACTGAGGGAAATAGGGTTTACAGTTGGGTTAAGCGTACTGATAGACGCCTTCATAATAAGGCCAGCCGTAATGCCAGCAATAATGGTCCTGGCGGGTAAGTATAACTGGTGGCCATCCAGGTTACCAACACGCATTAAAGAGACCACACAAGCGTCACTGAGATAACCCCTCCCATCAGGTTAAGGCGTACTGAATAAGCTACACCTTGGTTTAACCGCACCCAGCCTTGTGGCTGTTCAGCAACTTAGAATAGCCCACAAACCCTTATAAACAGTTTAACACGGCTGGATGACCATGGTCGAGGTAGGGGAGAGGGCACCTGACTTCGAACTCCTAGACACAGACCTAAAGGTAAGGAGACTAAGCGACTTTCTAGGTAAGGGTAAGCCTGTGATGACCCCCTTCCCGCCCTTGAGGGGCGGGGTTTCACTCTGGGGGTCTCGACAGTTACCCCGCCTATTACGGGGTTACTAATAACCTCTGCAGAGCTGGATCTTATAAACCCATCGCTGAAACCCCACGTAGTGGGACAACCCCGCCCTAAAGGGCGAGGCTTGCTCTTTGTCATACTGACGTTCCCTGCGGCGTTTAGCCCAGTGTGCACTAAGGAGTTGTGCACGATTAGGGATAATATGAGTATAATGAATAAGGCTAACGCAGAGGTAGTAGCCATAAGCGTTGACCAGCCATGGGCATTAAAGGCCTTTAAGGAGGCTAATAGGCTCAACTTCACGCTACTAAGTGACTTCAATAGGCAGTTCATTGAGAAGTACGGCCTCGTGCTTGAGGATCTGTTGGGACTTAAGAAGCTGGCTAAGAGGGCAGCCTTCATTCTTGATGATCAAGGTATAGTTAGGTATAAGTGGGTCAGCGATGACCCAAGGAATGAACCACCCTACAAGGAAATACTAAACCTAGTTGCGGCTATCAACGTTAGTAAAAGTGGTGGGTGCGGTTAAGGCATTAGGGTAACGAAGATAATGGTTAAGGTATTTAATCGAAATGAAGATAATCTGATTCCCTTAACCACATTCCCACTAGTCCTTATTTCATGAAGCACTTTAATACATCCTTGACCTCTGTGGCCGGGTCTGCGTTGAAGTCTTTTGGTACGTGGTAGTGTATAATGAACCTTACACCGTACCTTAACCCACCGTCGACTGTACTTGGCAACGAGTAGGCAAGCCTCGTCTCTTCTGGGGGTGGTGTTGTTTCTTTGTTTGTTTAAAGTTTTAACCTATTGATCAGTATTTTTGCTTCTGGTTATGTTTTAATTCCCCCTTTGCCTAGCTTTTCCTGGTGCTTGGGTTGGTGCCCCCAAGAGGGGGTTTGGGCTTTTTGGATGAGCCAGTGGGTCGATACCCCACTACTCATCACCACCCCAAGAACAAGACCACCAACCCCACAACAGACGAGGCAACACCCAAGACCCCCACAACGAAAAACCCACCCCACTGGAACAGGAAAGGGGTCATTTAACCATGTTGACTGCTACAGTGTCCAGGCCATTTTAACGAGGTCATATATGGCGCAAATGGATCCATTTATTACGGCTACGCCTTAAATGTAACCTAGTCATAACAATACTCAATTCGGGGATTCAGTCTCATGGTTATTGCAGGACGATATATTTAAAAGTTGCCTACTTGAAATTATCCCATAATGGATAGTGTTATTGTTGAGGAGGTTAGTGGAGGTGTGGAGAGGTCGAAGATTTACTCGATGGTTAATGGTAAGTTAATTGAGCTATCGTTTAATAGGATGATTAACACGGGTTTAATAGAGTTTAGAATAGCTACAATAACTCCTGTTAACGAGGAGGAATTCTCAATAATAGCACCAGCCGTTGGCTCCCTAGGCTTCTACGCTGACTACGTTAAGGATTCCAGGATGGCTGTCCTGATACCATCAATAACGCTTAAGGGTATTAAAAGTGTTGATGAGTTAAGGATACTGCTTAACGCCCTAGGTGAGTTAATAGAGGAGATGTCTTATATGACCAACACGCCCATATCTAACATTGAGGTGGCTCAGATGCTTAATGATAAGGGGTGGTTGGTGAGTAAGGGTAATGATGAAGTATATAAAGTTTTAAAGGTCAATGATGTGGCGGCGGTCATATTAATAAACCTAGGTGGTGGCTTAGCCATTGGCTCAGCCAACGTAACCATAGGCATTATTGGGAGGCTTAAGAATAGTGAATGCGTAGCTAAGGGTCTAGCAGAGTTGGGGTTAAGCGGCATGGAGAATTACGGATACATGGTGCTAGCCAATGGGACTATAAGGACCCTAGGCCTATTAACGGTGCTTACTGAGAAGATTGAGAACACTGTTACGAGGGTGATTAATGAGTGCAACCGCCTTTAGGCAATGTAATGGTTATAATGACTATGATGGAGGTTTTCCTAATAATGGTGCTGGGTTACATGATATATGATATTAAGATTAGGCTGACTAAAGGCAATCTTAACACTGGTGATGAGGCAATTGGGGTTAAGGACGATGCGAATAGGGTGAGGTTAAACACAGATGAGGTAAGGGTGCTTAGGTACCTGCTAAGTAAGGGTAATAAGCCAGTGGTTCAGTCCATGATAGGTAGGGACCTTAATATACCTAAGTCAACGCTCTTCAGGATAGTGAGGAGGCTTAATGAACTTGGCTTGATTAACGTTGAGAAGAGGGGTAAGTATAAGTACATTTACATACAGAGGGCACAGGACGTGGCGAACATGCTTAAGGCCGTTGATGAGGAATCAACTAATAAAGGTTCCTCCCCCTAGCGTAACCAAGCACATCCCTAATATACCTATACAGTAGGGGGTCAACATCACTCATGCTGCCTACCCTTAGGAGGGCCATTATGAACCACCTCCTTAACTCATCACTGACCTTAGAGATTTTATCAGCTATGTAAAGTGGTATGGGGTAATTCTCCCTACTCATCATTAGCGCCACAGTGTCCAGCACACCTAGGTTCTTAATCACGTTACTGGTGGCTTCAACGTAAACAGGTGGACTGCCGCCATGTGCCTGCATGTAAAAACCCACAACCTCACCCTGCAGGTTCACTGGGGTGGTTATCAACACACCCCTTGACCCATGCCTTAACCTGAAGCGTTCCAACAGTGCGAAGAATAGTGATGCCTCATTAATTGGCTTATCAGCCTTAAGCAGCCTATTAATGACCCGGTTAAGGCGCACCTCCTTGGTGAAGGATAATACGTAACGCCCAGTGCCAAGTGCCTTATTCACCAGTGCCCTTAACCTACCGTCACCCTCACCCTCAGTTAACAGTGGCCCATCTACCAACACCACGTCCCTATCATCAAGCAGTTCATGTGTTGCGTTAAGTTCCTCAAGCTTGGCAACTGCCCCAAGGGACCTCTCATCATTGATTATCCTCGCAATGAACCTACTTCTACTTGATTCTGGGGGTAGTACCATAGCAACGTTTATTAGACCAACCATCAATCCAAGGTACTTAACAAGCGTGAACCCGGAATCCACAGCCGCAACGGTGTAATCAATGGGTTCAGCGTTAACCTCAACCACGAGTTCATCATCCTCAAGCTGCTCGAGTTCAGCACCAATTTGCGTTAAGTCAATTTCACTTAACCTGTACACGCTACCTATCAGTGGCTCAAGGGTATACAATCTTAGTCACCTCGTCTATCAGTGCCCTTAACTTATCCTTATCCACCAACACCCCTGAATCCAATATACCCAGCCCCTCAAGTATACTCACAGTCTCCCTGTCTAGGTTCGACGCATCCCCTGTCTTAAGGGCCTTAACAAGCCCCATCAGCGTCTTGGATAACCCAAGTGAATACCTCTCCGCCAGCACAATGTTAACCAACCTGTTAACCACCCCATTATTCACCACGTTACCCCATAGGGCATTAATATCATTCAACAGTATATTAACCATCAAGTTTAAGTATATCTTAGGAATGTAGCCGGTTATGATTAAGCCCTCATTAGTTAACCTCACGCATCCATCCTCCACTTGGCTAGAGATGGGGGATTGATCAGTCCTTGACCTCACTATGGTTGACGTGGCTTGTTCACCGCCACAGCACTTGATTGACCTAAGGGTGACGTTACCGTAAATTACAGGGCCACTCCAGTTGCAGTTGTTTACATTAATCACTATGTGCGCCCTTGCCCCTGGACATTGTTTAAGGCACATCAATACGTCAGCCCTACTATTAAAGTCGTAGTTACGTATGCATTGTACAAATCTGCATAACTCACTGTCTAGGTCATCAACCACGGCTATTATCAACGGTGGGCTAGGAGACATAACGCTTCTCCACCAGTTTAGCTCTCCATAGGGTTTCAAGGTAATTAACAACATCCTTCGATTCCATCCCAAGTTCCCTCGCCATAACAACCTCGTCTATACCAACGTTAGGCCCATTGGATGCTATGTAGGTTAGTACGCTTAAGGGTACGTTGAGTTTATTTGATATTTCACTAAGCTTACTAGCGATCAATTTGTTTATGGCCACCAAGTTCTCAATACTCATCCTCAGTTCATTTAGGTTAGTGAAGTTGAGGCTTGGTATGGCTACGTTCTGGTTAAGTAAACCCCTATGCCTAAGCCAGTTAATCGAGTTGCTGATCTTAGTAACCTTAAACCTCGCCTTGTTGATGTAGTCCATTAACCTAGCCCTGGCTTCCTTAACCCTGCTCTCATATTCACTTAGGGCTATTTCCAAGTCCTCCAGTGAGTCCCTGCTGAGTAGTTCAACGATAGAGTCAACAACGTCGATGCTGGTGTTGTCCTTCAGTACTGAATCCCCCTCATTAATCAGCTGGCTAATCTTAGACAGGGTCATGGTTATCATTGAGTATTCGTGTGCGTAGAGGAGTATTGAAGTGGCCACTTCAAGTTCCCTCCTGAGTCTATTAATCTCCCTTGTTACATTATCGTTAAGGGCCTTTAAAGCCTCATATGCCTTATCCACGCTTAACCCGTTCAGGTTACCCACAACCCTATTGATGAGTCCCTTAAGTTCATTTACCTTAGCCCTCACGGCATCCTTAAGCTCAGCCCTTATGCCCTGTTCACCACCTATGGAATCGATAATTGTGTTCAAGTTGCCTATAATCGCCTTAATTTCGTTAACTAGGTTCCCCTCCTTACCCTTAACCTCATCCGCCTCGCTTTGAATGTCCAATAGTCTTAAGTTTATTTTAGCCAGCCTCTTTAAGTCATCCTCACTTGGATTCCTTATCACAGTCATGAGTAGCCTACACTCATCCTCAAGAGCCTTAACACTACCCTGCAGGTTGCTTAAACCGGCCTGCAGAGTTAGGTTGACACCATTAATATTAATGGTTATGCCGCTGTCCAGTGATTTACTCAGCTCCCTTATTCTACTGCACGTATCCTCAACAGCCCTTCTAAACCCATCACCAGCGGTCAGGATGTACTTACCATTATGGTCGTGTAGTAGCCCCCTGAGTCTCATAAGCTCCACGAGGTCATGTTCCCTGAACTCCCTCCACAATTGCACCGGGAAGAGCCCCCTTATTATCTGCTCAAGCTCCCTCTCGTCAATGGGCTTACCCACGTTACTTAGATAGTTGACTAGGGTTGACTCAACCCTGGAGATGCATGGCTTATCACCGCACCTAAAGGCTGGTGGCAACTGCTGGTCGACCTTACCCTCAATCCAACTCTCAACAATACCCCTAATGGCGTCCCTCTTACCCTCTCTCCTCCTGGGTAGGCCTAGGGTGTATTGAAGTATGTGGTTCCTTAACGAGTCCCTAAAGGCGCTCACCCTCTCGATGAACCTCATTGCAACTTGAACCTGGCTACTGTACTCACTGGGCACTTTGCTGAACCTTGAAAGCACGTATAGGCCTATCAACGTGTTCCTTAACTCCTCAATGCTATCTGAGCCGTAACTCAGAAGGAGGATTCTCTGGGATGCATCGTATGTGTTGCACCACTTAATGTTTAGGTTTGTGTTTAATTGATTAGTTAACACCTGGTCATTAACCACTAGGGCTATTAAGCCGTCCACGTACTTAACCTGCCCATTTACCTTAACACCGCAGTTCAACGCAATACTAGCCACCTTATCTGGGTTATCGAGTGTTGCGTAGGCCAGTCTAGCATCCAGCACATTATCAACAATGGCTACCCTTAAGCCATCCTGAACCTTAATTGCATCGCTCTTAGCTAGCATACCGATTATCCTACCAGCTACATCAACAGGCTTCATGGCGGCTAACTGCTTAATGAAGTTGCCTAACTCATCAACGCTGGCACCTTCAGTGCTAACTAAGCCTAGTAACTTATCGTGGATGTTCTTCTTCAGTATATACGCATCATAACTTACGAAACCCTCCAGGTTTGCATCAGGTGGGAGTATTACGAATAACCTAATGCCTCTATTGGTTGGCACCGTGTAGTATGAGCCATATTCTATGGATAGGTTCCTTAAGTCGTCGACTATTATGGGTGGCTTACCGTAAATCATCCTTACATTATTCACCTTGCGTAACTCGCTTGGGTTATCTGGGTTAACCTCAATAACCTTAACCTTCTCAATAAGCCCAGTTAATTCAATGCTTGAATTGGCCTTAACTGGTATGCCTGATAATGCCACGCCCAGCACCTCATCACCATATGTCTTCAGTTCATTGAGTAAATCGAGGTTAACGTACTTACCCAGTTCAGATGTTACGAAACTAAGCACTAGGTTAACGCTTAATTGTCCATTATTCTCAATGGCCATTTCAAATAACTTGGAGGTCAACTTGATGAGGTTCCTCGGTGAGGCTTGCCCATTCTCCATCCTCCTGGCTATCAGGTAGATTAATGATAGCAGTTCCCTGTTAAATGGCCATAGTGGGCTGATTTTACCATCCTTAATCGCCTTAAGCCTTTCCGGTGTTGAGTACGATAGGAGCCTATTCTCGACTATGGCCTCATAAAGCCAGTAAGGCACCCTATCATCAATCACCACCTCCTTAAACACCCTGCCTCTGGCTATGTCGAACACATCAGGTACGCTGTTCCTTAGTATGCTGTAGTAGAGCTGGGGGGTGAAGGCGGCTATTATCATTATCCTGCCTAGGCTACTTGGCTTCAGGTTAAGCAGAGATGCGTAATTCTTAGGTTCAAGTATAGCCCTTATCAACCCGGTGACCTGCATAATGGCGTTTTTGACGTCGTTATTAACGCCGCCGGACATTGACACAGCCCTGGTTAACTCATCAGCCTCATCAAACATTATAACCATTGGCTTGCTAGGATCCCTCTCACTAAGCTTATTAACCAAGTAATCCTTAATGTTCATGCTAAGGCTCAGCGCAGTCCTAATAATATCAACGTTAAGCTCCTTAAGCCTCTCCTCAACATCATCAAGCAGGTCTGACTTACCAAAGCCGTAGGGTCCAATTACAACGAGGAGCATGTTATCACTCCCCCTTAGAAAGACACTAACGGCCTTCATCACCTCATTAACCTCCTTATCAAGACCCATTGTAGCGTAGCGCCTAACCATCGGGGGGAGTCCACTTGGGTTGAATGGCCTATCCACGAAGCCTAATGCCTCATAACTGTTTACCATTCGGGAATAGCATTAAGCATCCCCTAAATTAAGGGAACAGTTAAAATTAATGGAATACGCCGAGGCTTACTGAAGTTCCTAGGTTTGGGGCTCATGCATCTGCCTGGTGTCTCTTGGCAATGCTGGGTGGGTTATGGCTACATTTCCTGTGAAGGAGCAATAAAGTTTTTAAACTAAGGCAATGTAGGTTTGATGATGGCTCAAGCGCAGCAGGCAGTTACGCAACAGAGGATACCTCTAGGTAGGTGGGCGTTTAAGAAATGGCTCATTGTCCACGCCCCAGCCTTCCTGGGGGGTCAGGCCATTGTCGAGATCCCTGTTGATGAGCCATCCAAGGCTGTTAATAGGAATGTTGAGATAACGTTATATGACTTGACCAAGGACTTAACTCACATTAACATTAAGCTTAGGTTCAAGGTAAGTAGTATTGATGGTGATAGGGCATTGACACAGTTCAATGGGATGGAACTGACCAGGGATTACATCAGGAACCTCATTAGGAGAGGTTCAAGTAAAGTGATGATAATTAAGGATGTGACCACTAGGGATGGTGGTAGGTTAAGGATGGAGATACTTGCAATAACCACGTATAGGTGCACCAGAACCCACAAACACCTAATAAGGAGGTCAATAATGGATACGCTGGATAAGGTTAGCCAAGAGATGGACTTCAACACCCTAGTTAGGGACTCAATAATGGGTAAGCTTCAGGTTGAGTTCTTCAACATAGCTAAGAAAATATACCCACTTAGGAAGGTTGAGATAATCAAGATAAAGGTGCTTGAGCAGCCTAAAGGGATGGAGACCAAGCCGCAGGCCGAGGCCACTAAGGTTACGCAGGAGGTTCCACAGCAGTTAACTAGCGGCCAAACTGGGGGTGCCTAGTGAGAATCCGTATTACGCAGCAGGCAGTAAAGTTTTAATAATAATCCCCCAAGTGCCGAATGATGGTTACCGCAACTGCAGGGCAGAGGTACACCAGGGCTAAGCCATACCCTGACTGGAAGGTTAAGACCCTGGAGGAGCTTGAGGGGTTAATTAGGGAGTACAGGGTAATAGTGATATTCGATCTAAGGGGATTATCAGCATCAATACTCCAGCAATACAGGAGGGCGCTGAGGGGCCATGGGGTTGTTAAGATCTTTAGAAACAAACTGTTCCTAATAGCGTTGAGGAGGGTCTACGGCGAGTCACTTAACCCTGATATTGAGAAGAATTACTTAACGGGTGAAAACGGTTATATCTTCACTAATGAGAACCCCTTCGACCTCTACAAGGTCATTATTGATAATTCGGTTAGGAGGTACGCAAAGCCTGGTGATGCCCTCCAAACCGAGATAATAGTCCCAGCTGGTAATACAGGCATTAACCCAGGCCCAATATTAAGTAGGTTTAGCAAGCTTAAAATTCCGACGCAGATTAGGGAGGGCAAGATATGGGTGGCTAAGGATACGCAGGTGGCTAAGGCTGGCGATACTGTTACCCCTGAATTAGCCGACCTACTAAGGCTAATCAACGTTAAGCCAATATACGAGGCACTCAGAATTAAGGCGGCGTTAATTAACGGCAGGTACCTAGTTAAGGGTGAGGAGTTAGCCATAGACATCAAGGCATATGAGGGTATGTTTAAACAAGCTGTGTCATGGGCATTGAACCTAGCCATCAATTCAACTCTACTGATCCCAGAAACCATAAGTATATTGATCACTAGGGCTGTGCTTGAGGCACGCAACCTAGCCGTAAACGCCAACATACCAGTGGCCGAGGCAATAGGCCTCATACTGGCTAAGGCGCAGGCGCAGGCGGATGCATTAGCATCAGTACTGTACAGTAAGGCACCTGAATTAGGCGGAGGCAAAACAAGTTAATTACCTAAACACTACACAATCCTTAAGCCCGTAAAGGCTCATCTGCGTGTGCATGCGCCTTTACATTTCAATTGCGCCGTGTACCTATGTCCTATTAATTAGCAGCCTAACTCTACAAGCAACATCGTCAATGACGGATTTATCATACTTGGCCAGTGTTATTAACCTAGCTAAGTCCACTATGTAAGGCAAGTCGTCAATTGACGATGTACATATTCCGGTCACCAGTTTGTTTAGGGCTTGGTCGACATCGCCGCCATTAATAACCGGTAATATTGATGCAAGGCTCCTTTTAAGCGCCTCACTAACCCTTGATTTCACGTAAAGTAGGTAATTGTTTACCACTGGGTTATTTGACTTAACCGCCTCACCTAGTGTAATACCCCTTAATGCATCATCAACCTCCTTGGCGCATGCATCATTCTTAACCTTAAGTGCAGCCATGGCCACAGCATCATTCACACTACCTCCCCTGCACATAACCCTCAGGACCTCTTCCATCGCATTCCCCACTTCACTAACGCACTGCATCGAGTTTTTTACCCCCTATGCTTAAAAGTGTGCAACTACCTCGTCCCAATTACAACTATCCCTGATGCTATGGACTCATCAATGACTATTTGCCGTCCATTAAAATCAACTGTAACATCACCCCTTCTTCTGCGTATAACAGTTAGGGCATCATTGACGCTGATTTTATTACTAGCTAGGAAGCTTAATACGCTCTTCAACTCGGCTACTGCAGTTATAATAACTCTACCTGGGTATGACTTCGATAACCTCACCCCATCAGGTTTGCCGTAAATTGGGTTACCGTGTGGGCATACCCTTGGCCTACCAAGCATGTTGTATATTTTATCTATCACTAGATCGTTAACGTGCTCTAGTTCATGGGCGTACACGTGGGTTTCAAGTTGATTAAACCCAAGTATGCCTAAGAATACTTCAAGTATCCTATGCTTACCCAGCATTCTCTCAGCTAACCCGTTACCACTATCCGTTAGGGTGTAGATACCCCTACTTAACTTAACCACATACCCCTCATTACTTAAATGCTCAATTACCTTATGCGCAGTTGCAGGGGTGACGCCAAGTTCATTGGCTATTAATGTTAGTGACGCCTCACCGTAGAAATCGTTAAGTATCTTAATTACCATTAAGTAATCCTCCTTGGCAACTTTAGTACTCCTGCTCTCCTTAACAGTCTCCATCAAATTCCCTAATCTTTTATCCCTATATAAAAATAATGTCTGGTGACGGTTCCCTAATAACAACTAAGTTTTTAGGTATGGGAAACTTAATTCAAGGCCTAGGTTCAGTTAGTATTAAGTGTGCATGTACACCTTTAACCAAGTCACTTGGTCCTGGTAAGTAGGATTATGGTTAAGGTCCTTGTTTCTCAGTCTTAAAGTATTTAAACCTTGTTACCGGTATATCATGGTAACGTAGATCTTCGCTTAGATTCGTACACTTTATCTCAATACTGATGATTTAAAGTATCGGTGGCATACTTTAAAACACTGTAGTAGTTTGTAAATACTCGTATCTAGTGAAACGTTTAATTACCCCCACCATGCACCTACTGAGTTGTGGTAAATGGCTCAGTGATACTGGGTATGGCTCAGGTGTTTCAGGCAACCCCACTAGGTAGTCAGAATGCTCAGCAATACCTACTGTACAACATCATACTTCTAATACTTTGGTTCGGGGTATTCCCATGGTTCTACGAGATGTTCCAACTATGGAGGTACCAGTCCCAGGTGAGTAGCTTCCTGAATAGGCTAAGGTTTTTCATGAATAACAACATATCCCAGGTAATGGACTTCATAGCGAATAAGGTTAGTGAAGACAAGCATTTGATTGAGGGTAGAATAAGGGATTTAATGGAGATGGTTATAATAGAGCCCACGAGTATTGAGCCTGAAGGGTTGGTTAGGAAGTATAAGATGCTTGTTAGTTCGTATAATGATAGGCTTGAGAGGGATGTTATTAGGCTTATGCCATCCCTAGGCAACAATAGGCCCATGGTGCAGAACTTCACAAACGTCATAGATGTGTTGAGGGAGTTAAACTTCATATATAAAGTCATTGACCACTACTACAGGTTAGCCATGAAGTACAAGAGCTACTACCTACTAATTCAGCTAGCGGCAATACTACCACTGCTTAAGGAGGAGATCGATGCATTAAATGGTTCAGTCCCAGTGTTCCTCAAGGGTCAACCCATAGGTGACTCAGCGGGCCCATTAACAGTGTTTAGGTTTAAGAACCTGTGCAGTGGCTTAAATGTCATAAGCAACTCAGTTAAGGATACCTACCTAGCCTCATGCATGTTTAAGGACAGGAAGATATACCTAGTTAAGGCGGAGGGTCCAGGTGGGACCGTGGGTCACTTGGACGACGCGATAAAGTACATTTATGAGGGTATTAATGCGAGGCCAAGGTTAATGATAACCATAGATGCCGCACTGAAGCTAGAGGGTGAGGAGAGCGGCTCAATAGCCGAGGGGCTTGGGGTTGCAATGGGTGGTATCGGGGTCGAGAAGTTCAACATAGAGTCTGTGGCGACCAAGTACGGCACCCCAATATACGCCATCTTAGTGAAGATGAGTATGCCTGAGGCACTTAACGCAATGTCTAAGACGATAGATGAGGCCGTTAATAAGGTTGTTGAGAGACTGGGTAAGGTGGTGGAGACCTATACGGAGCCGGGTGATGAAGTGGTTATAGTTGGCGTCGGTAACACCATAGGCGTTGCCCAGTGATAACCAATGCTCATTAGTGTAGACCTATACACAACGTTAATACCAGTTATAGTAACTGTATTAACAGTGGCTGTGCTGTTTTACGCAGTTTCAAGGGATTTAAGGAACGTCTTGGCGGTGAGTGGTGTTAGGAGGATAAGCGAGTACGTCACTTTAAGGTGCCCCACCTGTGGTTATTTTAAGGTTAGGGAGTTTAAGGTGGGGGACTACGTGGGTAAGGTTGATGATGAGAAGTGCCCAAATGATGGGTCAAGCCTAGTTATAATAGGCATTGGTAAGGAGCAGGCTAATGCTTAGTATACGTAGGCCAATAAAACCCCACCAGTTCTACTTTCCCTAGCCTCCAAGTGTGACATAACACCCCTAGACGTGGACAGTATCAGTATACCTATCTGCCTGGCCGGTAGGTACTTCTCCTCCCACTTCTGCAGTTCACTAACCTTAACGTGAAACCTTGGCTTTATCGGACCTATATCATTTATCCTACCCAGCAGCTGAACAATATACTTACCACCCCTTCCATCGTACACGTACTCGAACTCACCGATGTAGCCGTACCTCTGCATAACCCTAAGCACGTTACCCACCAGCTTAGATGATGGCCAAATCACAACCTGCTTACCACCCTTAGCCTCCACGTTCTTTATGCTGATTAACGCGTTTGACAATACATCAAGCATGACCATAAGCCGGCGACGCCCAACCTCTATATAAGTGTTTCCGTTTAATCAGCAACCATGCTTACCCACGGATTTAACCAGGTCATTGAAGCTGCTGTATGTTGCAACCAGGTCGTCACCGCACATTACATCGATCTTATCGATCTTATATGTGCTTAATACTACGTGGGGTGGTTGCTGGAATGCCCTACTCCACGGAACTTTAGTGCCGTTAATGTCGGTTGCCTTGATTTCGCCATCTATGGTGATTAGGTACTTAGTGTCCCTAAACCTCACAATGATCTTAATCCTCCTGCTTCTAGAAGTCTCAACCAGATGCTCAAGATCCCTTAGACTCACCACCACCCCTCACCCTAAGCCACCCGGCATCTCTTTGACCCGGCTCTATCGTGAACGCCCTATAGTACGTTAAGGTCCCCTCAGAGCTTAACAGAGCTAAGACAAGCTTCATCCTATTCTTCTCGGCGTAGTCGGTCAACTCAAGAAGCTCAGTGGTCCTAATGCCCCTACCTTCATCAAGTATTTTAACCACGTACTGCGGGTTGGATGATAGTGCATTCTTTTTCTTATCCCAGACAAGCATGTCTACTTTACCATCCCTAACAGGCTTAACGTAAAGACCCCTATTCCTTAAGTCCAGATAGACCATGAATTTCTCGAGGTCACCTGAACGCAAGACATCTATTATTGAGACTGGTTTACCGTTAATGTAGACCTTGAAGTCACCCATATATATTAAGTAGGCTAGCTCAATGGGGTCTATTTCGTCGGGATTAATAAACCTCTTATCGCTTAACAGTAGCCTTGATGCCTCATCCTCAACGGCGTAAAAACCCCCAGCATCCTTAACTCTAAGTATCTTCATACTCCTCATATTCAACTTAACTACAGGGCTCTAGGCTAGTGATTATTTATAAATTCTTCCGCTGAATACTCATCATCGCGTGGCGCATCTTGAATATTAATGCGATAAGATCAATAAACCTCACCCTTTAGGGCAGGGAGGGGGATCAGATCTCATTAATCAACTAGTGATTTTAGCCCTAGTTAACGAATCCCCGTAGACAACAGTCCACACATTTAGTAGTTGGCTTAATGGGGAATGGCAGCCAATACCCAATGAGTGTGTGGAGGAGGCTATTTCGGTTTTCTTAGTTATTTGTGTGCTTATTTTTAATTTAGTGCCTAAATCCTAATTAAATCCTTAGTTAAATCTTAAAGTCTAACCCTAACGCCCTCATTGGTTACCCTAGGCTCTCAAGACCCGTAACAGCTGGGAACCTTAGCCGCTACGGTGAGTGGGCTCAAGAAGACCACCAAGAAGCAGACGGTGGAGACGTCGAGCCTCTGCTACCTCCAGGGAGACGGTTCAGTGGATCCTTTTAGGGTAAAGGCATGCAGCCAGTTTCATCCCTGGCCGCTGAGGAGTAATGTTAGGGTGGAGCTGCCTTTGTACCCTCGGGCATATATAGGGGTAGGGCTTGGTTTACTTTGATGAAGGTTGCCATTGCCTACGATACGTTGAGTAGGTGGGGTGGCCAGGAATTGGTCACCTATGCAATGGCCAAGGCGCTTAATGAGAATGGCTTCACAGTGGACTTGGTGCTGCTTTTCGATGGGAAGTTGGACAGCAGGTTGGCTGATATCCCGGCTCGGAGGATAGTGAGTGTGTTTGAGCATGACCCCAATTTACCAATTCGTGGATTAACTAGGAACGTGGTAACAGGCCTGGCAAGCCTAGGCTACGATTTAACCATAAACACTGTTTACCACGTCCTACTGTGGCCATTCGACATAGGCTACTTAAACAACCCAGGCACCTACATGCCGCCTTACAGGCTCAGGAGGAGGCTCTTCATAGAGCTTAATAGAATTATGCTGCCAATACTGGGGCCACGCATACTGCTGGCTAACTCCAGGTGGACCCTGAGTCAACTACCCTATAGGCCTAGGTTGAGCGGCGTCCTATACCCTCCTGTGATGCCCCGTGACTGTGGTTCAAGGGTCAAGGAGGATGTTGTGGTTTCCGTGGGTAGGATAGCGCCTGACAAGAGGACCACCGACATCGTCGATATGATGGAGGCTGCGTATAGCAGGTACCCTAAGGCAGCCTACTACGTAATTGGCCTTCCCTACAATGAGGCGTACCTTAGGCAGGTTAGGGAGAGGGCCAGGCACGTTGAGCTGGTGCTTGATGCAAGCGAGGGTGTTAAGTGGGATTACCTATGTAGGGCTAAGGTACTACTGCATGCGGCTGTCAACGAACACTTCGGGCTTGTGGTGGCTGAGGCTCAGGCGGCTGGGGCAGTACCCGTGGTTCATAGGTCTGGTGGGGCATGGAGTGACATAGTTGAGTACGGCAGGTACGGCTTCGGTTACCTCAACCATGCCGAGGCTGTCGACGCCATGGTTAAGCTACTGACCAACGATGACTTATACCGCAGATACAGCATTAGGGCCAGGAGGCATTCGCTGCAGTTCACTTACAATGCATTTAAGATGAGGCTCATTAGGTATGTTAACGTAGCCCTAGGTCTTAAGCCCACGTGATTATTCACAATGCTGAGGGCAAGTTAACATGCATTGGGAAGTTGAAGTTCAGGTACTTTTGGGTTGCTAAGTAACCCTGCCTCTTCATGTCCATGGGGAATTAATGATTAAAGGGTTTATTGGCGAGACTGCTTATCATTACGTTTGAGGTAGTTCGTGGGAAGGGGTGAGGATGCGGTTAAGGTGCTGCGGCATTGGCTTATTCAGTTAAATTTTTAAAGAGCAAGTCAATGGCTATTATTGATGAGCATAATAAAGAACCCTGGTGAGAGTGCATTGAAGAAGATCCACCTGAACCTAGCTATAATAGGGCATGTTGACCACGGTAAATCCACGTTAACCGGTAGGCTACTTTTAGAGGCTGGGTATGTTGATGAGAAGGCGTTTGCCGAGATTGAGGCTGAGGCTAAGAAGCTGGGTAAGGAGGACTTCAAGTACGCCTGGATCATGGATAGGTTGAAGGAGGAGAGGGAGAGGGGTGTCACTATTGAGGCCATGCATGTGGGTTTCGAAACACCTAAGTACTTCTACACAATAATAGACCTACCTGGGCACAGGGACTTCGTCAAGAACATGATTGTCGGTGCCAGTCAGGCTGATGCAGCATTACTGGTGGTTTCAGCCAGGCCAGGTGAGTTTGAGGCTGGGGTAGGTCCACAGGGCCAGACCAGGGAGCACCTGTTCCTGGCATGGACCCTCGGTATCAGGAACTTGATAGTTGCGGTTAACAAGATGGATGTTGTAAACTATGACCAGAAGAGGTATGAGCAGATTAAGGGTGAGTTAACCAAGATACTTAAGATACTTAGGTACGATGTAAGCAAGATACCTTTCATACCCGTTAGCGCTATTAGAGGCGATAATATCAAGACCAAGAGTAGTAATACACCTTGGTACAATGGGCCAACGCTACTCGAGGCCCTTGACGCAATTGAGCCACCGCCCAGGTTGGTGGATAAGCCACTAAGGCTACCTATACAGGACGTGTTCTCAATAACGGGCGCTGGTACCGTGGTTACCGGTAGGGTGGAGTCAGGGGTCCTTAAGGTTGGTGACCCCATAGTCATACTACCACCAGCTAAGGTTGGTGATGTAAGGAGTATAGAGACCCACCACATGAAGCTTGAGCAGGCTAAGGCAGGTGATAACGTTGGTGTTAACATTAGGGGTGTGGAGAAGCAGGACGTGAAGAGGGGTGATGTACTTGGCAACTTGAACAGCCCACCCACGGTGGCTGAGGAGATAGTGGCCAGGATAGCAGTACTGGAGCACCCAACCACCATAGGCGTTGGATATACGCCAGTGATGCACGTCCACACGGCCACTGTACCAGCTCAGATAATCGAGTTAATCTCAAGGCTTGACCCAGCCACTGGACAAACCGTGGAGCAGAAGCCGCAGTTCATAAAGAGGGGTGACGTAGCCATGGTGAGGCTTAAGCCGCTTAAGCCTGTTGTAGTCGAGAAGTTCTCGGACCTACCAGCCTTAGGTAGGTTCTCGCTTAGGGATATGGGTAGGACTATAGCAGCTGGGCAGATAATTGAGGTTAGGCCCGCTAAGGTTGAGATAAAGAGATAATGATCTCTCAAATAAAAATCCTCAACAGTTTTAAATTTCAAACGTCATCGATTTTTAAGATATTAAATTCATTATACCTATAGGGATAATTAATAAAAACTCCCCTAACCTTGGATTACCTAGGGTGATTAGTGAGAAGGGGTGCTTCTGAATTTGTGATGAGTTGAACCCGGCATGACCTTGTACCATTGGTCATGAATTTTTAAATTGCTGGAATTTAGGGTGAGTTTAGTTTAATTACCCTATCGTACCTAACCTCCCAGTTAACCTTAGCCATCCTTGATATCTCCTCAAGCCTACTCATCACGTCACCACTCAACTTAACGTCTAAACTGCCCAAGTTATCCTCAAGCTGGGCAACACTAGTAACACCAATTATCGGTATTATCGTTACCCCAAGTTCCTCGGACTTCCTAAGTATCCATGCAAGGGCTAGTTGCGCATCAGTTACCCCAAGCTCCTTGGCTAACTCGTGAAACTCCCTCATGGCCTTCAGGGTTTCCGGTGTTAAATACCTCCAGCGTATCTCATCCACGTAACTTGCCCTCGACATTTCCGGGATGCCGTTGAGGTACTTACCCGTTAACACACCTTGGGCCAGCGGTATGTAGGCCATTATACCTAAGCCGTATTTCTTAGCTAGGGGAATTTTATCCTTCTCAATGTCGCGTTCAATCAGGTTGTAGGGTTCCTGCATGGCTATGAATGGTAGATGGATGCTTCTTGAGTACTCGTAAATGTACTGTATGTCGTCTGGGTGGAAGTAGCTCTCACCCACGTAGTGAACCAGGCCCTGGGTAACCAGGTCCTTTAACGCATCTAGGGTTTCCTCAATTGGTGTTGATGGGTCTGGCCTATGCATTAAGTATACGTCGACGTAGTCGGTCCCTAGTCTCCTCAATGATTCCCTAATCTGCCACCTAATGTGCTTCCTGGATAACCCCTCGCCATTTGGCCAGGGCGCCATCCTACCCCTGACCTTGGTTGATATTACCAAGGACTCCCTGTCATAACCCCTAATAGCCTTACCAAGCACCTCCTCAGCCTTACCGGCATGAATATAGTCAGGGCCCTGCATCGTACCATGGTAGATGTTTGCGGTGTCTATGAAATTCACCCCAAGGTCAATGGCCTTCTTAATTATCCTAATGGACTCCTCCTCATCAACCTTGTACACACCGTAAATGTCCCTCTCCTTTAACGGTGGTAGGTGCCAAAGACCTAGACATAGTTTAGACACCTTAAGTCCACTGTTACCGAACCTAACGTACTCCATGCGTAATCCTCATTTACAGCTTTTTTAATTCTTCCCCCCATAGAAAGGAATAATAACACCGCAGTTAAGGCTGGGAATTATGGCTAAGCCAGCGGTTAAGGTCGCCATAATTACTGTGGCTGCGGTGTTGCTAGTTGCCATGTTAGCAATGGCCCAGGGTAACTATGAGAATTACGTCAAGATAATTAACGTTAGTTACACAAACCCAGTTGAGGTTAATCAACCAGCCAACATAACGGTCCTTGTTGAATATGCACCACCATGCCTAATAACAACCCCAAGCTCATGCATGTCGACTATAATGGTTGCGTTGAATAATGGCACACTTACGCTAGCCAGCCTACCCATAAATACAGCCCCCGGGATACTTAAATTCGTGTTCACGGTAACGCTTGTACATGTTGGTTATAACCTACTTAACGTTGACCTGTATTACTGGCTTAATGGCACTTGGATTCTTGTCGATAGGAGGATGGTGAATATAACTGTTGAACCTAAGTTAACCGTAAGGTCGTACACATACACGGTTAACTCCTCGTCACCACTGGTAACCAGTATTGTCAACACGACAACGTTAACTAGGTTCGTCACCTTAACCTCAACGGCAACAGTAACCAAGACAGTAACCAGGATTGTGAATAGTACAGTCTACTTAACAACATACATAATGTTAACATCAGTAATCACGGTTACAACCAATGTAAGTAACCTCCATTATATACCAGAGAGTTTACTTAACATATCTGTAATTTTATCAGTAATAACACTAATTTTATCGACAGTTGTATTACTAGTACTTATTAGGTATTTAGCGGTAAGAGGCAAAACCTAGCGTTAAACGGTCCTCAGTGGTGTGGATCTTCGCTGTGTAAGGCTCTAAGCCGATTGAAATTTTGTAGTTTAGACTTTGAATCGGGGGTTACATAGCCTTTAATGGTTTAAAACCGAGTCATGAATGCGATGTGGAGACTCAACATACCTGCATTAGGTGGTTTCTGGGAACTATTAGTTAAAGGTTAAAAACTCTTGGGTGTCTACGGTCTCAGTATGTTTAGTCCACAAATGGCTGGATATGACCGGGCCATAACGATATTTAGCCCTGAGGGTGAACTATACCAGGTTAGGTACGCTGGTGAGGCTGTTAAGAGGGGTTGGGCTACCGTTGGGTTGAAATGCTCCGAGGGCGTCGTGTTGGCCGCCGAGAAGAGGAAGCTTGGCCCACTGATAGATTTGAACTCAATAGAGAAGGTTTACATGATAGACACTCACATTGGTGCCGCCTCAGCTGGCTTGCTATCAGATGCTAGGATACTTATTGACTACGCCAGGGAGCAGGCCCAGATATACAGGCTACTCTACGATGAGCAGGCTAATGTTGAGTACATTACGAAGAGGATTAGTGATCTTGAGCAAGCCTACACGCAGCATGGTGGTGTTAGGCCCTTTGGAATAGCGTTAATAATAGGGGGTGTTGATAAGAGTGGGCCAAGGCTTTATCAAACGGACCCAAGTGGAATATACTTCGGCTACTACGCTACGGCATTAGGGAGTGGGTCATCCATCATACTCGAGTACCTTGAGAAGAACTACAAGTACGAGATGGACCTTAACTTATGCATTAAGCTGGCCATTAAGTCCCTCAGCCTTGTGGCAGAGAGCCTAGATACTGATAGATTCGAGATAGGTGTGATTGATGTTAAAACTAGGATGTTCAGGAAACTGAGCGTCGATGAGTTAAGGAAGTACATCGAGGAGGCTAAGAGTGAGGGGCTCCCCCAGAAACCAGGCGCGTAATCATTAAAAATACATAACAAGGCAAATGAGCGATGATCAACAGGGATTATTTTAAAGGGCTTGTTGATAGGGCGATTGAAAAGTTAGGTGAGTTGGATAACCTAGTGAGTGTTAACTCAAACAGGGTTGTGATAATAGGTGACCTACATGGTGACGTTGAGTCACTGGAAAAGATAATCAACGACTACCCGCCAGGTAACTGGCGCTACATAGGTCTAGGCGACTACGTGGATAGGGGTGAGTACCAGGTTGAAACCCTTGAAAAAGTCCTGAAGCTATTTCTTCAGGGGGTTATGATACCACTGAGGGGTAACCACGAGTCATACATAATGAATGAGGTTTACGGATTCATGGATGAGGCACTGCCGCTGCTTGGCCAAAGCCTACTGAGCACCGTAATTCATGACCTATTTCCGTCACTGCCCTACGCCGCCCTGCTTAATGATAAGGTGCTGCTGTTACATGGTGGGTTAGCTAAGGGCCTTGAGAGGGTTGATGATATACGCAAGTTAAGTAGGCATGATGATGAGCCAAGCGACCCAGTGGCATTTCAGATACTTTGGAATGACCCAAGTGATGAGGTAACCGGCTTCGTGGATAGCCCAAGGGGCCCTGGTGCATACCTATTCGGCCCAGACGTAACCATGAGGTTCATCGAGGGTAACGACATTGCCTTGATAATTAGGGGCCATAGTTACATCACTGATGGCTACTGGAGGTTCCATAATGGTAGAGTGCTATCGCTATTCACGTCATCCTCAGGCCCCTACTATGGGGCTAAGCCTAAGGTTGTAGTTTTCTCAGATGGTACATTAAGGATCATTGATGTTAAGTCCAGGAATATGGTTACGGACATTAAGCTCACCCAGTGAGCATTAGAATAGCCTTGAATTCAGCATCCTCCTCACAGTCCTCCAACTCCTCCTAACTATCGGTGGAATACTGCCACTAATAACCCACCTCCTCAACGCCTCAATGGTCCTTGGGTCACTTGGGTAACCACTACCGAACTCACCGTAGGTTTCCTTAAGCCTACTGATTATTGAATCCCTAATTACCTTAGCCACTATGCTTGCTGCCGACACCACTGGTATTGATTCATCTGCGTGGTTAAGAACCACAACGTCAACATCGTTAACGTTAATCATTCCCCTAAACCTGGCTGGGTCTGGGTCAGGTGAGTCGATGTAGACTCTCTTAACACCCCCACAGTTAATGATTAACTCCCTCATCTTAATTGCCTCAAGTTGGTTAAGTAACCCCCTATTAACGTAGTTGTCTATCTCACCAGGCTCAACAATTACGTATTTAACGCAGGGAGCTCTATTAACTATTAGCTCATAGAGCCTGCTCCTCCCACTTGGGGTTAATTGCTTAGAGTCCCTCACACCCAGTTCCTTAGTCTCCTTATTGCTCCAAGCCACAATGGCTATAACCATGGGTCCTATTACTGGCCCACGCCCAGCCTCGTCAATACCGCCCTCAAGTTCGCTTACTGCTGCCATTAAGCCTAGCCTTAAGCTCGCTTATTATGGTTAATGCCTCGTTGAACCTGCCCTCCTCAGCAAGCTCCTTAAGGTACATTACCAGCGGTAAGGTCACCCTTTTAACAGTGGACTTAACGGCCAGTAACGCGCCATCGCTGTCATCCTTTATTAACCTGGCGTTGATAGCCCTCCTAACCTCAGACTCCCCAACGCTGAAGCTCCAGCTCATTAATTCACTAATCATGTTCTCTATTATCCTCTTGGCCAGTAGCTTCTTAAACTCAGTTAGCCTAATTTCAACGATCTCATTAGCCTCGCGAAGCGCCCTCACCTTTCTCTCAATTACTTCCGACTCAAGGGTCTTCAACTCATCTATAGACACAACCCCTGGGATCTCCGGGTCAACGTTCCTCGGCACACCAAGGTCAATTATGACTGGCACAGCGTTAACTACCTCAAGGTCCCTCCTCTTAAGTAGGGGTTCAATTGCTGATGTTGCAAAGACAACAACGTCGCTGTTCTTAATAATGTTGATTAAGGAGTCTAGGGGTGCGTACCTGAAGCCATACCTAGCCGCCACCAGTTTAGCCTTATCAATAGTCCTATTCACTATTGTCACGTTCCTGAAGCCCTTCTCTGCGAGTCTCCTAGCTATATCTGAGCCCATGGAGCCGGCGCCAACTATAGCCACCGCCGCGTCACGACCCTTAACCCTATGGATGTATTCAGCGGCCAGTGAGCTAATGCTAGCTAAGCCAATGGATATTTCAGGGTATTTACTCCTAACCTCCTTCCCAACCCTTATAGCCCTCTCGATGGTGTACCCTAGTAAACCACCCAATGCTCCCCTCCTCCTGGCATCGTTGAAAGCCTCCTCAACCTGCCCCAGAACCTCAGATTCACCGATGGCTGCTGATTCAAGCCCAACCGCCACTCTGAATATGTGGCGCACTGCATCAATCCCACTCAACCTATCGACATACTTAACCGTACCCTTAGCCCTATAAACCTCCTCAGCGGCATTGTAGTCATCCCCATAGAAGTAAACCTCAACCCTATTACATGTTTGAAGTATGAAGACCTCCTCATAATTCCTCATTAACCTGCCGTATGCCTCATCACTATTCAGGTAGGTTTCGGATAGGGTAATTGTCGTAGCCTTCCTATGCGTCAGCGCTAACGCCTTTATTTTACCTAGATAATCATCAATATCCATGGTTCTTAATCACCTCATTAACGTACTTAACCACCCTATTAATATCGCCACTCCTCGCAATTTCAAGGAAATGCTCATCATCCTTAAGCATGAAGTATATCCTCATCCTCACATGAGGATCATCAACCAATTTCTTTATTAATTGCTTAGCTTCATACCAGGCATTAACTATTGGGTGAAGGTCACTCTTAGATAATGTGACCTGTATGTAATCCCTAACCATTGATGCAGCAACCCCGCTCTTACCCTCTGACGTTACAGCAAACCTTATGCCATTAACCTCACCCTCAAAGGGAACCACAACCTCAGTTTCGTTAGCGTTAGTCGTATCATTAAACAATATGCGCCTCTCGGAGGCTAACAACCTTAACTTATGTTTAAGCTCACTGTTGGTTGGTATAGCGTAGACCAGTAGGTTAACCCTACCCATAACCCTATCGTAGTTAAACGTGTTTGCGTCGGCAACCACCAGGTCAACGTTACCCATTGAACTAGCCCTAATAAGCTCCGTTGATGGTTTAAGAGCTATAACTATAACGTGGGCACCAGCCTCCGAGAACTTGAGAGCCCTCTTAGTGCCAACATACCCACCGCCTATGATTAACACGCTCTTATCACTAAACTCAATGTACAATGGCACCCTTGCCACAGGGAACGTTAACTATGAGATTTAAAAAACCTACCATATTTAAACCTTATTTAATCCTTAACATGAGTAGTGTTAATATAATTAACCCCACCATTAACGCCAGTATCATTAAAGCTTCACGTGTGGTCACCGCCTCCTCTTTTACAGTGCTGAAATAAATTGTGGGAATTGCGCCATGGGCTAGATTATTAATGCTCATTGTGTAGTTTATTTTAGCTATAAACGGTGAACCGGATAACATGGTAATGTTGTAAACCACGTTTAATCCACCGCCAACCCAATCGCCAGCCACAGCGAACACAATGCCATTAATACTCATTGGTATTGGTAGTGATTCACAGTCCTTAACGTTAAATATCGTCACGTACGGCTCCCATACGGCACCATTAATGATGCCTCCCCCCAGTATTGCCGCTGTTGAGTTAACCCAGTAGACGTCGAATATCGCAGTGTTGGGGTTGATGCAACTGGTGTAGTTAACCACGTTGCCGTTAACGTAGTAAAGCAGTATGCTGCCTAACACGTAACCATTTGTAATGCCTGAGAAGTACAGTGATGGTAATGATGACTGAGACTGCCTGATTATCATCACAGGTATTAGTACCTGGTCATTAAACTGGTATAGGCCAAGGGGCAACCCCTTAACCTGGGGCATTGTTATCGTCCTCAAGCCGCTGGGTGAGAGTGAACCTAGGAGTGGCGTTAAGTCACTTGATAGGGCCAGCAGCAGTAGTGTACCGTTGGGTGTTACCGTGGCTGATACTGGTGTTGATGAAGCCCACTCGCCCTTAAACAACCCAGTTAGGTTAATGAATACCCCACTTCTTGGGTTTACCAAAAAGGCTGAGGCATATCCATTAACAACCCCAAACACGTAAATCGTATCGTTAACCACAGCCAATGCGTAGGGTTGAAGGTTAACGGGTAGGTAACGGGTTAGGTTAACTACATCCACCATCCCTGCATTAACTAGCCTAAGGCCAATCAGAAGTGGGCTACTTGGGGTAAACCCAGTTAGGTAAACCCAGTCGCCGTATTGGTAGGTGTTTGTTATGAGGACACCACGGCCACCATTAGGCAGTATGCTCACGTTAAACCACCCAGTGCTGTTAACTATGAATACCTGCGAGTACTGGCTAATTGACGTGAAGTTTACGGTAATTGCAAGTAGGTAACCACCCCCATTGTAGAGGTAGACCACGGGGGCCTTCAATAGTCCCAGGGTTAACACTGTTAACGCTAACGTGAGCATGCAGTCGGAGCGTATGCCCTATGCAATTAAACCTTTCCCTGGCAATGCTGAGGTGTGGTTAACTACCCTCCAAGTGCTATTAACGCTAGGCCAAGTAGCAGCAGGACTAGGCCAATTATGAAGGAATAAATGGCTTCAGGCATTACCCCAACCTGAACCTCAATTATGAAGTCTTCACCGTAGTATTGGCAAACACCGTAACTCACAATGGTCACTTGCCCGCTCCTAATTATGCTTGGTGTTGATTGGCCAGTGTTAATCACCGGTGGTACGTATGAGCCATATGAGAACAGTAGCGTCCCGTTCAGTGCATACACCTTAACCCTCATTGAAACGTGATATAGCCTAACGTATTCCTTAGCCAAGTTAATGATGGCACCGTAGTTTAACTGTGGGGCCTTAGTTAAGTTGCCGATTGACTCAAGGCATAGCGTCGTTGCATTATGGCTAGTTGATGATGAGAGGTATAGGTGGGATAGGTAAAGTAACACGCCGGCCGTAACTATGGCAACAAGACCCATTAACCTCATAATCCTCTTAACCTTAGTGGATAACCTAGGCATGTTAACCTAAATAACGTCACCTAGTCGTTTAAACACTTCTCTCCATACCAAATAACCTACCCAGTACGGGCTATGTGAAGTATGTGCGGAACCTGGTTGAGGATCAGGTTCAACCCGGTCTCAACAGCATCAGGTGAACCGGGTAGGCAGATCACCAGTTTGCCATTAACCGTACCCGCTGTTGCCCTGCTTAACATTGCGGCTGGGCCTATCCTCTGGTAGCTTATGAACCTGAAAAGTTCACCGAAGCCCTCAATCTCCTTGGTGAAGAGGGGCTTAACGGACTCAATGGTTACGTCACCCTTAGCTAAACCAGTACCCCCTATCAGAACCACCACATCAACGTCAACCCTATGGGTTAGCGAATCCACGGTATGCCTAATCATCCCTTCATCATCATTAACCAGTATCCTCCCAACCACCGCATGCCCCTTGCTGGTTATGATGCTTACCGCTAAGTCACCTGAGTCATCGGTATACTGTTCACCGGCCCTAAGGTGCTCATACCTAGACGTACTAACCGTAACTATGAAGAAGTTGACTCTACTTGGCCCTAACCTCTCATGCTCCTCGTGAGGTGACTTAACCTTAACACTGCCTGAACTCACGTTAAACCAGGTTTCATAACCTTTTTAAAAGTAATTCATTAATCCAGCCTCAGTGGCCATTATCTAAGGCTTAACCCTAGAGGGTGAGGCTTGACTCGACATGACCCCCTTCCCGCCTCAGAGAGACGGGGGTTTCACCTTGGGGGTCTCGATGGTTACCCCGCCTATTGCGGGGTTATTAAGCACCCCAGTAAAGCAGGGGTAATAAACCCATCGCATGAGACCCACATAGTGAGGTAACCCCGCCATAAATGGCGAGGGTTGACTCGACGTCAGCGCTATGGACCGTCATCAAATAGGTCCTCAGCGTTGTAAGGCCCACCACTAGGCCTTATCCGTTGCTCATCACTATTCATAGCCACTAACCAGCCTTATTTAAATACTTAGCCCTAGAGTACCTTAAACTCCTCCTAATCCTAATTGTGCTTAGTATTACTGAGTAAGTGCTGTTTTCACTAATGCTTAACCTAGCTATATCGTTAATAGCCTTCATCCTACTAACCCTAACCACGGCGCTGAGCCTAATGTTACCCAGGTTCCTCCTAATGTATGACGCCATGAATACTGATATGGCGTAGTCAAGCTGGTTGATTAATCCCCCTAACCATGCCCTATCCGCCGGGCTCTCAATACCCATGGTGAACTTACCCATCCTGGCCAGGTAACGGGCATAGAGCCTAGTATATGGTTTCGAGCCTGGCCTTAGGTTAATGGCCATGGTCAACTCCCTTCTCAACTCATCATCAAGAATGCCCCTCCTTAAAACGCCGTTAATTGCCTCATGGGCTGAATGTGGATCTAGGGTAACTAGAATTTCCTTAATGAGGGTCATTGGATGGAGACCCAGGTTAGCTGACATGAGCATTAGGTCAATTGGACCTCTTCCAATTGAATACTCGACCATAATCCGCGTTAAACTACTACCACCATATCCCTGTGCCATTAACCTCTTTATGTAGCCGTTTAGAACATTTCTAATGTTAGTTGAATCCCTAAGTAGGTATTTAGCTAATGTCGGGTTCCTAATGCTAGCTACGGGACTTCTTCTCAGTACGAACTCATCCCAATGATGAGCCATCCCCACGTTTTCCCTCATCCTGATGGCTTTTGCGACCAGCGTATTACGCTTAGTCTCTAACTCCTGCATGATGCTCATTACCATGTTAAGGCTGTCCCGTGATAAGCCTTCACGTAGGCCCCTAATGGACTCCATTAACCCATTAACATAGTTAATAACCCAGGGTGATGATAATCTCCTGTACATGTCCATTAAATCCATCAACCTACCCTTATCAACCCTCACTAACCCAGCCTTAACCAGGGTTACCAAGGCCCCTGTGTTAAGGTTCATGGCTGAGAGCAACGCCGCTAAGGTAGTGGATTCACCATTCCTATTAAGGCCTGTGGCCCTGTTCACACCATCCATGGTGTTGACTAGGCTTGGTAATAGGCCTCTTGAGTGGCTGTGAGTTAGGTAAGCTAATGCCAACTGTGCATTACGCCTAACGTCAAGTAGTCTTAACCTATCCCTGTACTCCATGATGCTTCTGAAGAACCAATACCTAAGCCTCCTCTGGGCATCACGGTTACTTAACATCCCTCTCTCATATAGTTCAAAAATAATGGACTCATTCCTAAGCAGCCTCTTCACCAGGAATTCCCTTGACTCAATCCAGTAACTCCACTTACCACCAAGCAGCATCCTCTCAGCCGTCTCCAGTGGCCCAAGTGGCTTAGCTAGCAGGTGCCTTAACTTAACCCTAGTTGAGGTGCTGATACCACGTCTTACGCCTGTTACCTCGCCTAGTAGTCTCATCACGTATGGGTTACCCCTCGACTTGATGAATGTCCCCAGTAGGCCATGGTTACTTAGGTGCCTTAGGTACCCAGGCCTACTGTAGATAGACGCTAGTCTATGTATTGTGCGGCTGGTGGTTGACCTATTGGTACGCTCATCAATCACGCTCCTTAAGTTAACGGTGTCTCCACCGCGCTTAAGCCTAATCAAATGCGCCAGTAACCCAGACCTCTCATTGCTGACAATGAATATTAAGTTCCTTAGGTTATCAATTAGTCTCGATATGGGTGTGTTAATGGGCATTGACTCACTGGTTACTATGAGCAGTGCAGTTACTAGACCAACCAGTGATAGTGGATACATGAGCCATGTTAGTGATTCGGGTATTGCCAGTAGCCAACTAACTAAGTCACTACCTCTAAGGCTTTCATCCATCTCCCTGAAGTATGTGTACAGGTAACTGGTGTATGCTATTAACCTACCTTCACTACCCCACGTGCTTAACCTAGAACCGGTGATAGTAACATCACCATTAATCACCCCATTACCCCTGCACGTTACGTTTACTACGTACTGCGTTAAGTCTCTAGGTGGGTTGGGGTCTATGGGCTTGAACCATGCCCCATTACCCAGCTGAATAATGCCACCCACAATAGATGCGTTAAAGTACCTAAGAGCGTAGTCCTCAAACTCATTAAACATGGCTACTAACCCACTGTTAATCACAGTATCATTACCCAGCCTTAACACGTTAACCGTGCAATTGGGGTTACTTAGGTTAACCCTTACCGAGGCTGCATAGGCCCAAAGCACCATTAACGATACTCCATTTAGGCTCTGCTTAAAGTGTATCACCTCAGTGTCATTGCTAGCAGTGTAAGACCAACTGGAGGGTTCATTAACCCAACGCCAGATTGCAGTCACGTAGCCGTTACTTAACAGCATCTGAACCTTAGGGTTAATATTCACCGATGTGATCACCCAACCTTGAACATGTTTAGTGGTAATGGTTACAGTTGAAGGTACATTAACCCAGTCAACGTAGGTGGAGTTTAATATCACGGTGGTACAGTTTAGGTCGCCGCCAATGATTATTGAATCACCATATGATATGAAGCCCATACCACATACGTAACCAGTAGCCATTACGTAGGGGGAGTTAATTAGGTATATGTGAATGTAGCTGTAATTGGGGATTATATTGAGGGATTTATTGACAGTATTGATTAAGTTTAGAATACCAGCATTATTAGGCTGTCCAACGTAGACTATCACCAGCATGAGGGATAAGATTACTGCAACTATTGGAACTACCAATGGCCTAATGTTCCTAACCATGACTAATGGTATGAGTAACGTTAATGCTGGTGCACATGCGCTAGCTATGTACTGCACCACGTAAACCATGTGGTATATCATGTACATGAGTTGTGCATAGGATAAGGTAACGTACAGTATCTGTGATGCCAAGTCTATGAATCTCCCGAAAACAACGTTAAGGCCTATGTAACTTACAATATCGTAAATATTAATGTTATTAATGAATAGGCCCATTATGTTAAGTGCAGTTAATACTACACTCTTAATTACAACCAAAGTTAATATTAACTCGGTAAGCCTATACCAGGATGACTCAGCGTTAAGTATGTGGGTTGGGTTAACTCTGATAAATAGGCTGTAGATTACTAGAGATACCGCTGAAAGACTTACAAACATTATTAAATCATTTATTAAGAAATGGTAGTTAAGTCTTCTAATTTTATAAAGAATAATAACGAATGCTTCAGTAAATAGTGCAATTAATGGTGCAGTAATCATGTTAATGCATTCCTCCAAAGTTCAATAAATGGGCCGAAGAATATCCTGTACAGTAGCTCACTGGCGAAGGACGCTGGGTTAACTATGCTTGAGCCGCTCACGTAGTTAGCGATTAATGCAATGGAATACACAGTAACGTATAGGCCGATTAACGTGACTATGAACCACTTGAAGTTGCTGAATAGGTCCCACAGGGCAGCAGCCCTAGCCCACCCGGTTGGCCCCAGCTTACTCTCAATGGCCTTAATAACGACGCTAATAACCATTAGCCATAGGGCTAGACCCCCAATTATACTTAAGACCCTAAATGCCTCACTGATTATCGGCACCACGATTTCATTCTCGATTTCACTAACTATGTCATAAACCACCGTTATCATGAATAAGAAGTACTACTACATTATGGTTAACTTTATACTATGTAGGGCAATGGTTTTAGGCATGGCGCCCTATATTAAATAAATGTTATAAGCATACGCGTGTTAAGTATCCATGGTTAAAGGTGGTGATTCAGAAAAGACCCTATACATGTACGCCCCCTCATTATTCCTAGACCTCTATATAGGTTCAAGTTTACTGGCTAACCACTACGTTAAGTATGCCGTATCATTGGCTTCACTGGTTAATGATAGGGATTTCAAGGTTATCCTAGCCAGTAAGCTCCTTGATAATGGGGGTAGGGGGTACGTTGATGATGTGATTAATAATTTGAGGTACGTATCCTTAATATCCGTTATCAACCCTGGTTACGTGGTTAAGTTAGCCTTAAGGTTAACCAGTGCTATTAAGGATTATGAGCGTACCCATGACTCTGAGATGGTTAAGTGGTATAGTAGAGTGACCGGTAGCAGGGAATTGCCGTACAGTAAGATGATATACTCCCTAAAGCATACCGTTAAGATAACCAGGGACATGGTTAAGCATTACCTGTACAGTAAGGCGCCGGGCATGCTTAGGAAGAGTATAGTGGATTCACTAATGCAGTACATCTCAATACTGCCCGATGCACTGGTTGATTACCTTAAAATGACAAGTAAAAGCGACGCCATGGCCATAATCTTCCTAACCCACCTAATCAATGCGTACGGGGTCGACTACCCACTGCGCCTAATGTTCAACGTAATGAAGAGGCTAATTGTGAAGAACCCGGAATTGCTGAAACTGGTGCTAAGCCGCATACTCAATAACCTATCCTCAAGGTCCAGTTACTACAAGGCTGTTTTGGCTGAGTTAACCAGGATATACATCTACAGTAATGATTCACTGGACGATGAGTCAATAATCTACACTTCGTTAAACTCAATGATGAACAATGACAGCGTATTAATGAGGCATGGGGTTGATTTAATCAAGACGTTAGGGCCATTAATGTATGAGTACATCTATAGGTTAAGCATACTCTCGTTAAACAATGATCCAAGGTCGCTTGATGAATTATCTGCAATGCTCGGGGGTGTGGGTAGGGGCTTGGTTGACCTGATACTTAGGGAGTGGGATGAATTAAACAATGAGTACAGCCTAACGTAGTTAATTAGTGTTAGGCGCGCAACCTATTTTAACAACCATGGATGAACCGGGTATGCTCATTGACGGTAAATTAAGGGATTTACTGATGGAAGCCCAGTACAACTTCCCAATCAGCGATAGGCCATTCCTAGAGTTAGCCAACAGGGTGGGTGCAACGGAGGATTGGGTTATAGACTCAATGAGGAGGATGAGGGAACTGGGGCTTATTAGGAGAATCGGCGCCCTAGTCAATTATAGGGCTAGGGGAATGATATCTGCATTGGTTGCGTTGAGGGTCAGTGATGGGTTAATAGACCAAGTGGCCTCGGAGATTAACAAGGATAGCCAGGTGACGCACAACTTCCTCAGGGTACACGACAGGTATAACATCTGGTACGTGACTAAGGCGGGCAGTAGGGAGGAGCTTGAGGGTAAGGTCATGAGGATAGTGAACGGGTTTGGGTTGAGACTTGAGGATTACGTGATACTGTACGCCGAGAGGACGTATAAGATTGACGTTAAGTTCGACCTCTACGGGGGAGTCTCTAGGGCTAAGATACGTAGATTACCCAGTGAGCCGCATAGGATTGAGGAGTCCGGGTTACCCATGGGCTTCTACGAGTCCATAAAGTCAATAAAGATAGTGAGCGAGCCATTCAGCGAATTATCAACCAAGTTCGGAATCCCAATGAGTAGGCTGCCTGACTTGATAAGCGAGTTGAGGGATAAGGGCATTATAAGGGACTTCTACGCAATGCTTGACCCAGACTTGGCAGGTTTCAGGGCAAACGCCATGGTAGTTTTCAACACTGATGACTGCGAATCAGTAGCCAACATAGATGAGGCAACCCACGTGGTTAAGAGGGTGACTGTGCCGGGTAAGTGGGAGTACAACTGCTACTTCATGATACACGCCTTTAATTACGAAATCATCAGAAATGTTGTTAATGAGAGACTGGGTAAACTGGGCATAGCCAACTACGAGCTACTACCCAGTATTCGTAACCTACTGCCTAACATGGCCAGGAGAATTGAGCAGTAGGCATATGCAAGATTAGTCTCCAACATGGGTAAACATGAGTATCTACATTGTTATTATGCGGCAATGTTCATCCTCATGTTAAGCACACTTGATTGAAAGTTTAAAAGCCATTTCATAAGCATCCTCATGGTGGTTTAATATACCCTACACCATAGCTGTGGTGGCGGATGCACCTATTCCTAGCAGAAGCAATAGGGACCTTTACTACAGCATTAGGGCTAAGGGCCATGTGCCTAGGTACATACAGATCTCCCGATTATCAATTAAGCTAGACAACGGCGACGTAAGCGTCATATCAGGTGAGGGTAAGGTCAACATAGATGGGGTTTTCCTGAGGAGCCTAGGCTTCCTGATAGACGTTGAGCAATTCTTCCACAGGGTCAGTGTTTTGAGGATTCTTGAGGAGTCTGGGAGTAGGGTGGTTAATAGTGTTGATGGCTTGTTGAAGACCAGGAACAAGATAGAGACCTTAGCCATACTGGCCAGGAACAAGATACCAGTGCCCTCAACAGTATCAACGGAGAGCCTATTGGTGGCTTACAATGCGGCTAAGAGCATGGGGCAAGTCGTCATTAAGCCTGTCCAGGGATCGAGGGGCTTCGGCTCCGTTATGGTGAAGGACCCTGATGTAGCCTTCCAAGTGGCCAGATCCCTCCTCGTGGTTAAGAAGCCAATATACGTTCAGAGGTATATTGAGAAGCCCAACAGGGACATTAGGGTTATGGTCATTAATGGTGAAGTGTTTGGGTGCATGTACAGGATTGTGTCTGATGGGCAGTGGAAAACCAACATAGCCCAGGGTGCCTACGGGAAACCCTGCGGTAACGTTGATGAGGAGCTCAGGGAGTTATCCATAAAGGCCACCGAGGCCTTGGGCCTAACCTACGCGGGCGTTGACATTGGGGAGGGGCCTGAGGGGTACGTGGTGTTTGAGGTTAACGGTAGCCCCGACTGGCAGGAATTAGCCTCAGTAACCATGAATAACCCCGCGCCCAGGCTAGTTGAGGTTATGGAGAGCCTAATCAAGAGATAAGTGGCACATGACCCCCTTCCCGCCTTGGGGAGGCGGGGTTTCACTCTGGGGGTCTCGATTGTTACCCCCTCTTTGGGGGGTTAATGGTTTCGTTCTTGGGGTGGTGGAAACAGTGGGGTATCGCCCCACCGGCTCATCTAACGGAGGGAAGCAAACCCCCTCTCGGGGGCACCACCCCGAGTGCAAAACCCTAGCGGAACTAGTCTTTATAAAGCTATCGCTAAATCCCCACATAGTGGGGCAACCCCGCCATAAATGGCGAGACTTGTCCGTTGTCACCTGTTGACTGGCTCAGATTCTCTCCACAGGGTTTCAAAGTAGGTCCTGGCTATCTCAATGATGTACTCTTGGGTTGAGTATAGGGATAGGTAATCCGCCCCATACTGTATGGCCAACAGTACACCGTTACCTATGAAACCAGCCCCAAACATGGAGTCCCTAACCCTGAGGTTAACCCTAGGCGGCAAGGCCTTGGCGTGGTCAATGAGGCCCCTGGTCACCAGCAACTTAACCTCAGCAGCCCCAGAGGCCTCGGTTATCATTGATAAAACCTCCTCATCCAGGAGCTGCTCGTAGGGTATGGCAATGCTTATGTCCCTGGCGCCACCCATTATGACTATCCTAACCAGGTTCTTGGTGCTTTGAAGCCCCTTAACGGTGAAAAGGGTTTCACTACTGGCCTTAACCACCCTCTGGTTCGATGCCTCATACACCATCTGGAGGGTGTTTATCATGGGCTTAGCCCTCTCAACAACCTCATTAATCCTCGAGACCACCATACCGAAGACCTCCTTAGGCGGCTTAGCCATGAAGACCTCCGGCCTCTTGCTCGAGTCCACATCAACCAACCCCAGTTTAACCATGCCCTTCAAAACACTGTAAACCTTGGAGGACGGTATGTTGGCGTACTTGGCCAGGGAGACGGCCGTTAAGGGCCCCCTCTCAACTAGGGTTAGGTAAGCCTTAAGCTGATACTTAGAGAGGCCCATCATCCTCATCAACCTATTGACGTAGTCATCAAGCACGGTTAAACCAACCAAGTGATCCTATAATACTTTTCCGCCCATTAAGCATAGGCGTTCCCCACGGCGGTAGCTTTTAATTCAAGTAGGTTGAGGCTTAGGTATGGTTACTATTAGGGATGTGGAGGTTTACCCAATCAGTGACCTGGCCACCGCCAAGGCAAGTCCATGGGCCTCAGTTTCAATAATAGTTAGGGTGGTTACGTCTGATGGGCAGGTGGGTTATGGTGAGGCGGTGCCCACGCTTAGGGTTAACCAGGTCGTTAAGGCTATTGAGGAGGTTAGGAGGCTTGTGGTGGGTAAGGACCCGTTCAGGATTGGGTACCTTTACAGGGAGTGGTATAAGCACGACTTCTACGTAAGCAGGTCCTTCGAATCGGCAACGGCGTACAGCTCAGTGGACATCGCCCTCCACGACATACTGGGTAAGTACTATGGGGCACCCGTGTACCAGCTCATAGGTGGGTTGATTAATGAGAAGGTTAAGGTTTACGCCAACGGCTGGTACTCCGACTGCGTAACCCCAGAGGACTTCGCCAGGAGGGCTAAGGAGGTTGTCTCAATGGGTTTCAAGGCAATGAAGTTCGACCCCTTCGGCCCATACTTCGACTCAATGGATAGGGCTGGCCTTGAGGAGGCTGTGGAGAGGGTTAGGGCTGTTAGGGAGGCTGTGGGTAAGGGTGTGGATATTTTAATCGAGGTTCACGGTAGGTTCAACGTAAATACGGCTGTTCAAATGGTTAGGGCCATGGAGCAGTTCGACCCATTATTCATAGAGGAGCCCGTGCACCCAGACCTAAACATGGAAGGTTTGGGTAAGGTTAAGGCTGCCACGGGTGTTAGGATTGCCGTGGGTGAGAGGATAATCAGCGTTGAGGAGGCTCTTCAACTGGCGGAGAGGGGGCTCGTCGATGTTCTTCAACCCGACATAACCAACGCCCTAGGCTTCACAGGCATGAGCAGGATAAGGGCCATAAGCGAGGCCTACGGTATTGAACTAGCCCCACACAACGCCTTCGGCCCAATACAACACGCAGCCACGATGCAATTCGACGCAGGCACCTATAACCTGCTAATCCAGGAGAGCTTCTACGAATTCTGGCCCCAGTGGAAGAGGGACGTAATCAACGATGCCTTCAAACTCGAGGATGGCTACCACACGGTACCCAGCAAACCCGGCCTAGGGGTAACAGTCAATGAGAGACTCCTCGAGGAGATGAAGTTCACAGGCATGGAGCCATTCCACGAGGAGGAACCAGTATGGGTTATTAAAGGTACTTGGAGAAGGTTCAGCACTTAAAATACATTATCCTAGCCCATTGCCTGCCTTATTAACATTAACCACCAGGAGATGCAGCTGGGTTTGGTTTATGCAATGTATTTTAAATGAATGCAAAATTTGCATTTTTCAATCTTTATTTAAACTTCTTCTTCATAAAGTTTATTACTTCTTTGATATAAGTATAGCTAATATAATTAGCATTAAAAGGAACATTATTACTATTAATGCTGATGAAGTGTTTAAGCTACTATAAGGTATCGTGGTTGAAGTGATAGTGGTCGAGGTAACATACAGTGTGGTGGATGTTGTGGTTGAGGTGACTGTGCTTGACGTCGACTTACTGATACTAATCGTTGTGGAGGTTGTACTTATGGTAATCGTTGAGCTGGTTATTGTACTTGCGGTTGAGCTAGTGGTCGTCTGAGAAGCCTGGTAGTTGGCGGAAGAAGTAGACGTAGTTGTACTGGTAGTTGGGGTTGTTGCCGTAGTAGATGTACTCGTCGTGGTGACTTGCACATACATTGGCCGCGCCGACACAATAGGGCCGTTCACCACAATCTGGTCAGGCCCGACAAGCACGTACTCCTTGCCGTTTACGTAGACTGTCTTGGGTAGGTTTATGACTGACCCATTTGCGTACCATCCAGCTATTGTTCCGTTGGGTAGCATTATTTTGACGTAGTACTCTACAGTGTAGGGAACTTGGATTGACCCTGGGTTGTTTACGATGAAGCTGTAGGGTGTGGTTATGTTGTACACCTCGTATGGGCCCACATGGATGACCTGCGGGTAGACCTGGATCACGGTACCCATGTCGTACCAACCTGAAGTCAGCTCCTCCTTGATCCCGTTCACGTAAGCAGAGACGTTTAAATTCACCATCACGTAGTACTGAGTAAGGTACTTGGCGGTTATCTGATAGGTGCCTGGTTTGCTTACCATGAAACTGCCCCCAGACTGCAGTCCATTGACTTCAACACCCTCGAGAATCATCCTCACCGAGCCATTGATGTAGTATAAGCTATCGAAGCTTATGTTCACCGGGAGGGTTACCGTGTAGGTTCCGTTGGTGTAGTATTTACTCCCATTGATGTAGAAGACTGGGACAGGCGAGACCACCTCTATATTAGCGGTCTCAATGGGCTTTATCCCGACGAACTCGAGGAGCTGACCGAAGTATGGGTTGTACCAAACTCCAAACGGGTCACCATTCCAGCCGTTATAGTTCCAGATCCCTATTATGGTTACTCCCATTGAGGATAGTTGAGATATTACGTCCTCGTAGTAGTTTATCGTATCCTGGTAGCCCACTGGAGCATTGAAGTCTATGTAGGCCGTCGCGGAGGGATTCTCGTAACCCAGCACATCCCCATCCCTAAAGCCAACTTCCCCTATGAAGAAGTTAACACCATTCTGCTGGGCGAAGCTCTGGAGCGCGGAAATCTGACTAACGAAATTGCCGGGTATTTGAACCTGGCCGTTAAAGTAGTCGTAGGATGGATATGGGTAAACATCATAGCCCAAATAATTCAGGGTTATCCCGTTAGACCGGAGATACGTGAACACGCTCTCTATGGAGCTGACGCTCTGGCCGAGGTCAGTGTAGTAGAAGAGCTGGGCGTGCGGAAGGTCCTGCCTAATGAGCGAGTAAACCTGGTAGTATCCGTAATCGTCAAGGTCATTCATCTCGGAGACCCCGACAACCAGTCTCTCTCCCCTGTTAGTGATGCTGGCAATCTGCATGAGGGTGTAGTTCAAGAGGAGTAGCTGCGGCTGAGTGACGCTGGTCAGGTAACCCCTCCACGTGCTAGTAGTCAGGAAGAAGTTCACGAAAACCACGCTGGAAGAGTTGTATACCGCCTGGAGCTTCGAGAGCTGTTCCGAGATCCAGTAGCCGTTGCCATCGTAGGCCAAGGTCTCCTGCAGGGTGGCACCGTTCCCCAAGCCATCCGTGTGAAACGCAAACACCACACCTACCATTACCCTCGGCAGGTATGGCAGAAGGTTGGTGTATGTGCCGTTTGAAGGTCCCCAGGGAACAAGCCAGAGGAGCAGGATTGGGTCTCCAGTAGGCGAGTAGGCCATTACATCCACCACTAAAGCGGTAGCCGGGAACAGCAGTACTAGCATAAGTATGCTCAAGACGCGTCTCATATTACCCTGCATACCATGTTTTGCGTTAGCCTAGTTTATAAAAGTCTGATGATGAAGGACTTGGTGATGTCAGCCTTACCATTTAATGTAGCTGGGCTGGCTGGGATTTCAGTCTCCTCCCCCAACAGGCAAGTCCTTTAGATTCTGGTGGTTTTACTTGGACTCGGGCTTCTGTTGTCCACGCCTCCATGTTGATGGGTAAACCCCGCGGGGCATTATGACCCTGGTGGGTTTAGCGACAATACCCCTATTCATGCTTAGTATCTCTTCCGTTGACGCCGTGGCTTCGGCTAGGGCTATTAAC
>Ga0081534_100038_pt1 | contig 51127 bp, 57 predicted proteins | sample MonGeyMetagenome_FD_71019 | JGI IMG/M metagenome (GOLD analysis project Ga0081534, IMG submission 71019) | Hypoxic/sulfidic aquatic microbial communities from Monarch Geyser, Yellowstone National Park, USA - MG (SPAdes) v1 (version 2) | ecosystem: Environmental > Aquatic > Thermal springs > Hot...
TGTTGATTATGATCCAACAACTTTCTATGGCTATTATAGTGCTAGTACGTCTGTCATAGTGCGTTTAACTGCTGGATATATATTCACATATAAATATGATATATCATATGTTAAAGTTATTGACTTAAGCGATTATTCACAATATAGAATTAAATGGATTCATGACTTTAATGAACAGGGGGCTCCTCCAGGCTCGTCTCCAGATAGCATATATAATGCGAAGCCTGGTTTTGTGGTATTAGCTAAATATGTGTCTATGTGTGATGGAGTTCTTGGATACTGTTGGAGTGGCACATTCGCGCACGTTGTAGCTAGTTATAGAGTGACTTTCGGCCATCAATTATGTTGGTTAGGAATATGGTGCTGGTGGGAGTATATAACATTTGATTCAGGTGTGCTCTATCTTTATGTATCCACCAGTTATTAAATAGATTTCTTTTAAACATCCTAATTTGATTAAAAACCTTATATGATTATGCTATTATGCTATTGATATTTTGATAACCTAGTATTAATTAAATAATGTCTATCTTAGGGATCCTTGGATAAATTTATTTAGATGAGGAAGACACATTAAGGATCTTATAGTTGATCTATTGATAACTAATGCATTTAATAATAGGATCCTCACATAATTTATTTAGATGATGAAATAGATCATGAATTTACTTTTTGTGAGCAGAGTTTATAAATATGTTAGCAACTAGGTAGAATGATGAGAACAATGTATAGACTAGATAAATCAAAAATATTTATAGTACTGCTTGTGTTAGCAGTGATAGCCGCAGGACTTACATATGTAGTCTATGCCAAAAATATAAATGTTGCTGCAACGAATAATACAACAACTTCAACAGCTCAGAATTCATCAGCTGGAAACTGTGTATGTATTTGTGAAAAAGATGGCAAACATGTTAAGAATAAGAATGTTAATGAACATAAGGAGGAGAGAGGAGCTGGTCATCTCTATAACTTGACTACGTTGAGCGGTGTCGTGGTCAATAAGAGTGTTCATCCATTTAGTCTGACTCTGTCTGTAAACAATGTTAATTATACAATGATATTTATGAGATTTTATGTTAGAGAGAGCGATGGAGCGCTTGTGTACGGCCCATGGATCTTTAATAATGTTCATGTGGGAGATACTGTAACTGTCAAAACTGTTGTTGTGGCTAACAAGACTGTTGCTCCAATACTTTCAATAACAGTTGGAGGACAAAACTATACTACACCATATCTATATAGTTTTCTGTTGAGACATTAGATGGAGAATATTTTATGAATATTAAAACAGTTTATTTTTTAATTTTTAATAACATCTTATTAATCGAGATATCTGTTTCGAGGTGAATATTTTGAAGAGATATATTGACATGATCTTTGCAATTATTTTTCCTCTCATAATATTTCTCATAGCATTATCTATCTACCCGATCGAGGCTGGTGAGGCAAGCGTTCTTAACGAGATCGCTGGGTCTCAGACTAACATCAGCATAGAATATCCTGCCTATGTATCTGCATTAATTCCTGTCTCAGGATATAAAGGTGTTGTGAAAGGAGAGGGAGTTATAAAAGATGTCAGACTAAGATTTTTTGATAAAAAATCTTTTCTTGAGATATATATTACGATTGATGATGAAGAGGCTCGTATCATTATTATTAATCCGAATATAACTTCTGCAGAGATTAGCAAGCTTGTTGGCGCAAAAACTTATTTCATCGGTAAAATGATCAAGATGAGAGGAAAAGATTACATACTCACGGCAGAAGCCATGATCTATGAGAAAGATACAAAATCTTTTATAAAGATCGTCTCTATGAGAGAATGGTTTAGAAAAGATCTTGGAGATAAAAGAGGACATGATTAATAATCATCAGATGTTCCAGCCATCATCATATATCAGAAGACCCTCTTTTCATCCTCTAAATAAATAGATATTCTTCCAGTAAAAATTTTAATCTCTGAATAATATTATTATATTGAGTAGCCGGGTCGTCTAGCGGCCAAGGATGCGGGGCTCTGGACCGCCACCGTCTCTCCCGGGTTCATCAATCTGATTTTTTCTCACATCTCTCTAGATAATCATTGATACAGTCATAATAATTAGCTAGATAATGATATCCCTCTGAGATCTTTTCTAACACCTCTGTACATGGAAGATTATATTCTTTTGATATTCTAATTGTTTTTCTAAGAATCTTCATTCCCTCACTTGTTGGAATAAGATTTTTATCAAGATATTCTCTAGAGATACCGATCATACTTAGAAACCTCAGTATCTCATTAAACTTCTCACATAAAGTCTCTAGCTCAACATCTCTCTTCAAATATCACATCCATTATAAAATTGTTTATTATCTAAATAATCTTTAGGGGCTGTTTCAGTTTTTATAATAATTTGTAGCACCGTATTCATTGATGGTTCTGAGGCTGAGCTTATAAGATCCTGAAACTTATATATTTATTGGTGACCCCGAGTTTCCGAGAACCGTAGGGTGATGAGCCCTAGGCGACTAGCGGTGAGCTTCTGCGGTGAGGGGGCTCGGGGAGACCGTTGAGAAGTAGATGGTGGAGAGCTATGAAATCAGTGAATATGAAAGGTGATGAACCACCATCTACTGAGAAACGGTGGCTGATGACTCTATATGATCTTAGAGATAAAGTCGCTATCATAACAGGATCTGGTAGAGGAATTGGTAGAGCAATTGCTATAAGACTTGCTATGGAGAAGACTAAAGATCTTGATAAATGATATAGGGGGTATGATTAACAAGTTTTAAATATAAAAAAATATCAATAGCGTGTTATATAGTCTTAATGATTTAATGACTTAATAAATTTACGATGCAAGATAGATGATACCTGATCTGAGGATCAATTAGATCTTATTACAAGATGATTATTCTCCTAATACTTGAACCATAATTCTTCTCTCTCTAGGGCCGTCTAACTCTATCAACATGATCTCTTGCCAAGTGCCTCTCACAAGAGATCTTTTTGATACTGGAAGGATCCTTCCCGACCCTATCATGCTGGATGCTAGATGAGCATGTGCATTATCATCTATCTCATCATGTCTCCAACCTCCTCCAGGCCTGAATATCTCTGTGATCCATTTTATATAGTCTTCAACTATTCTCGGCTCATACTCATTTATTATTATTGCGGCTGTGGCGTGAGGTGTAAATATGTGGCAAATACCTTCGTTAATATTGCTCTTCTCAACTATCTTCTCAACATACTCAGTCACTTTAATAACTTGTATTCTTCTGCTTGTCTTTATCGTGAAAGTCTCTGTATAAATCTTCAAGACTATCCTCCGAAAAATAATGTCTCAAAAAAATAAACGTTTTTAATCCTAGATCAAATGATTTTTTCAAGAGGCTTCTTAGCTGTCTCCACACCTCTTATGTACCATGTTAAAGATGCTATAAATCCTATCAGCCATAAAAATGTTGTGAGATATAAATATGTTGTTGAAGAAATCATCTCTTCAACAAGTATTATCAATGTATTGAAAAACCATGCAAGACCTGTGTTAAGACCTATGACAGAAGCTCTTACACCTGTTGGAAAAAGCTCGCTCTCAAGACTACTTAATGATGCCCAAGCCCATTCTGCAAAAATCATGTTGATAAACAATGTAGTGAGAAATATATTATATGCTTGAGACGCGACAAAATATACTGTTAATATTGATAAAGCTGTGACAAATCCTCCTAGATAAGATAGTGTTGTTGAGAATCTTCTGCTCCAATCTATCAATGGGATCAATATGAAAGCACCTATAGAAGCTCCTAAATTAGATATGAATATTATCGTAGGAGCCTCAGAGGCTCCATATATAAAATCTTTTGAATAAGGTAGATAATAAGCGATCATATTATAAGTAAGTAGTTGTGTAGCTGTTATTATCACAAGAATTAATAATCTGAATAAATATGTTCTTCTGGTAGCCACCTCTCTGAGACCTATCTCGTGAGAAGGTCTTTTCTTCTCTGAGAAATCCTTAATGATAAAATCTTTGATCCCAACAAATCTTTTCACAATATCTAATGCCTCATTAACTCTGTTCTTCTCAACAAGCCATCTAGGAGACTCTGGTATATGAATTCTTACTAAAGCAACTACAAGACCTAATAATGCCGCGGTGAGAACTAGATATCTAAACTGAGTCTCTAGATCAGTATATATCTCGGCATATATGAGTGCCAGACCGGCTATAATAGCTGCACCAATATTCCAGAAGTTTGCTGACAACATTATAGCTTTGCCTCTGTCTCTCGCAGGGATCATCTCGGCAATAGCTGAATAAGCTGCGCCGACCTCGCCGCCTACGCCGAAGTTTATTAGAGACGTAGACAGATATATTAGCAGAAGACTTCCTGTGGAAAACAGAAAAAGTATTGAGCCTGATAGATAGATGCTTAGTGTTGTTATTAAAAGAACTCTTCTCCCAAAAAGATCTGCTAATCTTCCTAGAAAAACAGATCCTAACATAAAAGCGATCGAGTTTATCGCCATGATATATATCGCATGATCAGGAGAGATTATGTATAATGTCGCTGGAACAATAGAGAACAAAACGCCGTTTAATGTAAATGATAAAGAGATTATCACAAAAAGCTTCCAATGATCTTTTCTCCACTCTGATCCGTCTAGCAGCTCTTGAATTCTCTCTAACAAACTCATGAGATGCTCCTCAGATAAAAAGAATATAATAATATTATAAATATTGTATAACCAGCCTATAGAGGAACAATTACTCTGAGAAATATATTTTATCAAGGATCATGATATCATGATCAACATTTCTCATATGTCTATAATACTCTTTATACAGTCTCATCATAAAGATCATTTTTGTAACAACATCTTTAATAAAAAAGAATAGAGGTTTTGAGACGACATGTCTTCTATATACATGTCTATAGATTTTCTCAATGTCTTCTGATATGAAACCATCTCTTACACATATATATTTTTCATCGCTAAGATCTATATATGTGTCAATTATCTTCTCTATAAAATATGTCTCCCAACGATCTTTTTTATATATAGAGAGAGCCTCGTATATATTCTTATCTATAAGACTGATCGCTATTCCTCTCAAGATCTCTATAGAATCTTTCTCTGAGAAAAGATCGTTTCTAATCTCGATCTCAAAGAAATCTGCAATAAAACCTCTGCTGTATATAAGAAGATATTTAATAGGCTTGTCATAAAGATCAATCCATTTATCTTTTTTTAACAACGTCTTTAGAAGAAGATCTTTCATAAAAGATCTTGAGAACGAGACCTTCTTCACAGGCTTAACATAATTACTCATATCTCATCCATATATTCTTGCTGAGAAAAAGAAAAAGAAATTAAATATTTATCCTAAAAATCTTTTAGATTCCTAAGAATGATCTGCCAAGCTCCTCTGAAGATAATAATTTTTTGCTTTCATCTATCAACACTATTCTACCACTTCTCATTAGAACTCCTCTATCAGAATTCTCAAGAGCCTTTTTAGCCAGCTGCTCAATTAATATGATCGTTTTTCCCATTTCTCTAATCTTTTTTATTACATCAAAGATTGCGACAACAATTTTTGGGGCAAGTCCTGCAGAAGGCTCATCAAATATGATCAGCTTAGGATCGCTCATTAAAACTCTTCCTATAGCAAGCATCTGTCTCTCACCTCCACTTAAAGATCCTGCTAATAATCTTCTTCTCTCTTTTAGAAGAGGAAACAGCTCATATACTCTATTTATTCTATCTCTAATCTCATTTTTAGCAAGATGATATCCTCCTAACTCAAGATTTTCCTCTACAGTAAGATCTGGAAAGATGTTGTTAAGCTGTGGCAGATATCCTATTCCTCTTAGAATCCTCTTCTCAGGAGGCTCATGAGATATATCATTTTCATCAAAAATTATTCTGCCATTATGAAGACTTGCTACTCTAACGATGATCTTCATGAGAGTATAGGCTGACGTGAATATGCAGAGTATAGAAACAAAAAATCTTTCATATTAGCATATATTGACAATAGATATCTCAGAAAAAGTCCTGCGCCAATTGATGCTACAAAAAGTTGTAGAGATGTCGCACCTCTTCTATAAAGAGGTTTATAAAATAATTCATCAATTATTATAGCAATAGATCCTATGATCAATGCAGAGACTAATAGACTTAACAAAGGATCTATATATATCAATGTTAAATAAGCAGCTACATAAGATCCTATGACAATATACTCAGCATGAGCCAGATTAGCTATTTTAGTCACTTTAAAACTTAAAGTCAGACCTAAGGCAGCTAATGCATATAAAGCTGATACTAATATTGATGACATTACTTCTCTTAACAACTCATCTATAATCAATCAGGATAACCATTAAAAACTATTAATCTTTATATTTAAAATTATAACTACATCAATGTAGATAATGAGAAAATACGTAACATGTTATTTATCTTGAAGTATTCAAATCAAATATTATGGGACTATTATGAAGATGAGTATTATAATGATCTTAATGTTGATCATAGGAGTCGTAATCGGCTATATAGCCACAGCCTCTTTCTACAGCTACGCGCTGACGCCTCGGACTGAGACGATGATTTTATATCATGAAAAGACTTACACATCAACTATGACAATCGTCTCTACATATACAAACACTTTGTATGTTACACAGATTTATAACTATACTAGTTATGTCACGAGAGTTTTTAATAATACTCAGACTTTTATTGTGACAACTGTACCAAAGATTGGAGCAGGTGATCAGATGGTTATCGCATGGATGTTGTCTACATGCAACAGATCTTATAAAGATCTTATACTTAGATACAGAGGCGTCATAGACGTTGTCTCGCCAGACTGGTATTATTTATCCGAAGATCTTGGTGTGGGAGCTTATACGTCTAGATGCGCCGAGGATCAGTCTTTTATCAATGATCTGAGGAGCAACAACATTAGTCTCATGCCTATGGTTGTTTCTGCAAATGCTGATCGTGTTAGAAGTTTAATAACTGATCTATCGAAAATCTATAGATTCGCAAACATATTGATCGACAAAGCAAAAAGATTTGGATACATAGGCTATAACATTGATTTCGAGGTCTCACTACCAGATAACTCAGGAGACTTTGCATATTTTATAGATGTCTTATCAAAGTTAATGCATGAGAATAATCTGATTCTCACAGTAGATGTTCCTGGAAAGAGAACTGAGTGGCCCTCCTCATATACTATGACTTATGATTATGAGAAGCTTGGCAAAACATCTGTTGACGCGATAATATTGATGGCATATGATTTCTATGAGTGGAGCGGCGTCCCAAAGCCTATTGCACCCATATGGTGGGTTAAAGATGTGGTTGATTATGCTCTCAAATATATTCCTAGAGAGAAGCTTGTTCTAGGAATACCTAATTATGGTAGTATATGGAGTTCGACAGGATCAAGAGTCAAATGGCTTTTATATCAAGATTGGAAAGATCTTTCCTCCAAATATGGCTACACAACTGATGAGAGCGTGATGGAGAGAAAAATAGTTCTTCCAGACGGCTCAGTAGCTTATTATGTAGATGGAGAGATGACATTCTACAGAGCATTAATAGCTGTGGACAAAAAGATCAAGGGAGTAGCTGTTTGGAGACTTGATGAGGGAGACTCCTCTACATGGAGATATATATCAATAGCATTAGGAAAAACATGTTCCTAGCTAATCTTCTCTATACCACCAGGGTCTGACATAGACGTCTTCTCTGCCAAACAATTCTAAAACTCTCTCAGGTCTTGTAAACGGCTTATAAAGTCCTGCAGCATATACATTTGTCTTTATAATCTTATCACCACTCTTGATCTTTATCCCAAGCTCTTTGAGAAAAACAAGCACATCTCTCATCTCGTTAAACATTTTTTTATTTCTAATATTCCTCTCTAGATACTCAGATAATTTAATAAGTTTGTCACCGTCATCAGGAGAGGGGATTATATCGGCATAAGGATCCAAGATGCTAGACCTGTTAAATAATATGAACATGATAATTTCCTCAAACAGATCGTTCTCCACATATCTGTCTACATATTCAATAACGTCTTTCATACTTGTTCTATATCCTTTCAAAAGTTTTGAGATGCTATATAAAGATATTTTAGAAAGCTCAGCCTCATTCATAGGGTTGGAGACATAGCCATCTATATAATTAATGATTTCAGGATCTCTACCTTTTATATAATCTAGATGAAGTCTTTTAACACCTCTTACAGTGAAAAAATCATTCACAGGATAATTATCCCATATAAAAGGTTTTCTATCCACAATCTCTTTGAAAATCTCAAGATCTTCTCTTGTAATCTTTGGAGAAATAACTGCTCTGCCAGTCCACATCACATGTATCTTGCTCTCTAACTCTCTAAGTTTCTCAAGATACTCTCTTTTAAAACCCCAGTAATGTGTTGGACAAAAGATCATTTCTCTCGGAGATAACTCTCTAAAAATTTTATTAAGAAATCTGACCTGTTTATCAGCTAGTTTAACAGGATCTTCTTTTTCAGCTGGTATATCATCAAGAAATATAGAGACGATGTCAGAGCCTAGATCTATGAATCTCGCGATCTTATCAATTAACAACTTAAGATCTTTATCAGATTCATAGTTTATATCAAGACCTGGTGATAACGCGATTGAGAAATCTATGTTATATCTCTCTGCATAATCAATTAACATTTTAAATCTCTCCATATCTTTATCTGGATAACTCTCTCTCCATCTAACTCTATGATAAGGATCATCTTTCGGACCATATATATAGATGTTAAGATCATTTTTATACATGAAGTCTATCACACTGATCCTGTCTTCAAAACTCCAGAAAGATCCGTAGAACCCTTCTACAACTCCTTTCAACATATGAATCACCTCCTAAGATATTGTTCCATTATTAAAAACTCTATAAAATAAAGATTTCTAAGGAAACATCATGAGCACGCCAGTTGCCAAAAGACTTGTAGATACTATTCTCAAAGATGAGAGAATAGTAGTTGGACTAATGTCAGGCACCTCAGCTGATGGAGTAGACATTGTCGCTGTAGAGCTGAAAGGTCATGAGAAAAATATTAGACACAAGATTCTTCATAAAGACGTTGTCCCTTACCATCCTGAGTTGAGAAGTTATATTCTTCAGACATTAGAGAGAGGAGTTGTCAAAGACGTGTGTATACTAAATTTTCTTGTCGCAGAGTTCTTCTCAAAAGCTTTGAAAGATTCTTTGGAGAATTCTTCAATAAAGATTTCTGAGATAGATCTTATAGGATCTCATGGTCAGACCATTTATCATTTTCCAGAATACTTCTCTATAAAAGATCTTTCCAGCAGATGTACTCTTCAAATAGGGTCTACACAGGTTATCGCGGAGAGAACTGGAAGAATTGTGGTGGGAAACTTCAGGATCAGAGATATCGCCGCAGGCGGTCAGGGAGCTCCTATAATAGCATATGTAGATTACGTGTTGTTATCAGATCCTAAGAAGGGAAGAATCATTCAGAATATAGGAGGAATAGCTAATGCCACAGTAATTCCGGCCAACGCCTCGAGAGATGAAATATATGCTTTTGACACCGGCCCTGGAAACAGTCTTATTGATTACGTGGTATCGCTACTCTATCCAGGACTGAGCTATGATCCTGATGGAGAGATCGGTAGAAGAGGCTCTGTAGATCATGATTTATTAAAAGATCTTTTGAGACACGAGTTTATAACCAGACCTCCTCCAAAGACAACTGGTAGAGAAGTCTTTGGAATAGAAATGGCTAGAGACATTATTAAGAGAGGATTTGAGAAAAAACTTTCTAAAGAAGATATCGTGGCAACAGTCACAGCATTCACTGTCTATAGCATCATCAAAAACTATGATCTTTTCATATTAAATAGATATAAAATAGATGAGGTTGTTCTAGGCGGAGGAGGCGTTAGAAACAGATTTCTTATGGAGATGCTTGAGAGAGAGCTTAGAGAGAGAAGACTTAAAATATTGTTTCACGAAGATCTTGGGATAGATTCAAAGATTAAAGAGGCTCTGGGAATAGCTGTTCTTGCTCATGAGACTTTAAGTGGAGTGCCTAACAATATTGTAGGTGCCACTGGAGCACATAGATATGTTGTTATGGGAGAGATAGTACCTTAAAATCACATCTCTTTTTTCTCTTCTCTCTGAGAGCTGATCTCTTTTTTTATAATAGCTATCTCAAGAAGACTCTCTATATTATTGATCAAGCCCTCGACCTCTATAACTACTGGAAGAATAGACTGAGGTATTCTCGTGATATCTCTTCTTAATCTAGCTCTTAAAATATTAAGATCTTTGAAATATTCGCTTAGATCATTACTCTCACATTTATATCTGATACAACTAATGATCTCATGAGAAATATCTTTAAGACTTCTTATTATGTCTCTTATATCCTCTGAATAAGTTTTTGTCTCATAGATCCTCCAGATGATCCTGTCTATAGAATCGATCACGTCTTCAGATATCTTGATCAATATGTTATACACTGCATATCTAGCTATATGATCTGTGTCAAGCTCTTTATAAAGTTCTTTTATGAACTCTCTCACATATCTTCTAAAAGATAAATAATAGATCATGTCCATCTCAAACTCTATCTCATGAATCTTCTCAGCATAAATATTCTCCATATTGATCAGAAACTTCTCTAAAGAATCAAATCCTTTCTCAATAAAATCAAGAGAATGATTCACAAGCTTCTCGTAATCTCCCACTAAACTAGCCATCATATCTCTTATCATATCAATATTATTGATACATAGTGAGCCTCCATTAAAAATAAGGTTGCTCAAGATCTCTTTTAAAACTATTCTATCATTCAAAGATTCTATAGACACATTTATACATTTATCCACCTTATCTCTCTTAGACCTCTTCACAAATCTTTTTGGCACAGGATATAGAGTTATAGATCCGTCTCTATTAAGTGTTAAAAAGATCTTGTCGCCTTTTCTAAGACCTATTCCATAAATCCATTTCTTAGGAATCACAACAGCCAAAGATCTTTTGCCGACAGTAATGACATGTCTCACGGCTCCTCTAATCATATTCTCAATAAAATATTTTTGAAGAGATAATATATTCGTAAATTGTTACGTAACTCGCCATTTATTAAAGGTTGCTTACATAATTTTTTGGAGGTTTCTATAAGATGAGGACTAGGAGTCTTATGTATGTATTATTAAACACCTTGATCCTTTCTATGATAATAGCGTCTATTTTTATCAGTAATGTTGCTGTGACTTATGCTCAGAAGACTAGTAATGACTATGTGTAGAGGTGGCTATTCTCTACCCGTCATTATTTATATTGATATATAGCATAGGACTTATAATGATGAGCGAGTCTATATCAACAAGTCTTAAATTAGAGAGAGTTGGAGGAGGATAAGTTCGAACGTCCATGAGATCATAGGTTTAAAAGATAAAAGATAAAAAATATAATCAGATATAATGTGTTTATCTTAAACATTATATACGAGTATTTCTCATATTTTTTTGACACAAGACTTTTGATGCCTAAGATAATCATGATCAACAGTATGAGAGATGAGAAAATAAGTGTCATCACGCTTAAGAAGCCTTTTATATACATCAGAATATTAAATATATAAAGAATTGATACCGCCACGAATATTGTTTCAATACTCTTCTCAGCACCATACACAGCTGGGAGCATCGGTATATGTGCATTTCTATAATCATCTGCCCATTTAATACTTGTAGTCCATATATGAATAAGACTCCATAAAGAGATCATCACAGATAAATATAGAACCTCTATATCTATTCTCCCTGACAAAGAGGCTCCAGCGATCACAGGCATAGCGCCAGCGCTACTACATATGACAACACTCCAAGGAGTTCTTCTCTTAAGGATCAACGTATATAATACGTCGAAGATTAATACGCCTAGAAATGCTGAGATAAACACATATATGTTTAATACATATGATATGTAGAGCCCTAAGATCATTATGACAAGACTTATTACAAAAGCTCTATACCTCTCAATTCTTCCCGAAGGAATAGGCCTGTTTCTAGTTCTAATCATGATCGAGTCTATATCAGCATCTAAAAACATGTTCACACCAGTAGCTCCTGCCGTCACTAAAAATAAAGCTGAAGAGAATAAAATAAGAGAATAGAGATCTGGCGTGAGATTAATATATTTTAAATAAGTCATCACACCTATAAATACAGATGCTAAAGTCTGTCTAATCTTGAAAAGCTCTATATAGCTTCGAAATATATTAAGATAAGTATAAAGCCCTGATCTTTCAATTGATAAAGTCTTCTCCAAACGATCTTTAGATGACATAGCTATCCAAAACATCATATAGACATTATTTTAAAAATCAGAGTTAACTCACATATGGTTACATCAGGTTACAAATTATTCACATATAAAATTATGATCTTGGGAAAATCAGACCCGGTGGAGGATCATCATTTTTCAGAGACGTGCATTTTCTTCATCTAATATATTTATGTCAAGATCCTTTCTTAAATATTTTGTAGATGATATATTTATTGATGAAGAAAATTTCGCGCGCTGAAAAATGATGATTTTTCCGCATTCTGATGATCTTTAGATAGGCGTTGTTATATTAATAATCTCAAGCTCATAATCTTCTTCTCCTACAAGTATTTTAATCACTTCATCAGATATCAACGGTTTATCATCTATTAATGGATATGCATATGGAAGCTCTATCAGATGTTCAAATTCTCCGATTCTTCTTCTTAAAACAAGTCCTAATGCTATCTTGATATCCTTAAGTCTTCTACCTCTCAACATCTCCATGACAACATATACTGCGCCATCAATTGGAAATTGATATCTTCCTATATTTCTCTTCTCAGCCTCTGGAAACTTGTCTGAGAGAAGCTTTTTTGTTCTTCCGAGCGGTGGATGAGAACCTAATATTCCTCCGATCACCACAGCCTCAAATCTCTGAAGATCTTTGTGAGTCAGTACTTGAGATGCCTGAGGATCTAATATGATCACTTTCGAAGGATCTATAAGCTCATGAAATCTTTTTCTAGAACTAGGCAGACCCTCGATCTCTACACCAGTGATCATTAGTATAGAGCCTGCAATTTTAAAACTATTTTTATACTCAGCTAATATCCATCTGCTAAGCTCGCTCTCTAAATGTTCAATAAATATCCTCTGGATCTTCTGAACCCTATTTAATTCTTTATTACAGAAAATAATATATGGAGACTTCCAAAGATCTTTGGATATAAAAGGAGAAGAATATGTATAAATATTTTGCAACCACGATACCAGGTGTAGAAGACATATCTGCAAGAGAGCTGGAGAAGATCGTAGGAGTCAAGCCTGAGATCGATGTTAACAAAGTTTTTCTTGAGACAGATCTTGAGGCCATGTATAAGATCAATTTTATGTCTCGAACTATAAACAAGCTATATATCTTATTGGCAAGAGAAGAGTTTAAAGATCTTAATGATATATATCGTATAGTTAAAAACACGGATTTCAGAGAGTTAATTAGGCCTGACATGAGATTTGCTGTGAGAGCTGAGAGAATAGGTGAACATAATTTCACTAGTATTGATATTGCTAGAGTAGCTGGTCAAGCTATAATTGATTCTTATATGAACTCTATGAAGACAAGACTTAAAGTAGATCTTGAGAATCCTGACATAGAGATCAATGTTTTAGTCAGATTTAACGAGATATTGATTGGCGTAAACACTTCTGGAGAGTCTCTTCATAAAAGAAGATATAGAGTATATAATCATCCAGCAGCTTTAAAAACGAATCTTGCTGCATCAATGATATTTTTAGGAGACTACACTGGGGAGCCTCTTCTAGACCCTTTATGTGGTGGAGGCACTATACCTATAGAAGCTGCACATATAGCACGAAAATATCCTATCTCAATATTTAGAAGAGAATATTACTTCAGAAGACTTCCTCTACACAATGAATCTATTGAGAAAAATGTGGAAGAAAAACTGATCTCATCGATAAACAAAGAAATTTACGAGATATATTGTGTAGATATAAGCAGGGAGCATATTCAAGGAGCATTATTAAATGCGAAAAACGCTTTAGTTGATGACACAATAAAATTTTTTAACAGAGACTCAACCAGAAGAGAAAGTTTTGAAGATATCGAAGCGAAGCTTATAGTGACTAATCCTCCATATGGCATGAGATCTCATAATTTAAAAAAGATCGAAGGTTTCTACGAGACATTTCTAAAGACTTTAAAAGAAGTCTATCAGAATATTAAACTAGTTCTTATCACAGCTTCGACACAACAATTTGAGAATGCCGTAGAGAAGGCGGATGTTAAAATAATACACTCAAGAAAAGTTATGCACGGAGGCTTAACCGCAAAGATCTATATGATAAAAATATGATCTCAAGATCTTAACCGAAACAAGGACTATCTTAAGATCTGAAATGATAAAGCCGGCGATCATTATAAGCCTCTATTCTATTCTCCGTTAAGAGAGCCTATATCTTTCTATAGATCCTGACAGTATAAACTCCGTCTGATACAGTTATATGTCTCTTCCCAATATAAATTCTTAATCTTCTTCTCTTAGCTTTCTCTATAATCTTTTCAATATCTGTACACTCCAGCTCAATATATGGAGGATGATAATCAATAAGAAGAAGATGTCCTTTTTCAACAGCTTCTTTGGTATGTCTAGTAGGCTCACAATTCTCGATAAGAAATCTCATATATTCTGGAACAGCTATTCCAGGAACAATTCTTATAAATTTTATACTCATATAAACTTAAGCCTCCTAAGGATCTTCTCTAAATCTTTCTCAAGACCAGCTTGTCTAGCTCTTATCTGGAGATAGCTAATATCGATCTCTTCTCTCTTTTGAGAAAAGATCTTTTTTAGATCCATAAGATCTTTTCTTTCACCTGACATAAGCTTAAGAATAATCAGATCCTCTAACGAAGGTATTAATAGGCCAGGCCTGATCTCTAGAGATCTAGATATAAATAGATCATCAAGGATCAAGGGAGCATAATTAATATCTACATGCACATCATCATTAACATAAAAGCCCCATTTTCTCCATTGAACTATGAAACCTTTCTCTCTAAGTCTCTCTGTGATCTTGTCTCTAAGATATAGATCAGGATGTTTATCAATAGTTAAATCCCAGTCTCTAGTTTCTCTGCCAAGATCAACACCTCTTATAATTAAAGCTCTTGCACCTATTATAAACACCTTAAGCCCTAGTTCTCGAAGAACATTTATAATGATATTCAGAGAGTTTGTGAACTCTATGATCAATCTATGTCCCTTAGCATCATCTATAAATATTATCTTCAGGAAGAAATATTAAATATCTCCTCAAAAACAAATGAGAAATTCATAAACATTTCCCCGTGAACTATTGATAACCTGAGAATCATGAGATTTTACAGATGCATTCCGAATAGATGAGGAGAACCAATGAACCGCCCCGAAGGAAGCCTTCGCCCTTTAAGGCAGGAGAAGGTCAGGAATTTAATAGAGATTTATAGAAAGTATAAAAATGAGGAGAAAAAGATGCCTCTGAAAACAATAGCTATTTATAGAGAAGGCTGTTTGAAACCTTTAGAACCATTAGATCTTCAGGAGGGAGAGACAATTCTCATAGAAATATTAAAAACCTCCTCTTCTATAGCTGAAAAGATCCCAGGATCTATAGTATATATTGAGGAGGATCCTATAAAGATCTTAAGTTCTGAGAGAAGGTAGAGACATATTGATCAATATAGTGATAGATGCGAGCGTCTTTATAGATCATCTTATCAGAATAAAAGGGCTGGAAGAGAGAAACATTGCTGCGACAAGAGTTTTAAATCTCGTCCCAGGGACTCATGTTAAAATATTTGAACCTTTTATTCTTGAGATAGAGCTATATGGCGTCTTAGTCAGATATATAAATAAAGATCTTGTAAAAAAGATCGTGAATGACATTATGAATAATGTTATAGTTGTAGGAGAAGACGAGATACATGAAGAGGCGAAGACTATAGCCTTCGAGACAGGGTCGAGAGCTGTTGACTCATATTATATAGCTTCAGCATTAAGATCAAGATCATTTCTTATCTCAAGTGATAAAACCATGATTTATAATGCTCAGAAGGCAGGTCTCAAAGCTTATCATCTCGTTGAAGATATAGATAAGATTATAGATCTTTTGAAGTCGTAGATTTATTTTTAAGTCTTGATCTTGTAGATTTTTACGATATTGTCAGAGGCGTGATCAGAGATATAATATATATGTATATTAAAAGATCTTTTTTATTGAACAGGTTTATATTCTCTCTAGACTCTTTCATTGGATACATGATGTATGTCTCGATAATATTTCTAGAGTTTTGTGCCGTGTAATATATTAATGGTGTTATTGCTGAAAATATTTTTCTTCCTTTATACTTCAGTCTTAATGTAACAAGTGCTTCAGAGAAATATGTTAGTATAACAGGGATCTGGGCTAAGACCATTGTTATGGTCTGAGCATGTTCTGTTAATCCTAATCTAGATAATATAGATCTCCACTCTCTAACATTTATCAACTGAAATATTAATGTGAATCCTATGAAGAAAGCTGTCAATCTAAAAGATCCTATGATAATTTCTGTTAGACCTGGAGCTGGCAGTCTGAGAAACACGTTTATCAATTGAATTATTATGCCTATCAATATGAATATCGCTATCATAAAGATCCCGCTCAAAACTTTTCTTAATCTTCCAATGATTGTTAATATGACAAACTCTGAGGCTAATATTATTATTGGATATGATATGTAGATATAAAAGTTGTGAACAGATCTTGACAAGATCAGTATTATCAGAAGAGAGAGTATAAGAATGATCCTTGATAAGACGCTGTACCCTAATCTCTTGTCTGAGAATAGAAATAAATATGAGAGACCTCTGATCATAAGGATCCTCTGTATAAACTCTTTAGAAACTCCAGATCAATATTTTCATCAGCTTCGGAATGAATATATTCATATAATGATCCTTCTCTCAACATGTATATCTTCGTATGACTCCTATATCTAGATATGATATCAAGATTTGCAGTAGCAATAATCTTTGTCTTATCATCAGTCAAAAGATCTTTTAAAATCTCTATTCTATCCACATATGTCAATCCTGAGAAAGGCTCATCAATTAACAACATTATGTTGTCAGAGACGTTCCTACTGATCTCTATGGCAAGTTTAACCTGCTGTCCATATGACAGGTCGAAAGGAGAGAGATTTACGTCTATGCCTATATCAACAATTTTCTTCAAAAGATCCTTAGCACATCTCTCTCCCAAGCCTCTTGTTCTACAGATCTCTTGAACCTCTTTTTTAACACTTTCTTCAGTATAAAAGAGCGATATATTCTGTGGAATATACATCATATCAGCATCTCTATAAATCCTCCCACGCCAAGGCTTTAGATAGCCCGCCAATATTTTCAAAAGAGTTGTCTTCCCAGATCCGTTAGGCCCATAGATCATCACGACATCTCCTTTATCAACTGATAAATTAATGTTTCTCAGAATAATATTATGATCATATCTATGCCACAGATCTATTGTTTTTAAAATAACTTTATTATCAAAAGATCTTTTTGTAACAACAGGATCTTCCTTAGACATCTTCTCTCTAGATATACTCTTGATCTTTGAAGTCACATCTTTTAAAACACCATCTCTCAACAGCAAAACACGATCTGATATATTGATCAGCGGTCTAAACCTGTGTTCTAATATGATCAATGTTTTTCTAAGTTCTTTTAGAAAAACTATGTTCATGAGAAAATCTTTCGTAGAATCATCATCAAGCCACATGAGAGGTTCATCAAAAATTATTAAAACAGGATCTGAGGCAAGAGCTTTTGCAATAAGAGCTCTTCTAGCCTCGCCACCTGAGAGCTCATAGAAGTATCTGTTTATCAACTTTCTCAGTCTAGTCATATCAACTATTTTATTAAATATCTTCTCAGCCTTTTTCTCATCATCAACTAGATATCTTATATGACTCATCAGATCTTCTCTGAGAAGAGGCTCAATAAAATAATTATATGGATTCTGACCTACGACACGTATCTCTTTAAATAACTCTGAGAAATCGAGCTCTTTTATATCTCTGCCTCGATAAACAATCTCTCCCTTCAATTCTCCACCATATAAAGTCTCGCCTAATCCTGTAACAGCTCTCGCCAAGGTGGTTTTTCCACTTCCAGCCTCTCCTATTATAAGAACTGTCTCACCTTCATAAAAAGATTCTTTGACTCCTCTGAGAATCCATTCTCCATCTTTATATCTAAACCAGACATCTCTAAGCTCTAACAATGGCTGTTGATTTCTCAAAGATTTTCTCAGCCTCTTAATAATTATGTTCTTAGCTCATAAGATTATATAATGTCTTTCTAACAACTCTAAATATGCCTATAGATGATGAGGCCATTACGAATCCTAGTATAGCATTAAAAACTATTATCTGAGGCAGATACACGTATAAAACTGCGACCCATGCAGACTCAAGATCTTTCGCCCACCCTGCGAAGACAAGCCAGAATGGAGTTACTATTAGATTTAAAAATGTCATCACTGCTACTCTTGACAAAACTGATAATGTTATAGATAAAACTGCTCCCACTGTAGATTCTTTGAATCTTCTGAATATTATTGTGAGAGGAATAAATGTAGAGAGACTTGCAACAGTCTTCATAAACATTCCTATAGGATCAAAGCCTGCCAAAACCGGAATGAGATAATATATTGGCAGAGCTGACAAAGCATATTTTATAGATAAGATACTTAAGATCGTTAGAGGAATCTCTGAAGCATCATACTTGAGATATGAAGCCAGCGGATGAGGGATCTCATAAAACTTTAATATCACCGCCAGAGCAATCATGCCTGTGACAAGAGAGATCTTCTTTAGATAAACTATTCTCTCAACAATCTCAGCACGAGATCTTCTCATTTAAACTACTCCTCTAGAAATTTAAGAATTTAAAGTATAAATTTATATCATGCTCTTTTTAATATGATTATATTGATTAACATGTTGTATATAACTTATTAACTAACGTATTAATATATGTTTCAATAATGTTTTTATATAAAGGTTTATAAGTCTTATTTTCAAAAAACTGTAGTAGTGCAACAATATGTCAATGATCAGATATATACTCATAAGAATAATGTATGCGATACCTACGTTGATAGGTGCGATGATAGTCATGTTTATATTAATCAGAATGTTGCCTGGAGACCCTGCAAGACTAATCGCAGGTCCTGAGGCGTTGGAACAAGATGTTGAGAGAATAAGAGAACAGCTGGGACTTAACAAGCCTCTATATATACAGTTTATTGATTATATGTCATCTATTTTAAGAGGAGATTTCGGTGTCTCACTTAAATACGGCACTCCTGTTATTAAAGAGATCATGGCTAGACTGCCTTACACAATTGTTCTAGCAATTGCTGCAGAGGCTATTGCCGTGTCAATTTCTCTACCACTTGGAGTTTTTATCAGCATCGAACCCAAGATCTAGACTGTCATATATGATCTTGGCCTTCTACTACTAGGATGGGGATCCACCGTGCCAGACGCACACTTCGTCTTATACTTCAACTTCCACTCATCACAGGCGGCACCTAAAGGACTTGGACAAGCACATTACAACAACTCTGAAGTGGACGAGCTCCTGGAACAAGCTGCCAAAGAAACTGATGAAAACAAGAGATTAGAGCTGTATAAGAAGGCTACAGAGATCATATGGAACGATGCTCCATGGATCTTCCTCTACGTACAGAAATGGTTCTACGCATCTACAAAAGATCTTAAGGGATACACAATATATATAGATGGCGAACAGATATACTTTAACAAAGCATGCTTCAGCTGAAAATAAAAACAAATTTTTTAACCTATTCTTAACATAGATCTTTAGAAAATCAGCTGGGTAACCGCCTCATCATATTCTCAAGACCCCGAAAAACTCATCATCTATATAAAAATTATTTTCTAAGTCTTTTATCTAAATCTGCAAGCTCAGGATGAACAAATTTGCCTCCTCTAGCTACTAAAACATCATCATAATATACCTCAGGCTCTAATATGCTCATATCTGTATGTGCCTTTGCCAACCCGATCTTACCTTTGAATTTAAGACTTTGTGATCCGAAGCCGAACTCTACTCCTGCATATACTCTCTCGTCTTCTAACGGTATTCCTCGTAAAAGAGCTTTCGGATGAAACCCCCATGAGGCATGAGCTATATAATACATTCTCTCGTCTCCTAATGATTCAAGCCATTTAGACAAGATCTTTGCCTCATAACCTCCTTCAATTCTTCTAATCTTTCCCTCTTTAATCTCTATTTTAACAGGATTTCTTATTAAGCCGATCTCTTTAGGAGGCCATATAAATCCGTCTATCACAAGAACTCCTTCTATACTATCTTCAATAGGTGCCCAAGAGATCTGTCCTCCCAAAGGTTTATATATGCCCTTCTCTCTTAAAATACCGTCATTATGATACACAGGTCTCGAAGGATCGTTCTCAAAAAATAGATTAGTGCCTTTCTCACTAACTATTTTAACTTTTCTGGCTCTCTGAGTAAGCTCTGCAAGCTTGTTGCCCAGCTCACACATAAGCATATAATCTACTCTACCAATAAGCCTGATCATCATATCACTATCCATACCAGTAAGCTCAAGAATACGAGCGCCTGACCCCATGGCATCATAATAAGCTTTTGTATGAAGAATATACATAAGCGGAAGACTTATGATAACATCGCTCTCTCGCATTGCAGAAGCAACATTTTTAGGAGGCTCTATATCAACATCTTCACGAGTCTCATACAATACGATGACAGGCTCTGCATCTAAAGTATAAGCTACTGAAGCAACAGCTCTCATGACATTTACATCAGAGGAGGTATCTCCCAACACAAGAACCTTCTCACCAGGTTTGACTAATGCAAGATCTTTAACAGTTTTATATGCGGCCTTATAAAGCTCCATAAACAGGTCTGCCATAAAGCCACCGTGTTAAATGTTATCTATAAAAAATTATAAAGAGACTTCAAAATAATGATTTAAATCCCTAAATAGAAAATTAATAAACCGTTAGACAAAGAAAAATATAAAAAGGGTGTGGCTCTATGAAAAAATCTTCAATAGGTTTTGTGACCATAGGTCAGTCTCCTAGAACAGATGTTGTTCCTGAAATAATGAAGATTCTTGGAGAACATGAGATTTCATATGTTGAGGCCGGAGCTTTAGATGATCTATCGAGAGAAGATATTGAGAGAGATCTTAGGCCGGAGCCTGGGGATATAATCTATGTGACTAGATTAAGAGACGGTGGAGAAGTAAAGATCTCTAAAAAGAAGCTTCTTCCACTATTAGAAAAGAAGATCCGTGAGCTAGAGAAGAAGAGTGATATCATAGCAATATTATGCTCAGGAGAGTTTCCAGATTTCGAAAGCATTAAACCAGTTATATATCCTGACAAAATTTTAAAAGGAATAGCATCGAGCATAGGATATAAAGGTAGGACAGCCGTTCTAATACCAGCTAAAGAACAAATTGATTATGCCCGTGAGAAGTGGAGTACATATTTCAAAGATCTTATTGTAATACCTGTCTCTCCATATACCTCATCATTAAAAGATTTTGAAGAGATCAGAGAGAGAATCAGAAGAGAGAATATAGGATTTGTCATCATGGATTGCATAGGATACACAGATGCTCAAAGAAACATTATCAGAGAAGCCAGTGAGAATATTAAAGTTATATCAACAAGAAGAGCTTTAGCAAAAGTCTTGTCAGAACTCGTATAGCTTTAGGATGAGATCGTGAGCAACATCCTAGAGATCAAGAGATTGACAGTTGAATATAAAGTTCCAGAAGGAGTTATAAAGGCTCTTGATAAAATAGACTTATATGTTAAAAAAGGTGAGATTTTAGCTATAGTAGGCGAGTCTGGTAGCGGAAAAACTACACTTGCACATAGTATTGCCAGGCTTCTTCCTAAAAACGCTCGTATTGTTGAAGGCTCAATAATATTTCACACACGAAAAGGTCCCGTAGATCTGACAAAAATTTCTGAAGAGGAAATGAGAAAGATTCGTGGCTCAATGATAGGAATGGTCTTTCAAGATCCTATGACATATTTGAATCCCGTTATGAAAATCTCTGACCAGATCATTGAGGGACTAATATCTCATAAAAAGATCTCTAAAAAAGATGCCGAGGCAAAAACACTAGATCTATTAAAAAAATTGAGAATTCCTAATCCTGAATATGTTGCAAAAAGCTATCCTCATCAATTGAGTGGAGGCATGAAACAAAGAGTGATCATTGCAATGGCGATGATCAATCAACCAGACCTTTTAATAGCTGATGAACCAACATCAGCTCTCGATGTAACTGTGCAGGCGGAGATCTTAGAATTATTCAAAGAACTGAGAAAAGAATATGGTGTGACAATAATAATAATAACACATGATCTAGGGGTTGCCGTTAGAATTGCTGATAGAATCGTGATAATGTATGCTGGAAAAATAATGGAGATAGGAGATGTTAGAGAAGTATTTAAACAGCCTCTACACCCATATACACAAGGTCTGCTAGGATCTATATTAAGTATAAGCGAAAATGTAAGAAAAGGATTCATATTAAAGGGCACTCCGCCAGATATATTTAATCCTACGAGAGGATGCAAATTTCATCCACGATGTCCTTTTGTAATGAGAGATATATGTATCAATGAAGATCCACCTCTCTTTCATGTGGGGAATGAGAGATATGTTGCATGCTGGTTATATAGAGGAGTGAGCTCTTGACCGATGAGCTATTAAAAGTAGAACATCTTAAAAAATATTTTCCGATCAGAAAAAGCTTCTTTAAAAGAAGCTCGCTGTATATAAAGGCTGTTGATGATGTCTCATTTATTATGAGACGCGGCGAGATATTAGGTGTTGTTGGTGAAAGCGGATCTGGCAAAACAACTTTGGCTAGACTGATCCTTAGATTAATTAAACCGACTTCTGGAACAGTATATTTTGATAATATAGACATTTTTAAACTTAGCGAGAAAGAGATGAGAAGATTAAGACCTAAGATGCAGATGATCTTTCAGGATGTGACAGCATCTCTTAATCCAAGAAAGAATGTGAGAGATATACTCGCGCAGGTTTATAAAACATATACGTCTCTTAGTAAGAAAGAGATCGATCAAAATATAGAGAAGTTATTAATCAGCGTGGGACTCACGCCTCCTCATATATTTATGAATAGATACCCACATGAGCTAAGTGGTGGACAGAGACAGAGAGTTAATATTGCTCGTGCAATAGCTTTAGAGCCTGAGCTTATAATTGCCGATGAGCCCACATCTGCTTTAGACGCGTCTCTGAAGAGACAGATCGTTGATCTTTTCAAGCATATATATGAAGAGAGAAAAGGCAAGCTTTCTTATATCATTATCTCGCATGATATATCTTTAATATATAGTTTAACACAGAAAACTCTTGTTATGTATCTAGGGAGAATGGTTGAATACGGAGATACAAAGAAAATTATTCACGATCCGAAACATCCTTATACGATAATGCTTATATCAGCTGTACCTGTACCAGATCCTGATATAGAGAGAAATAGAAAAATTTTTATAGGTGGAGAGCCTATGACTCTAGAATCGACATTTGTCGGCTGTCCATTCTATAATAGATGTCCTTTTGCAACAGAGAAATGTAAAAAAGAAACGCCTCCATTGGTAAGATTAGATGATGGGAGGTATGTCGCATGCTGGCTCTACTCTTAATATATCTCAAAAACTGCTTTTATAATTTAGCTCTAAGTATATTAGATAGGTGACGCAATGCCTGGGCTGGCCACATTTATAATTAGAAGAATCATTCTATATATAGCTTTATTCTTTACAGTAATAGTTGTTACATTTCTTCTAGTTCATATGGCTCCTGGAGATCCTACATATATACTTGCAGGTCAGGTTAATGATCCAGAGTTTATAAAAGCTGTTAGACATAGATTTGGTTTAGACAAGCCTCTTTATATACAACTGTTGATCTATATAGAAAACGTTTTGAGAGGAGATCTAGGCTATTCATACTTTAGAGCTGAGCCTGTCTCTACTTTAATATTAAGCAGAATTCCAGCAACATTCCTTCTCATATTGACCGCAATGTTCATAGCATCTTTAATAGGAATTACTCTAGGAACTATTGCAGCATATAAAAGAGGCTTGGCTGATGCTGTTATATCTTTGCTATCCTTGATAGGAATTTCTATACCATATTTCTGGTTAGGACAGCTTATGTTAATAACATTTTCACTTAATCTGAATCTTTTTCCAACTGGAGGCATGATCTCTCTTACAACAAGTTATCAAGGCATATACTATTATCTCGACGTACTTTATCATCTTGTTCTTCCAGCCACAACATTGGCCATATTCAACATAGCATATATCACACGAGTAACTAGAGGAAACGTTTTAGATGCTCTTTCACAGGACTTCATTATAACTGCAAAGGCCAAAGGTCTTCCAGAGAGAAGAATAATCTTCAGACATGCTTTGAGAAACGCCATTATTCCCGTCATAACCTTCATAGGATTTAACACAGGAACATTATTAGTAGGAGCTATAGTGACAGAAACAATATTTGCATGGCCTGGAATGGGGTCACTATTATACAGCTCTTTACAGCTCAGAGATTATCCTGTTATGCTAGGAATATTTATTTACGGAGCATTGATTGTTATACTAATTAATTTAATAGTAGATATCTTATACGGCATTTTAGATCCGAGGATAAGAAGAGGATAGGTGATAACATGATTTTATTGTTTCATAATTTAAAAAAGATTTTCTCTAATCTCAATGCAAGACTTCTTATAGGCATATTATTAACAGGTGTATTAACTATTCTAGGCATATCAGCACCTCTCATAACATGGTATCCTCCGCTTGCCGCAATGCTAGGACCACCTTACCAACCTCCATCTTTTCAACATCCCTTCGGAACTGATGATCTTGGAGGAGATATATATACAAATACGATCTATGGAATCAGAACATCATTGATCGTAGGAGCTCTCTCAGCATTGATCGCATTGATTATAGGCGTAATAATAGGAAGTGTCGCAGGCTATTACGGCGGATTTCTAGAAGATCTTCTAATGAGAATCACTGATATGGCGTTTATTATTCCACAATTTTTGCTAGCACTTATAATAGTCACGATTCTTGGTCCAAACATATATAACATAATTTTGGCAATAGGAGTAACAAGCTGGCCAGGTATTGCTAGAATGACTCGTGCCACGACATTATCAGTAAAACAACAGACATTCATAGAAGCTGCAAAGGTTCTTGGATTAAGTGATATAAAGATCATATTCTCTGAGCTACTGCCTAATTCGCTGCCTCCAGTAATTCCTTACATAACTCTACAGATCAGTAGTAATATCCTTGTAGAGGCAGGGCTAGGATTCTTAGGTGTCAGCGATCCTAATGTGCCAAGTTTAGGAATGTTATTAAATAATGCTCAACAACATATATTGATGAATGTTTGGTGGATGTCAGTCTTTCCAGGAGTGATCCTCTCACTCATGATCCTAGGCTTTAATCTATTAGGTGACGGCTTAATAGAGTATATGAACCCGAGATTACGAAGAAAAATGTATTAACAAAATCATGTTTTCTACAACAAGAGATCTTATTATTAATAAAACTATTGATGAGAATTATATAATACAGAGATCTAGACGAGAAACATGTTTTGTAAAATTTATAAGTGTGTAAAATTTAAGTGTACGAGGAGGTACATACAAATGTTTAGAGATAAAGATTTAATTATCATAACAATATCCATGATCATCTTTATGATCCTGATGAATAGCTTATATGGATTAACTGTGAATAGCCAGGCTGTTAAGCCTTCCTATGGAGGTGTGCTGGTGGTTGGAATACCTTCAGAGCCTCCTAATTTGGTATTAACAGGTGCTCCTACATGGACTTATTATCAGGTTGTTACTCCTATGTGTAACTCTCTAATAGATTTTGATCCTAACACGCTCGAGTGGGTGCCTGATCTTGCTGAATCTTGGAAGATAGATGTTTCTCCAGACGGCAAAATGAATGTCACATTCTATTTAGTTAAAAATGCTACATGGCACGATGGCGTACCTTTCACTTCTCAGGATGTCAAATTTAGCTATGAGGTGATAGGGCCTAAGTTCAATAGTTTCATAGCATCTATGTGGAGATATTTGGAAGGGATAGACACTCCTGATAATTATACTGTTGTATTCAGGTTTAACACTACGTGGGGTCTCATACTTTATCCAGGATATTTCGGAGGCTCAGGCACATGTATAAGTCCTAAACATCTGTATGAAGGTACTGACATAATGACTAATCCTTATAATGTTCACCCAGTAGGAACAGGACCTTTTAAGTTTAAAGAATGGGTTAAAGGTCAGTATATAGCTCTTGAGAGGAATCCTAATTACTGGAAGAAAGGTCTCCCATATCTCGATGGGGTCATATTTAAGATAATACCTAGCTCAAGTGCTATGGCAATGGCTCTTCAAAAAGGCGAGATCGATTTCGTATGGAATTACGGCTTGAGCATGTCAGACGCAGTGACTCTAGAGAGAATGATTAAAGAAGGAAAACTGCCTTTCTTAAAAGTATGGTTCTTCCCAAGTCCTGGAGGCTCTATCGATTTCTTAGGTTTTAATTTACATCCAGAGGGTCCTGCACCTCTTAAAGATGTTAGAGTTAGAAAGGCTATTGCAATGGCTATTAACAGAACTGCTATTGCCGAGCTTGTATACTATGGTAAAGTGGAGCCTTTAAGTAAGATAGTTCCTAATGTTCCCGCAACCAAAATGTTTATGCCTACAGCTAAACAGCCTGATTATAATCCTGATGAAGCAAATAAACTATTAGATGAAGCCGGGTACAAGAGAGGGCCTGATGGAATAAGATTTAGACTAAGATTAACAATAGACTCAACATCATATCCCTGGTATGTTCAAGAGGCACAGCTGATCAGAGATTTTCTAAGGCAGGTAGGCATAGATGTACAGATAATAACATTAGACACTGCTGCGTGGCACCAAACTGTTTTTAGAAACTGGGATTTTGATATGAGCATCTTCCCATTCGTCGAAGGACCTGGACCAGCTTATATTATTCAATATTTCACTAAAAGAGGAATCGTCAGAGCCTCATGGTCTAATGCCATGGGATATGATAATCCCAAAGCTGATGAATATCTATTTGCAGCAGAAAAAACTGTGAACAAGACAGAACAGATAGAGCTAGTGAGAAAAGCGCTCGACATAATAACAGAGGATCAGCCTGGTGTGTGGATAGTCTCAAGAACATTTGTTGCCGCATTAAACACCAAATTCTCAGACGCATTACAGCCAGGAGTATGGGAGAATGGATGGGGCACAGCATATATGAGACCCGAGAAAGTTTTCATGTTAACAACAATGACTACTACAACACCTAGTCCTACACCGAGCCCTATATCTCCTACACCAAGTATTACGCCAATGACAACCTATACAACTACCACGACAATAGCCCCAGTGACATCTCCTACATCTCCTATAACAACCCCTACGACTACTCCGGTGACGCCAGGAATCTCTACGGAGACTATTATAGCTATAGTTGTAGTGGCTATAATCGTGATAGCAGGCTTAGGAATTTATCTAGCTAGAAGAAGAAAATAGTTTTTTATTCAATTATAATTTTTTATTTTAAGGTGCTTTTTGTTGGAAAAATTTGAGTTTCTTTCTAATATTATTAAAACAAGGAGAACTATAAGATATTTCTCTGATCAAGAGATATCTAAGGATCTTTTGATCAAGATTATGGATGTTACGCGCTGGATCCCTACAGGAAGCAATTTGCAGGATCTTAGATTTATAATAGTTTATAATAAAAAGATCCTTAGATTAATTAAAATGTTCTCTCCAGGATGGATCGGAGATGGCAATTCTGTTGCCATCGTAATTTGCTCAGATCTTAAATGGGCATTAGAGAGAGGAGGCTTATATGCGGCAAAAGAGATGTATCTAATTCATGTCGGAATAGCTTTTCAGACAATCGCATTACTAGCGCATTCTTTAGGACTTGGAACCAATCCTATAGTATCGTTCTCTAAAGAAGCTGTAAAGACAATATTAAAACTGCCTGAGAATCTCGAGCCGGTCATGATTGTATTGATAGGATATCCAAAAGTTGTTCCAGAGCCCACGCCTAGATTACCTCTTGATAAAATAATATCATGGGTTGAATAATATGAGTGAAAAAATGAATGTCAGAAATATTGAGATAATACTCGAGTTTTTAGCATTTCTTTCATCAAGTGCGCAAGGACTTTTTGGAGAACCCCTTGAGTATGGACCGTTGAGATGTGTAGATGCTATCAGAAGATTTATAGATCTAATATTTAAATTAAATGTTCCTCTCGACGAGAAATTTATACAAGAATTAAAAGAGCTTAGATCATGGATTGATAAAGATATGCATCTATTGATGTACGATCGCGAGAAATTCAGAGAGTTTGTTAATAATCTTACTAAAACACTTGCTGAAATAACTTTGAGATATCTTACATAACATAAATCGTATATATTTAGTTATTCTATTGTAAGACTCTCCAAACTTCATTAATTAACTCCGGATCTTTTACGCCAGAGCCGAGAGGTATATTCTCTTTAGGCACAGCTATTATTATGATCTCATCTCCTACGTTTATCTCTGCCGATGTGAGAGGTAGCGATGTCTTTATATCAATAGTTGTAATAAGATCTGGGAAAGACGCTATTTTAAAGCCTTCTTCTGTTTCTAAACTCATATATTCATTCCAGAATCTTATTATATATTTTTTGTTATCTGATGATCTTATAGTTATTCTACCTATATCATACCCTCCTCTAGTCTCTAAAATCTTGTCTAACACAACTCCTTTACTAATGATTTTTCCTCCACCTAAATATTCGATGATCTTTCTGCTCATCTCCTCAACGTTCTCTTTATATTTGATCATGATCTCTCCTATACTAATAGCCTTTGAAACAGCTCCTACAGCAGCGTTAGCAACTACATAATCTCTCTCAACAGGATTTCTAGCTACAGCAACCATTCCACCTGCTCTCACTGAAGCCTCTCTAATAATTTTATCTGTATTCTCTAAGCTTCCTCTCACTACAAGCTCTATATATCTACCTCGTCTAATATCACCACCTGCACATGCTTGTATTGAAATATAATCTTCTCTCTTATGAAGCCCCATAGAACCCATTACACCAGTTGGGTGAGCTCTGCCATCTGCCGGAGCGTCTACAATAGGCAGTTCCAGAAGCACTGCAGGGATCCAGCCATTTGTAATAGAGGCTCCGCCATTTTCAGATGATATAATCCCTCTGATATCTACATCAACAGCTTCTAACAGTAGTTCAAAAGATCTTATCATATGCCGAGGAGTCACATATCTCTCTTTTGCCGCAGGAGCGCCCACTATAGATGCTGTAGCAATATAACTATCTTTAGAAAGCTCGTCAACGCTTACTATAAGCAACTCTCCTAATGAGAGTGCCAGCTCAGCAGTCTTAAGACCTTCTCTAAGATCTCCTCCGCCTCCTCCTCCTAAAAAAGATCCTCCGTAAACGGCTGCTTTAGCTATTTTCTCATCAACTCTGATCCTCATATATCTCAGCCCTCTTTTTTAATAAGCTGTATGTTAATACTCCAGCTGCCATAACAGGATCTATAACTATTTTTGATGTAATCTTTCTAACATGTTTTATGAAACCTATTGTTGAGTATCCGGTACATCCTAAAACTACTACATCAATATTTCTCTCTAAAAGTCTTTTTAAAGCTTTAAGAGCCTCCTCTAATCCCTTATCACTCATCAAGTCGAGAGTTGTTCTAACATTTTTAGGATATTCTTCAGCTATTAAATGCGATCCTAATAATTCTCTTATGATCTCAGGCGTCTCTTCGTTAAGATTTAATACGCCAATTCTCTCACCATAGCCTAATGCTAAAGATGCTACAGCAGATCCTGCTCCGATCACAGGGATCTTAAGCTTTGCTCTAGCCTCTCTAACACCAGGATCTGCTGCACAGCTTATTATTACGGCATCCATACCCTCTTTCTCAAATTCCTCCGCGATTCTAAGGATCTTAGGTATAGCTTTTTTCTCTGTCTCTTTATCATATATGCCCTCGGGCTGATCTTCAATAGATCTGCTTATAACTTTTATCTCTGGAAATAATCTCTCAATAATGCGACCATGAATATTTAATATATTTTCATCTGTTATCGAGACAACCCTTATCAAACCAACTTTATATCTATTTCTCATCTCTCGGGAACACCTCTTCTCATTATATGAGATATTTCTCCATGTATCTTCATAATTATTTTCCACTCGTCTTCATCATAAAATCTAGCTCTTCCCATGGTAAAGTCTTTAGCAACTTCAACAACGAATCTAGCTGCCTGTTCAAGTGAGAATATGTTTGTTGCTCCAGTTGCTGAGCCTGGCACAACTATTCTTGTAGTTGTTGCAACACCTACGACAGGAGCCTTGGTGTAGAGCCATGGCTGTAGAATACTGTTTATATGATATACTGGTGTTGAGAATGGAAGTATATCTTGCATTGTTATAGGCACGATAACAGGTGGTTCACCAGTCACTCTCATATATATATCAATAAGATCAGGGCTGACTTTAAGTATCCAGCCCTCTTTCACTGTGGGAGTAATGGCAAAACCTGTGTGTTTAACAATCCAATTGGCCTTGGTAGCATCTATAGATAATACGGCGTCCATGACGTTGTCAACCTCTCTCTTCAGAAGATCAAATATGTCAACAGGAGAATCCATCATTGGAGCAGGTTTATGAGGCTTGGTGGGGGCGTTAGGACATATATGAGTGTTCACAATCACATCTCCTGGAAGAATATCTCCTCTTCTTCTCATATCAGCAATTTTATACGCAGCAGCAAGAGAGACTATAGCTCCATCAGCATCACTCACAAGACCTATAAGACCAGGTCTAGCGCCTAAACCGCCTAATCTGCCTATCACACCAAGAGTAGGAGCATCACCGCCCGACAACCTGCCTTTAGAGCCTGGTATTGTTATAGATATGAAATCAGTAGAACCTTTCTCACCACGAATCTTTTCAACATTAATCAAAAGATCTTTAAAACCTTTCTCTTCAAAAAATCTTTTCACAGCCCAGCCGTCAACCCTTGGATCATCTAATAAATCAATGATCTCAATCAGATATCTCATGAGAGAAGCCATCTTTCACTCACACATCAAAAATAATTATTCTCACTAAAAACTTTTTTCTCAATATGATCATGACTAGATATATACTTTTCATGAATTATTTGTAGATAAACAGATCATACAAAAATATGATCTGTATTCACTAAATGAAACTAAAGTTTATATTTTTTCTAATATTATTTTTCTTGAGGTGATGTTTTGTCTAGAGTTGTTTATATTGGTGTTTCTAATGTTGTCTGGAGCATTTTATTAATAATTTTTCTTGTGATAGGATTAGCAATTGGATATATGATTCCTAGGCCTGGCGTCGTCTCTGTAGCAACTCAGACACAGACAATAACAGTCCCCGGACCTGGAGGTGCAACGATTACAATGCCGATAACAGTTACATCTCCAGCAGCTGTCGCAGGTCTTCCAAAAGAGATTCCGATAGGAGTTTTAGATGCTTTAAGCGGTGCATTTGCTTCATACGGTATAAGAGGTCAGACCGCCGCTAAATTAGCTGAGAAAGATATAAATGATTTTGTAAACAGACTGGGGCTGGGAGTAAGATTTGTATTCTATTATGAGGATTATGCTACTAAAGCTGATGTGGCCCTACAGAAAGCTCAGACATTAGGTGCGAGAGGAGTTAAAGTTATTATCGGCGGCCTGATAAGTGGTGCTACTAAACAGATTGCTCCATATGCTGATGCTAATAAAATTGTTGTTATAACAGGAACTTCTACAGCACCTCGAGAAGTTGTTGCACCTCCAGGAGATTTCGTCTTTAGAACACTCCCCACGGTAGAGGCAGAAGGGATCGGGACTGTCATGCTTATGCTCAGTCTAGGCATTAAAAACGCCATGATTGTGACTCCTGAGGAGACATACTCTCTCTCATTCAGAACTGCTTTTCTAAACGCTGCAAAAGCTAATGGAGTCAACATATTCCTAGATCTTACCTATCCTACAGAGACTAAAGACTTCAATCCAATACTTGATCAGATGGAGAGAGCTGCCAAACCATATTTCGATAGAAAAGAGCCTTTTGTCGTAGTAGCCAATGTATGGGAGGATCATGCTGCTGTAATGCTTACTCAAGCGAAAGCTAGAAACAGTCCTCTACTTAACGTCTTATGGCTGACCTCAGATACAGTGCCTCTGAGCACAGTAGTTTTAGAACAGGCAGGCGATGTAGCTGAGAAAGTCAAATTGATCGGAGGATTATTCACCGGAGCAGCCTCTAAAGTATATGATCATGTGAGAGATTATATGAAAAGCGTGTTAGGACAAGAACCTGATATATATGCTCTGGCAGAATATGATGCAGCCTGGATAGCTGCATTAGCAATATTATTAGCAGGCAAATACGATGGAGATGCTATCAAAAATGCTGTGCCGTTGGCAGCAAAGATATATTGGGGGGCAACAGGAAACATAGAGTTTAACGAGAAAGGAGATAGATCATATGCTGACATGGCGTTTTACGCAGTAATCGGGAGAGACTGGAAGATTGTGGCATACTACAGAGTATTAGAGAATAGAGTGAGCTGGGCAATACCTATTGAGGTTCCAAAGATGTAATATAATTTAAATTTTTTAAACAATCTTTTTTAATCAAATATTTTAGATGAGGCGTTTTTCATATGAAATCTATTGAAAAAGAGATTCATTTGAAAACTATTGGTATTACTAAAAGATTCGGCGGTCTGATAGCTGTGAATCATGTGAATATAAATGTTATGAGAAAATCTATTACGCTTCTCATAGGACCTAACGGATGTGGAAAAACAACTCTTGTCAACACAATAACAGGAATATATGAGCCTGATGAAGGAGAGGTGTATTTTGAAGGTAAAAATATAACAGGATTGCCTCCCGATAGAATCTATAGAGAAGGTCTTGTAAGAACTTTTCAAATACCTTCTCCATTTACTAAATTATCTGTCTTAGATAATCTGCTCGTTGCCGCAAGAGATCATCCAGGTGAAAAATTTAGAACACATCTGTTTAGAAGAAGTTGGATCAAGACTGAAGAAGAGCTTATAAACAAAGCATTTGAATATCTAAAGATACTTGGCTTAGACAAGTATTGGGATAGAGAAGCCTCTGAATTAGATGCTGGAGGTCTCAAGCTTTTAGAAATTGGAAGAGCATTAATGTCAGATGCCAGAATGATCATTTTAGACGAGCCTATTGCAGGAGTCAACCCGAGACTTGCTCACAACATATTTTCTCATATAGTTGAGTTGAGAAACAAGCTGGGCATAACATTTATGATAATAGAACATAGACTTGATATAGCACTTAGATATTCTGACTATGTATATGCTATGAATAGAGGAGAGATCATCTCATCAGGAACTCCAGATGAGATCATAAGAGATGAGAAGGTAAGATCAGTTTATCTAGGTGAGGTCTGATGCTTGTAATAGAAAAACTTAACTCAGGCTATGGAAAACTACATGTTTTATATGATGTATCGCTCACAGCTAAAAGAAAAGAGATAACAGCTGCATTAGGTCCTAACGGTGCTGGCAAAACAACATTATTAAACAGCATATTCGGTTTAGCAGATATATACTCAGGATCTATAGAGCTAGATGATGAGAGACTAAATAAAATGCCTCCACATATGATCTCTAGAAGAGGAGTGTCTTACGTCTTTCAGTTGATGAATATATTTCCTAATCTTACAGTAGAAGAGAATCTAAGACTTGTAGCCAGGTTCTCAGGAATGAATCATAAGGATATAGAAAACTCATTAAAAGAAATATATGATCTTTTCCCGATTTTAAAAGAAAGAAGAAGACAGGTAGCAGGCACGTTAAGCGGTGGCGAGAGACAGATGCTTGCTATAAGCATTGGCCTTATAAAAAGACCTAGACTTCTACTACTCGACGAGCCTACAGCAGGTCTGGCCGTAAGATATGTAGATATGTTGATTGAAAAAATTCTTGAGATGAAGAAGACTATGGACATGATCATACTACTTGTAGAACAAAATGTTCATAAAGCACTTAAAATAGCTGATAAAGTCTATGTCTTGGTCAGTGGAAGAATAATATTTGAAGGAACACCTTCTGAGCTTGTAAATAAAGAGGATATAGCTAAAATGTATCTCGGAGTCGGGTGATTAACATGATCGAGACGTTGATATCAGGAATCACATATTCCTCTCTATTATCTCTAATGGCCTTAGGCATAACGCTACTTTATAGAACAACTAAAGTGCCTAATTTCGCTCATGCATCATTTGTAGTATTTGGTATATACACTTCATATACACTTGCTCTTTTAGGCTATAATCCTTATCTAGGAACATTATTAGGTTTTATTGTGTCAGGTATTATAGCTTTAATACTTTTCTACGCTCTTTTAGAGCCTCTTAGAAGAAGAAAATCATCTATATTCATACTTATGATGGCCACTTTAACATATGATATTCTAATGTTCGGGATCATAAATATATATGCTGATTATCTACAGACAACTTTTAAGATACCTGCGAGAAACGTCTATCTGGCTCCTCAGGATTTTACATTGATAGGATTAAAAGGCGTGACAATAGTCTCGACATCTCTATTAATAGTGTTGCTGATGCTTCTCTACATACTTCTTAACAGAACTATTATAGGAGCAGCTCTCAGAGCTGTTATGGAGAATCCTTCTTTAGCACAGGCGAATGGTATAAACGTAAGTCTTATGTTGGCATTATCATGGTTTTTAGCAGGAGGATTAGCAGGTGTTGCAGGAGCATTATTGCCAATGTATATGATGACAGATCCTTCTACAGGAATGTTGTTGATAGCTCCAATGTTCTGTGCAAGTATATTAGGAGGTCTTGAACAAATATATGGAGCTCCTCTAGGAGGTTTTATCCTGGGACTTGCCACAACTGTCTTAGTCTCTTGGCTGTCCGGCGTGATAGGATATTGGATCATGACTTACTCACTGATGGTTCCTTACATAACATTGATCATAACATTGATATTTATACCGAGAGGCGTTGTAAGCATAATATTAAAAAGGTGATGAAAATGTTTGATGTTATAATTCTATTCATAACAGATCTTTTGGCATTCTTCGGCATATATCTCATGCTTAACACAGCATTAAATATTGAGAGAGGATATGCTGGAATACCTAATTTCGGTCTTTTATTCTCATATGCTGGAGGAGCTTATATAACAGGTCATTTAACAGCTAAGATAGCAATATTATTGACAGGAGCAAAAGTAGAGGCAGACCCGATAACACAGCCTGTGTCAGCTCTGATGGTTCTGAATCCTATATTAGCTTCTAATCCTCTCATATCCATAACATTACTAATAATCATACTATTGATAGGAGCGTCCTTCGGAGCATTATTAGGTCTAATACAGCTAGGGCCTGCAATAAGATTAAGAGAAGATTATCTAGCAATCACATTATTAGCATTAGGAGAGGTAATGAATTATATTGCTATAGCATACAAACCATTTATAAATGGATCATTAGGAGTACAGGTTCCTGACGTATTCTCATGGCTAGGCTCACGATATAGATTTTATCTGGCAACTGGGATCATACTTTTGATAGCATTTATTCTCTATATATACGCTGAGTTTCTCGGGAGAACACCTCTCGGGAGAGCTATGAAAGCTATAAGAGAGAACGAGATTGCGGCAGTCTCTCTCGGGAAGAGCCTCACTAGATACAGAGCTATTGCAATGATAATAGGCTCAGCATTCACTGGAGTGGCAGGCTCTCTATGGACTTTATATAGCGGAGCAATAACACCTACGCTACAGAGATTTGACTGGACATTTCTTCCATGGCTAATGATCTTTTTAGGAGGAATAGGAAACAATCTAGGAGTGGCGTTAGGAACCTTCATATTCGTCTTGATCAATAGACTAATAATTTTCAATAAACATCTTCTAGCAGGAGTTCTGCCATTTGACATCGTGTGGTTCGACTATATATCTCTAGGTCTTATAATGGGTCTAATACTGATATATAGGCCTCAAGGGATCCTTCCAGAGAAGCCTTATATACCTAAGAATATTAGAAGAAAAATTGTTGTATCAAGATCACAAGAATAAATCTTTTTTATCTCATAAGGTCTTCGTATGATATTGTTGAGATATTGTATATAGATGCTATATCACTAATCTCTTTCAAATGATCGCCAAATATGATCACATGATGATTCGATGGGGCATACTCAACAAATTTATCTGATGACACATCAAGCTCAATTATAGTCTGAGTTCTACATGAGGTCTCTGTCAACAATCCTGATCTGATGACTCTTCCTCTGGCCAAATATATTTTTGAAAATTCTCTATCTGTAGAGATAATTGTGACAACATTTTTTCTCAGAGAACCTGAGACGCCATACGGCAATGATGTCTCGAAATGTGTGGTTGCGATAGGCTTTTCATCTAATATATCAAGTGCCGCTGTACAATGTGCAAACATGATCTCTCTAGATCTTGTCCAGACAATATTTCCTATCCAACCACTCGAGCTTGACAAAGCTTTTGCAAGAATCATGCCTAACATAGCAACAGGATCAGCCTCACAAACAGCTGTCACACCCTCGTTATTAAGCATTGACAGAGGAATACATGGAGAGGCTTTGTATCTCATTATAAATGGAAAACAATCTATAGAGATAACATTATAACCATATTTATTGACAAGATCTTTCATGCCCACATATATTCTAGCAATTCTGCCAATATGATCTTTGGATACTCTAAAGTCGTATCTTTCTTCAATTAATTTAGATGTTTCTCTAATTTTCTCATCGGAAATCTGATTGATATAATTGATAAAATCATTTATAGAATAAAGATCTATGGATAAGCCAAATCTTTTTTCAAAATTTCTCTCAACAACATTTTTATCATCTCTATCAACAATAAAGACTATCTTGAGACTCGAGATATAATCAAGCGCCTTAGCAATTCTAATAGTATAATCAGATATCATCTCACATTCTAAAGACCTAGGATCAATACACCAATACAGAAGAGCTGAAGAACCTTCTCCTCGGATCTTGCTGCGGGCAGACACCGCAGATGCAAGACTATTATGTTCAGAATGTGCTAACAAAATGATTTTATTAAGAGAAGCTTTAGACATAAATTTGTGAACTAAACTACTTGTTCCGCCAGTCAATATCAGGCCGATGACTATATAGTCTCTGAACTTCTGAGCCGCGATATCAGCCTTATCATCTGAAGAGACTATATCATCATAAAACATTATGCCATGTTTTTCAAAATATCTTCTGAAGACTCCGAGAATATTCTCGTAATAACTTCTCTCATGAGCTTCTGATACAAAAGGGATCACAATAATTTTATTCATAAAAATCACTCATCTCATAAATTCTTAAAATTGAGATATATCTTGTTGATAATCGAAAATATGAAAACCCCATTCATAATCTCTTGAGCCTATGTTCTTAATATAATGATCCCATAGAACAGATCTATTGGAAATCAATATGATCCCGTTGAAACTATCTAGAGACATAATTTCTGAACAAGTCTTTATAGACTCATATGAGCTTGAGACAACGCTCGATCTAACTATATGAGTCCAGCTTCTGCCTCTATCGTCTTTATATACAAATGTTATAGCATCAAGATCTTTTGAGACACATATTGTCACAAGATCTTTATAAACAAGATCTTTTAAATTAATAATTTTAACAGGGATCCAGACATAGGGATGTTCAATAAATATAATGTAATGATCTTCTGAATAAACAATTTTCTCAACAAGATCTATAAGATCTCCTTCTGCGATCAATCCTGTTGGATAAGAAGTAAGATATTCAGTTCTTAATCTATACATGATTATTGAGACAGGATTTCTCATCCCAATTTTCTCAGCAATTCTTATCACAGCTTTATTATCTAAAGAAGTTGATAAGGCAACTCTCTGAGCTCCCAATCTGATGCTTTCCTCTATAAGTCTTCTTGTGAGAAACTCTCCGAGACCTTTTCTTCTCATCTCTCTTCTAACTCTCGCACCTAACAGCCATGCATATCTCAGCTCTTTAATAAGATTTATAAGACCTATAGCCTCTATCTTTCCATCTACCTCGATCCCGTATCCCAAGCCTTTTTTAACATATTCGTCTAAGACTCCTCTTCTTAAATAATCATCTTCATCAAGCCAAGAATATATATATGAAAGATCTTCATATACAAGCTTTCTGAAAATCATTCTTAGCCTCAGAATTTTTTATTAAATAAAGATTTAAAGGTTGTCTAAATCTTTTTATCAAAAGGATTTCATATGAAAGCTCTGGTGCTTCACGGAGCTGGCAGCAGTCCAGAGGCTGTCTCATGGCTTTATGAGCCTATTAAAGAATTTGGATATGAAGTGTATGTGCCTAAATACGAGAGTCTTGAAGAGATTATTGAGAAATACTCTAGAGAAAAATATGACCTTTATGCAGGCTTCTCTTTAGGAGGTGCCGCATCTCTGATCCTCTCGTCATTTCATGAAGCTCCTGTGATCGCTGTGGGAGCGCCTGCTGATAGACTTCTTCAGGCTAGATGGCTGAGTATACATGAGGAGAGAAGTCCTCAGAGAGAGATCTATATGAGTCTTGTGAAAAGCCTTGGCGGAGAGCCTTATCAGAATCCTATGGCGTATATAAAGACCTCTGTATTATATTATATAGAAAAGATCAGAGGGCCTGTTCTTCTTATTCAAGGTTCTGAAGATCCTATTGTCAGACCTTTTCACTCAATAATTTTAGAAGATTTTCTTCGAAAACTTGGCGTGAGAGTTGAGAGAATAGTTATCGAAGGAATGAGACATGCTCCTGCGGGACATCACAGAGGAGTTATAAGAGAAGTCATATTCAGATTCCTAGGATCTTTAGGCAGAACAAAATGAATAATATAACATTTGCGTTAATAAGCTCTGTCTCGGCAGCTTTTCTATGGGCTGTTTCGGTCTTCATAATTATTTGTAGCACTCATATTTATTGATGTTCAGAGGCTGAATTTATAAACTTCAGAAGCTTATATATTTATCGGTGACCTCGAGTTTCCGAGAACCGTAGGGTGATGAGCCGCTAGGCGACTAGTGGTGAGCTTCTGCGGTGAGGGGGCTCGGGGAGACCGTTGAGAAGTAGATGGTGGAGAGCCATGAAATCAGGAATATGAAAGGCGATGAACCACCATCTACTGAGAAACGGAGTCTCTCCTCTATTAATTGATAGAATAAAAGCTTCTTCATATATTATCACTTTGTTAAGAAATTCAGCCACGATAATATTCATCATCTCATACATACTTCTGAACAACATAAACGTCTTTATACATGATCTTAACATCTTAATTATATTGATCTTGTTAGGAGTCTCAGGTCCCGCACTTGCAGACCAGATCTATATAGCCTCTATGAAGAGAATTGGAGTGAATCTCTCTACAGCAATATCTTATACATATGTCTTCTGGGCATCATTTATCTCACAGATACTCTCTATCGAAAATATAACCTTGTTAGACGTGGCAGGCTCTTTAATAGCTTTTCTAGGACTAGGGATAGGTGTTGACATGAACAGGCTCTCTTTTGAAAAAAGATCTTTTATAAAAGAATATGTCATAGGAATCTTCTTAGCATTAGTCTCAGGAGTGTTTTGGGGATTAGCAACTGTTTTATCAAAAATAGCTGTCACAGAATTATCTTTTGAAATCATAATATTCTACAGAAGTCTCACAGCAATAGCTATAATGATTCTAATTACATGGATCTTAAGCAGAAAATCTTTTGTTCAAGAATATAGAAATCTCAGATGGAGAGATCTAACCAATATATTTTTGTCAGGATTATTAAGTTTTTTAATAGCATACTTTTTCTGACAGCTTTACAAAATGTAGGAGTTGTCATACCATCAATAATATCATTATCATCACCATTAGTCACTCTAACATTTTATTATCTAACTCGTAGAGAGAAGATTGAGAAGAGACTTGTAATTGGAGTATCATTAATAACAATAGGATCTATCGTCTCAACAATGAAATATCTCATAAAAATATAAAGATCTATGCGGGGGGTGGGATTTGAACCCACGCAGGCCTACGCCAACGGGTCTTAAGCCCGCCCCCTTTGACCCGCTCGGGCACCCCCGCTCCATAGATTATATTATTTTCTACAGACTTTTTATATTTATTCATCTATCGTTTTCTCAGGATCTTTTGTGATTTGATGTATAAAAATTTTTAATTTTCTTATCTAAAATGTTACTGGGCCTCAACTTCTGTTTATGAGGACAGATACTTATGTTGTCTCCAGATGATATTAAGGCTCTTGCAGAGCTTTATAATAGTGGTGTCAAGATCTCTGAGATAAGCAGAAGGCTCAAGATAAATCCTAAACAAGTCTATGTGTATATAAAAGTTCATGGCATAAAACCTAGGAAAAGATCTAGTAAAGCAAAAATTGGCGAGAGAGAGCTTAAGATCATCAGAGAAATGAGAATGAAAGGCCATAAGATCCGTGAGATTGCTGAGAAGATAGGTGTGAGCCCTAGAACAATCTCAACATATTTAAAAGCTATGGGACTTACCAGCAGAAGAATAAACAAATGTGGTGAAATAGATAAGGAGATGTTCATCAGATTAATAAAAGAAGGTTTTAGAGACATAGATATCGCTGAGAAGATGCATACATCAATATCTTGTATAGCTAAATATAAAAAGATTCTTGGCATATCTAAAAGAGTGATTAGAAGAGAGGAGAAAAAGAATCTTATGAAGAAAACTGTTGAAGAGATAAAAAGAATGATCGAGGAGAAAGGTTTTGTCACAAGCAGAGAACTTAGAACAAGAAAGATTCTTTTGACAAAGCCTCTGTTAAATATGTTGACTGAAGAGATCAAATGGTTTAAACTTAAATATACATCAACAAATAAATTCACAATATTTCTACCGAGATTAGAAGGAGTAATATTTCTCTATAAAGATGTTGAAAAACTTACATCATATCTACTCGAGAATATGATTGATAAAAACGCTCCTACAAAAGTTGTAAGATACTTAGGAAAGATAAATAAGATCCCTTCAGAAGTAGTGGAGACATTAATCAACAGATTAGGACAGATACGTATGACCCCTCCCCGCCTTTTAAAGGACGAGGTTTCAAATCTCTGGGTCTAGGGTGTTAGCCCTCTGGTGAGGGATTAATACTTCCATGATCATCGGGTTGGAGGCAAACATCGGGGCCTCCCTCCTAGGGTCATCGAGGCGCTCTAATGAAGCGCCCATTCGAGATATTAGCCCCCAGACCCTCAAAATATTATACATCTCATCACGACCATAAATCTTTCTCTTGAAAGGCTTATAAATATAAACGTTACCCCGCCCTAAAGAGCGAGGCTTACCCTTATGATTATTTCCTTAGGAACAATATAATGATAGAGGCTCTCATGATCTTAAGATCTTTTCTAGTAATATGAAGTGTCTTATTCTCTGAATGCCTGGGATATGAGAATAGAAGAACAGATGATCTGTCCAAGGGATCTCTGCAATTCTTACTCCTCTGATCTTCATCTCGTAGAGTGATCTATATAACAACACTGATCCTATTCCTAATCTTCTAGATCTCTCCTCAACGCCTATGGGGCCGAATCTTCTGTCGTTTAATAGTGAGTATGCTGAGAAACCCAATATATCTCCTTTCTCATCTTCAGCAATAACAATCGATGGATCATCATTTTCTTTTGCCAAAGCAACTTCTCTGCCCCACACAACTCCAAAGATCTTTCCAACCCAATTAGATACACGCTCAATCTCTTCTCTATAGACCTCTCGGATGGTTATGTTCTGAGAGTACAGTCTGTCCTCTACATCTAGAATTCTCTGAGGAACGTAGAAGTCTGCTAGATCAATCTCATAATTAACGTATTCTCTATATTTTTTATATCCCATCTTCTCTAGAAGATCTATATATTCATAATAATCGATCTCTACTCCTGGATAGATATACCATATAGGGTATCCTCCTATCATGATCTTTTTCACACCCTTCTCCAAAGCCTTTTCCTCAGCATATCCAATGATCTTTTTGAAAACATCTTTAAACAAAGATCCTTCTAAGAGAGGGTCTACAGCAAATATCTTGATGAACAATGTCTCTCTAAATCTCTCAGGAGGATCAGAAGGATCTTTTCTCATCAAAATGATACTTCCAAAACCAAGCAACAAGCCGTCGCTGAAGAATGCTATGAAGAAGTCCTTCTCCGCATTAGGATCTTTGAATACTGCCCTCTCGAGAAGAGAAAGATCAATAGGATCTTTATTATAAAATTTGTTCAATAGTCTAAGAAGTTTTTTATGATAAGGATCTTTATTAAGATAATCTGATAATGAGAAGACCCATTCAGGCCTTCCCATCTCACATCCTTCTAAAAATATCATCTGATGTTATTAAACTCGTGTAGACTTAGCTATAAATCTTTTAATGAGAATATCTTTGGATGAAATATTTTGAGGATCATGAGGATAGTGTTAGGCCCTCTCAGAACCAACTGTTATATTCTCTCTAGAGATGATGAGGCTCTTATAATAGACCCTGGATGGCATGAGGATATAGATCTTGTTTTTAAAGAGATTGAGAGAAACTCTCTAAACCCTAGATATATTGTTGCCACACACGGTCATTTTGATCATGTTCTCGGAGTAGGATTTTTAAAAAGAAGATTTTCACCTGTTTTCATGGCTCATGAGAAAGATCTTAACATGATCTTGAGAGCTCATGAAATTGCACATAGATTTCTAGGTGTAAACGCTCCTCAGGTTCCTACGCCAGATTATTTTGTTAGAGAAGGTCAAAAGATTTTTATCAAAGATCTTGTGATCAAAGTTTTAGAGGTTCCGGGACACAGTCCTGGGAGCATAGCTTTATATATAGATCCTGTGGAGAGCAATATTGACAAGCCTGTTTTATTCAGTGGAGACACATTATTTAGAGAGAGCATTGGGAGAATAGATATTCCAGAGGCTCTTCCACATGAGATGATTAGAAGTCTTAAAAAACTTGTTAATCTCCCTAGACAGACGATCGTGTATCCTGGCCACGGTCCTGAGACTACTATAGGCCACGAGATCAGATATAACATATATTTAAGAGAGCTGTTAGGAGAGGAGCTGAATGAGCTCTGAAGAGGATCCTGTTCAGCTCGTTAGAGAGGCTTTGTACAACTCTTTGAGAAAAAGATGTAGAGATATAAATAGCTATATAAAGATCACTGGGCAGAGAGAGATTAAGATATCCTTATACGCTCTCTATCTATCATACAGATCATCTGAAAGCTATCCCAGGCTGTCAGATGCTCTTAACGAGGCGATTAGGAGAGGAATAGATCCTTTTAAAGAACTTGGTTTCGAAATGATCATAGAGGATGAAGAGGAGTATATAAAGACTTCATCAGAAAACATTCAAAAGCTGTGTCAGAAGATTATAGAAGAGAGATGAAGATTTAAAAATTTTTGAGCATCTCACATAATATAATATCATGATGATGAACTTTCGGTCGCAATGATCTGATGATTAAAATCTTCCTCCCACTGATCATATCATCATGATCCTACGAGATTCTCACAAGAGACCTCAAATATCTCGAGGCCTAGTCTCTTTATAAAACTTTTGTATTCAAAAGATCTTTTGTAATACTCGTATAGATCGTCAAAAGAATATGAAGTCTTGATCCTGTTTAGATAATCTACTGCCCATAGAATCATATTTCTTATGATGTTTTTATCAGATGTTCTGAAAATATTTATTAGAACATCAAGAGCCTCCAGAGGATTAGGATAAAACTCTGATAAGACACAAAGATCATAGTCAGATAATGATGTCTTCATCTCGTAAAGATCTCTATAGCTGTCAGAGACAATAATCATCTTCTCAAAACTCTCACGAAGATCATCTATATAAGCTCTCCAATCAAACTTCTCCTCAGACCCTCTGAATAAAAAGATCCATTCGTCAACATCAATCTTGCCATATACATTAGCTTTAAAAAGAAGATAACCAAGCGAGACAGCTCTCTCCTCAAGAGTTTTTATAAAATCATCTTTAAGATAACAATATAATCCTCTGCTCCACAAAAAACTTTCTCTACCAAACCTCATGATCATTTGAAGAACAGGTCTCCAGATCCTCTCCAGAGAAGCATTCAGATATCTCAGTGAGATCATAGGATCATATGATTCTTCAGATAAAGATCTTGACACAAGATCTTTGCATAAACTCTCTGGAAGAGAGATCAGAAGAACATCTGAGAGGTTAAACAGTTTATAAAGATAGTTCTCAGCAAAAGATCTTATCAAGCCTTCAGTCCTTGGAACACCAATGACAACGATATTCTTCATCAGAAAAAATTTTGTTCAAAAGATAAAGAATTTAAAAAGAAAAAAGTTTATGTTATGATCAGCCTGTGGAGGTTCCGTAGTCGAATGATGTGTAGCTTGTGTTATAAATATAGAATCTCCAGTAATGCTCGATCCAGTGAACATAGATTTGAGGTCTCGTGATCTGAACGCCTACGCCTCTTATCTTGACATCTGCTACGAGAGGAGGTAGAGATCCTATCTCGCTATAAGAATACATATATCCTTCACTCAATGGAGCAATATTTAGAAATCCTGGATCATGCCCCCACAGATATTCGACAGCATACATTCTCTCTCTATTATAGTAGGCGCTATAGCTGTAGTAGGTTGTTATGTCAGCAACAATATTAGGATTAGAGGCTGACGCTGTTATGCTTATGCTAGTTGGATAGGAATATGTTATGCTTATTGAAGGAGGATTCGCTGTTCTCACGCCAGGATAAATTATTAAGATCTCTTGATCAGAAAATAGACTTACGTCTATAAACATTCTATTAGGCATATCTATCCAATAGCTTATTCCCCATCGTGGCAAGACGCCGTTATCAATCTTCACTCTATGTTGAGGAATGAATATATGCCACATCTCTATATATGGATAATAAGGATCTTTAGCATTTCCACCATAGCCGAAATATATTATGTATTCAGATCTTACTGTGAGCAGATATAAAGTGTCAGTAAATATGTAGCTATCAACATATACAAACCGACCTACCAGACTCCATGGATAAGGCGACTGTACATAATTTTGTGCATAGACGATGGGAATAACATTATGAGAATAGTTTTTCATGTAGATGCCGCTTGTTCTATTGTTTAGACTGCTCTTTTCTAAATAATCTATCACATGTGTTAATATAGATTCGTATCTTCCTTCAAATCCTGGCCCGAAGCTTATGTAGGCGACAGGATATCTACTGATATTCGGGTAAAGATCTATTTTGATTGCCACAGCAATAGTCTTTCGACCTTCTGTCTCTCCAATTACTATACATCTAGAGATATTCTCTTTAACACATCCTCCACTTATCTCTTTGATTGGAAGAACTGTCAACGGGATCTCTCTAGGTGTGAAGTTTCTGAAGATTTTTGATAAAGGATTTTCATCAACAAAGATCAAGGTTTTGCCTGATAAAATTATTCTTTTAACAAGATCTTTGTCTCCAGAGATCTTTTCTATTGCATCTAATAAAAACATGATATAATTCTTCTCAATAGCTTTCTCAAGTTCTCTCATAGAATATATACTTACGCTCACATTGATCTTTTGGAGACCTCTTAGAACAACATTTATCATAGAAATGTTTTCGCTGACTATAGCAAGAGAATGAGAATACGTCTTCAAAGGCTGTTGATAAAAATCTTCATTCTCAAACATTGCCAGTCTAAATATGAGGAAGCTCATGCTTAAGACTGACATCAGGATCAGAAATACAGCTAGTTTATATAACAACTGTCTCATAAGCATATCCCTATATATTTTTCACTCTCTGATTTTATACAGAGAGTAGACTAGGCTGAACAATCTGTGGAGAGCAATTATGAGCATACGCATAATATCTCTCGACGAGATCTTTGGAGAATATAGAGGGTTGATCAAGTCTCTATCAGATCTTTATGACAAAGATCCTTTGCCTCCTCACTGTTATCTAGTCTATGATCTTTTTCACGAGATTGATAATACAGATCTTGTGTTAAAATTATCTGGAGGAGAGATCGTCTCATATGTTCTGGTGTGGAGATCTCCAAGAGTTTATGGGGTTCATATATGGAGATTTGATAAAGATCTTTTGTCAAAAATATATTTTCCTCCAGATAGAAGAGCATTTGTTCACGTCTATGATGAGGATGAAAAGATCATTTCGTTGATAGAAGAGAGACTTAGAGAGATCGGCTTCTCTAATATTGAGAGAAGAGAATATTATGACATGGCATGTGGCGAAAAAGATTTTTCTCCCAGCAATAATGAGAGCATTGCTGTGAGATTAGATGTTGAACATATTGATGTGTTTATTGATCTCATGAGATCTATGGGGAGAGAAATAGACTATGAGGAGGCTTTTGAGATCCTTAGAAAAAGAAGATATTACGGCGTCATAATTGATGACAAGCTCGTGTCTATAGCATCTAGATATCTCACTCTAGACAAGATTCATATGATCGGAGATGTCTATACGAGACCAGAATATAGAGGAAGAGGATATGCCAAGGCGGCTACCTCAGCAATAACTAGAGAGGCTGTCTCAACAGGAGCATTAGCAGCTTTACACGTAGAGACATCCAACGAGCCTGCTTTAAGAGTATACAAAAGGATCGGATATAAAATTGTTAGAAGAAACTATTGGTTGATAGCTTATCCACAGTAGATTCTTTTGAGAGATCATTCCAGTTCTTTTCATAACAGATATAAAATTTTCACATATATTTGATACATAAACTTTATATATGAGGAAGATGAAGACTAATAATAATAACATCTCAAGACAATCCTCGGACAGAGTGAGAAATGTAATTGATAGACTACATAGATATGAGATTGATGAAAGTGGTGTCGGCAGATATAGATTTGTTGATCGTGATGTCGAGGCTAGAAAGATTATTGATGAGAATGAAAATGTCATCTCCTCGGGCTGGGTCACAGTATTATACGGTCCCAAAGGATGTGGCAAGACAAGATTTTTCGAAGCCTTGTATAATGCCTTAGAAGATGTTGATACAGATATCGACATGATCATCGTTGGTGCTGAGGAGAGAGAGACTGCCAAGGCTTATATTAAGAGTATGCCAATGTCTCTTAAAGATCTTTTTAAGAGAATTGCTTTAGAATCTGATGTCAAGATAGATCCTGTGTCACATGTCTTGTCTATAGGCGTGACAGTCTTGGGAGTAGGATCTGTTCTTGCTCGATGGATTGCTAAGGCTTCTGGAAGAGGTAGAAGACTTTTTATAGTTTTAGATGAGGTGAGATTATCTGAAGACAGCGAGCTTGTAAACTTTAGACAGTGGCTGGAGAGTTTCTCAAATGATCTTAGGAATATAGATGCTGATTATAGAAGAAGAGGTGGAGGAGGAATATCTGTGATAGCTCTCACTAGTGATGCAACTGTGTCTAGCTTGAGAAGTTATGTTGGTGGAAAAGTTGATTGGGTTCTTATATGGAATCTAACTTATGACTCTATGAAAGAGCTCTTGAGAGAGATAAGTCTAGAGACAGATCCTTCTCTGCTTTGGAGGTTGACCGGTGGAAACCCTAGATCAATAGTTTATATAAAGAGAAGAGGATTAGAAAACTGGCTTAGAGAAGAAGTCATTAGAAACCTTTTTGATCTTTATAAAGATGTACACGAGATATTTAGAGAAGATCTTTGGAGAGAATTTGAGACTGCCGTAGAGAACATTGATTATGCAAGACAAAGTCTCGTCCGAGAGATGCTTAAAAGAAACATTGTTATTGACATAGGAGCATCACAAAACATTATATCAGAGATCCCTAGAGAGCCATGGATAAACAGATATTACGCCTATCAGATCCCCGCATATCATCATGTCCTCAAGATCATGATTGAGAAGAAGAGCATTGATATAGAGCCTAGAGAGGTTATAGATGAAATCTGATTCAACAGATTATTTGAGAAAGTTTTAGATAAAATCTCTGTTTTAAAACTCTTCATCTGTATAGTGATGAATAATTTTGTTTTCATCGACATATGCTCCACAGAATGGACAGTATCTGTTTACAAGTCTTCTTCTGCATATTGGGCAAGATCCTTCTCCTAAATATATAGGAGGAGGATCTATTGATGATCTGATCATTCTCCACGCAAGATATGTATGTGTCTTTGTAGGAGGTTTGAACATCATCCTGTTCTCAATCTCTTTATAAACATCTTCTATATTCATCTCTCTGATGAATCTAGACACTATTCTACGAAGCATATACATGGATCCTGATCCTGTGTTCACAGGATCTTTTGTTCTCCAAGCTATCTCTGGAAATCCTCTCTCAGCAATATATAGTCTCATAAAATATTTACCGAATCTCTTCGAAGGATCTATTAGACAGTCCAGAGGGATTTCTCTAGCCAAAGATCTTGTCTCATCCACATATAGAGGGGTTATGACTTCAACACCTAATCTACTCCCCACCTCAACCGTGGGCAGCCTGGCCTCTCCCTCGGAGTATCTTTTTATCCACTCTCTGATGAATCTCTCGTCTTTTGATAATAGAAAACTGTATCCTAGGAAAAGCTCGTCTCCACCGTCTCCAGACACGATCTTTCTACATCCTCTTTTGAGAGCCTCTCTAATTGTCATATAATGAACTATGTCTCCGCTGACCTCCACAGGATCTATCGTCTTAAAATTCTTCAGAACCCAGTCTATAGAATCCTCATATTCCTCCTCAGATATTCTAATGATCACATGTTCTCTAATATTCATCTTCTCAAGAATCTTTTTAACATAAGATATGTCTCTGCCCCCGAGGTCTGTCGTAAAGATCATTAGGTTCTCAGGTTTCTCATATGATAATAATATGAATGATGTGTCTATTCCACCGCTGAACATCATACATTCAGTATCTAACGTATTTCTCGAGACGATCTTTCTAAGTCTCTCAGCATATTCGAGACATGTTCTCAATATAATCATTATATTTTATATTTCTAAAGACTAATATTATTAGGAGATCTGTTATGAAGATCCTTTTAGCATTAAGAGTGATACCTATTGGAACTGGCGACACAAGCCTCAGCAGCTACGTGGCTGAGGTCGTAAAGATTTTTGAGAAGAGAGGTCTGAGATATATCTTGTCTCCATTCAACACTTCGATAGAGATCGATGATTTCAGTCAGCTCTCAGATATTTTAAAAGAGATTGTTCAGACCTTAAGCAGTAGAGATGTGAAGAGAATGGCTATTGACATAAGTATTGACGTGAGATTTGACAAAGAGATAAGTCTTGGGTATAAAATTGAGAGTGTTGAGAGAAAAATTATGAAAAGCTCTCAACATACTTCTTTATAAAAGCCTTCTCAACATCGACATCAACTAGATTAGCTACTGAGAGAAGCCATGCAAACACATCAGAGATCTCTTCTTCAATTCTCTCTTTATCACCTTCTAAAAGAGCTTCTGCAAGCTCTCCAACTTCTTCAACAAACCATGTATATGTTGCGTAGAGACCTCTCTCAGAATCTTTCTCAAAATATTTTCTCTTGATAATCTCCTGAGCTTCTCTAATCATCATTATAATCATCCTCGAAGTAACTCTCATATACATATTTATATGTTCAAACTTTTCTCCAAGGCTTCACAGATTAGTTGTATTATTCAGAGACTGTGAAAGTCTATCAATAGCTTTGAAAGCCTTGATCTTAAAGACGTTGAGAGCCATCTGATTCATTTGATCCTTCTGAAGATATTTATCAACCATCTGATCCCGAGCACTCTTATATTCTCTCTTATTATTTCTCTAATGATCTTTGCGACATCAGTTTTGGGAAGAGCCTCTCTGAGACCACATTCACATTCTTTATATCTTACTCCTCTGACTATTGCCAGTGGAACTGCTTCTGACGTCTGTTTGAATACTAGTGATGAGGCTGAACATATCTCGTGAACAATCATGTCTACTCCTCCATACTTTGGTTTGTTATAAAGATCTTTGCATGCGAAACATCTGTCGACAGGATCTATACCATATGATCCTCTTGCAAAATCTATTGAGCCTCCCAGAAAAATCTCTGTATCGCATATGACTACAGCAATTTTTCTACCCAAGGTCTTTGAGATCTCTTCTCTTATAGATCTGGCTATCTTATCATGATCTTCAACAGGAACAGCGTAATAGCCTGGCGGAAGATTCGAAGAATCAATACCGCTGTCACTCCATATCATGCCTTCTCTTCTAGTGATAAAAAACACTGGATACTCATTTAATATCTTTCTAGTCTCATAAGGATCCGCAGATAAAGACATAAGATCTATAAAGCCTCTCTCAACAAGTCTTTTAAAAGGAACAACAGCCAAAAGATCATCAGAATTCCTCAGAACAAGCTCAACAAACCTAGGATCCAGACCTGTCCTTCTGGCAAGATCAACAGATTTTTTACAAGGCTTCACATCAGAGATCTTAACAATCTTCTTAAAACATTTAGAAACAATCTTATCAGTCAAAACAATGATGTCTCCATCAAGGATCTCAACGCCAGACCCAGATACCGACGTCAAGATCTCTTTAACAAGGTCACAACCCTTTTCATATAAAGACAT